>RRZU013209257.1_pt1 | contig 10354 bp, 6 predicted proteins | sample 2165561 | NCBI WGS metagenome assembly RRZU01 (sample SAMN10456909, study PRJNA506462) | wastewater metagenome | isolation source: wastewater sludge | place: USA: Moscow, Idaho | reverse complement strand
AGCCCGATGCGGGGCCGGTTCCACAGTGCCAGATCCGAGGCGATGGAGCGTTTCCCCTCGGCCCGGAAGGTCAGCGAGGCGACGAAATGGTCCTGAAGGTTCTCGCCCACGCCGGGCAGGTCATGGGCAACCGCCACGCCCTTCAGGCGCGTTTCTGGTCCGCCTCGGTTTCGCCAAGGATGCGGGCGCCGGCTTCGCGGATCAGGGGTTCCGCCCAGGCGATATCCTCGCGCATGGCCTTGCGGCTGCGCTCCTGATCACCTGCCGCCAGCGCCTGAAGCAGCTCGTGGTGCTTGTGGTCCTCGGCCGAGATCTCGCGCAGGGGCATTTCGATATGGAAAGTGCGCAGGAACGGACCGATCAGCACCCACATGTTTTCGCAGATCCCCTCAAGCAGCGGCATCCCGGAAAGCCGCATCACCGCGAAATGGAAGTCGCGGTTCAGCAGGCTGGCCTTGCCCGGGTCGCTGCGGGCGGCGGCGATGAAGCGGGCATGCAGGTCGCGCAGTTCGGCAAGGTCGGCGGGGGTCACGCGGGCAGCGGCCTCATACGCGGCCAGGCCCTCAAGCTCAAGCCGGACGCGCTGGACCTCAAGCAGTTGCGCGACGTTCAGGCGCGGCACCTGCACCGAGGTCGCGGCCCGCATCTCCAGCGCGCGTTCGCTGACAAGGCGAAAGATCGCCTCGCGCACGGGGGTGATCGAGGTGCCGTATTCCTCGGCCAGGCCGGCGATGGTCAGGCGGTGGCCGGGCTCATACTGGCCATTCATCAGGGCCTGGCGCAGATTGGCGTAAAGCTGCGCCGAGAGGCTTTCGCGGACAAGTTTTCCTGGCATCTCGGCCTCCTTCAAGCTTGCGGGCGCAGCGGCCCTGCGGAAGGCGCCGGCCGGCACACCCCGAAACACCCCCGAAACACCCTTGGGTCGGGCATGTATAGCGGGTGCGCGCGGGATGCGATACCTTGTCGCGCGTCTTTTGCACCACGCCGCGGCCCGGCAGCGCGATCCGCGGCCGCCCCGGCTATCCGATTGGCCGGGCGGTCGAAATCGCCGCTTCCTTCGCCCCCGTCTTGCGCCTAACCTCTGCCCCGAACAACGGGAGAGCATTCCATGTCCGAGAACTGGGGTTTCGACACCACCGCCATCCATGCCGGCGCCGCGCCCGATCCGGCGACGGGGGCGCGGCAGGTGCCGATCTATCAGACCACCGCCTATGTCTTCAAAGACGCGGCCCATGCGGCGCGGCTTTTCGGCCTGCAAGAGGTCGGATATATCTATTCGCGCCTGACCAACCCGACGGTGGCGGCGCTGCAGGCGCGCATCGCGGCGATGGAGGGCGGCGCGGGCGCGGTCTGCTGTTCCTCGGGGCATGCGGCGCAGATCATGGCGCTGTTTCCGCTGATGGGGCCGGGCAGGAACATCCTGGCCTCGACCCGGCTTTACGGCGGCACGATCACCCAGTTCAGCCAGACCATCAAGCGCTTCGGCTGGTCGTGCAAATTCGTCGATCTGGACGATCCGCAGGCGGTGCGGGCCGCCATCGACGACGACACCCGCGCGATCTTCTGCGAATCGATCAGCAATCCGGGCGGCTATCCGACCGACATCCCGGCCATTGCCGCCATCGCCGATGCCGCCGGCGTGCCGCTGATCGTCGACAACACGCTGGCGACGCCCTATCTGTGCAAACCGATCGAGATGGGGGCGACGCTGGTCGTCCACAGCCTGACCAAGTACATGACCGGCAACGGCACCGTGACCGGCGGCGTCGTGGTCGACAGCGGCAAGTTCGACTGGTCGGCCAGCGACAAGTTCCCCAGCCTGTCCGCGCCCGAACCCGCCTATCACGGGCTGAAATTCCACGAGGCGCTGGGGCCGATGGCCTATACCTTCCATGGCATCGCCATCGGGCTGCGCGACCTTGGCATGACCATGAACCCGCAGGCTGCCCATTACACGCTGATGGGGATCGAGACGCTGGGTCTGCGCATGCCGCGCCATGTCCAGAACGCGCAGGCGGTGGCCGAGTGGTTGCAGGCCGATCCGCGCGTGGCCTCGGTCACCTATGCGGGGCTGGCCTCGTCGCCGTGGCATGCGACGGCGCAGCGGGTCTATCCCCGGGGGACGGGGGCGCTGTTCACATTCTCCATCAAGGGCGGCTATGACGCGGCGGTGAAGCTGGTCGACAGCCTCAAGCTCTTCAGCCATGTCGCGAACCTTGGCGATGCGCGTTCGCTGGTCATTCATTCGGCCTCGACCACGCACAGCCAGTTGACGGATGCGCAAAAGATCGCGGCCGGCGCCGGGCCTGACGTGGTGCGCCTGTCCATCGGCATCGAGGACGCGGCCGATCTGATCGCCGATCTGGATCAGGCGCTGGCGGCCGCCACGGCCTGACGGCCGCGCGATGGCTGCGTATGAAAAAAGGCGGCAGGGGATGCCTTGCCGCCCTGGTTACTCGTCACCAGACCGATGCGATATCAGTTCGCGGGGGCCTCACCTTCGCCCTCGGGCATCGGCTCGCCGTCGTCCATGGGCATTTCGGGCATGTTCTCGGGCCGCAGCGCATAGACGGCGGTCACGTTGGTGGTGACGGTCAGCTCGCCCGCCTCGATGGGGGCACCGCCCATCTTGGCATCGGCCGCCATCGCCATGCGCGGCATCGGCATCGGGCCGGCGTCCATGGGCACGTCCGACAGCGCCACCAGCGGCCCCAGTTTCATGCCGGCGGCCTCGGCCATGATCTCGGCGCGGCGGCGGGCATCGGCGACGGCCTTGACGCGGGCCTCGTTCTCGGTCGCGGTCATGTCCTCGCGCGAGAAACTGATGCCGCCCAGCTCGTTCGAGCCCGAGGCGATCAGCTTGTCCAGAAGCGCGCCCAGCCCCGCGATGTCGCGCATCCGCACGGTGACGCTGTTCTGCGCGGCATAGCCGGTCAGCTTTGGCGGCTGGCCGTTGTCGGCATAGTCCATCACCGGCGCCAGGTTCAGCGCCGAGGTCTGGATGTCGCGCGCCTCGATCCCGGCGGTCTTCAGCGTCTCGATGACCTTGGCCTGCGCCTCGGCGTTCTTGGCCATGGCCTCGGCGGCGGTGGCGGCGCGGGTGCTGACGCCCAGGCCGATCGTGGCAAGGTCGGGCTGGGTCGTGGCCTGACCCTGACCGCCGACGGTCAGCCGCGCGATGGGGCCGTGATGCATTCCGTGGCGTTTCATCATGTCATGTCCCATTCCGGCGGGGGGCTGCGGGGCGTCGGCGGGCGCGTTCTGCGCAGCAAGGGGCGCGACGCCCAGCACGATCAGCGTCGCGGCGGTCAGAAGGGGGCGAAAAACGGTCATATGGTCATCTTCTCCTTTGCCCGGGACGGGTGTCGCCGCCGGGAAATTCCATCGATGGCCCCATAACGTGTGAATATGCGCTTTGGATGCCTCACAATATGGTGTTTGGCTTTTCACCGACCCCGTTCTGGGGTAGTCGGATTCTATTCATTGCCAAGACGCGCCCCGGCGCCCGGAACTGCAAGGCCAAGCCTATAGATGTCGCTCGATTCCGCTTCCGAATACGCCCTCTCGTTCAGCGAGGATGCCGTGCATCTGCAACGGCGGGAGAAAACCGCCGGCGATGCCGGGGCGCCCGGCGCCTGGCGGCATCTGGGCTCGGTCGAGTTCGATTCGATGGCATTTCATGACGAATTCGCCCTGCTGCGCGGCATGGCCCAGGCCGAGGGCGCGGCGGCGGATGACGCGCCCCTGCCGGTGACGCTGCTGATCCCCGACGACCAGATCCTTTACACGACGCTGAGCATCGCCCCCGGCGCCGACCGCGAAAAGGCGGTGGCGCGGGCGCTGGACGGGCTGACCCCCTATGCGATCGAGGATCTGGCCTTTGACTGGGAAGGCGACGGCGACAGCGTCCGCGTCGCTGCCGTGGCCCGCCAGACCCTGCGCGAGGCCAGCGATTTCGCCCGCCAATACGGCTTTGACGGGCAGGTGTTCCGCGCCATGCCGGGCAATGACAATTTTTCGGGCGAGCCGGTCTTTGCCTTGCTGGCGCCGGCCCGCGCCCGCCCGGCGATGGACCCAACGCGGGCGGGCGTCACCGCCGCCGCGCTGATGATCGAGCCCGATCCGCAGGAAGACAGCCTGCAAGAGGACGCGCCGCAGGCGGAACTGGACCTTGGCGCCGATGAGGCCGAGGTTGCGGCTGATGTCGGGACTGATATTGGCGCTGCGGCAAAGGTCGAGGTGCCGGAGGCCGCGCCCGCGCCAGTCCGCGCTGAGGCGGCGTCTGAAACTGCGCCCTCCGAAACGCCCTCCGAAACCGTCGCCGAAGCTGTCGCTGTCGCAACCGAAGCTGCCGAGGCCGTCGCCGCCCCGGCCGCTATCGAGGAGCCCGCAGCCGCGCCCCCCGCTGACACCACCGCCGAAACCACCCCCGAAACCACCCCCGAAACCGCCGCCGATGCCGCGAAGGCGCCGCCCGTGGTGCGGCACGCGCCGGCACGTCCGGTGCCCGGCAAGCCCGAGCCTGCGATCTCGCGCGCGGCAATGAACCCGCGGGCGCAGGCCGTCCATGACCGCGCTGCCGAGGCCCGCCAGACCCGCGCCGCCGAACCCCCGGTTGCCGCCCAGCCGCGCCGCCCCGGCGAACGCGGCGGGTTGCTGGAACTGGTCGGTATGCTGGGGGCGCTGGTCCTTGGCCTGATCCTGATCTGGGCTTTTCTGGTTCCCGATCACAAGGTCGCGCAGGTCGCCGAGACCTCTGCCCCGGCTGCAGCGAAACCCGGCGAGGCCACGTCTGCCGCAATGCCGGAGGCCCCGGCAGAGGTTGCCACCTCTGATGCTGTCACCACCGATGCCGCGACGGGGCAGGGCGCCACCCCGCCTGACGCCGTCACTGAGACGGCGCCGGAAGTTATGCCCGAGACCGTGCCCGAGGCGACTGACCCCGTTGACGTCGCCCCCGCAACTGCGACCGCCGAGGCCGTTCCTGCCGAGACTATGCCTGCCGGGGCGCAGCCCGATGCGCCTCTGCCGGTCGTCGCCGAACTGCCGCTGGCCGCGCCGCAGGCCCCGGCCGCAAGTCCTGTCTCGGCCCTGACCGAGGAAGAGCGCCGCCGGGTCATCGTCGCAGCCGCGGCTGTTGCCGCCGCCGTCGTGCCGCCCTCGGCCGGGCATGCGCGCCCGGCGCAGGCCCAGACGGAAACCGCGCCCGCAGAAACCGCGTCTGCCGCGCCTGCGGCAACCGCCGCCGCGACTGCGCCGGCGCAGGCGACGACGGCCAAGCCAGCCGCCCCGGCGACCCGTCCCGCGCGCCCCTCGCAGACCGCCACGCCGCGCGCCCCGATGACCCAGAAGGCCGCGGTCGAGCAAGCCCTGCGGGATGCCGTCGAAGCCTCGCCCGCACGGCTGCAAAGCTCGGCGCGGCCGCAGCTTGCGCCCCGGCGCAGCACGCCCAGAACCTCGACCCCCAGCACCGATGCCGCGCCGCGCGTGCCGACGAACCCGCTGCCCTATGAGGCGGCGCAGGCCCGCCAGCCCAAGACCAGCGCCCGGCCACCGGGACGCACCGCCGCTGCGGCGGCCCCTGCGCCCGCCGCCACGCCGGCCAAGGCCGCGCCCGAGGCGACCCCGGCGACCGCGACCAATGGCCCGCGCATGCGCGGCTCGGCCCGGCCGCCGGGGCGTCCCGAAGGCTCGGCCCCCGACCTGATCGAGGATGACGGCGCGGCGCTGACGCCGGCCGAGCAGCGGCAGTTGCGCGATCTGCGCCGCGCACTGGGACTGGGCGAGGCGACCGCCGCACCGGCAACCACCTTGGAACCCATGGCCGGCCTACCACCCGACACCATGCTGGCGCAGGCGCGGCCCACGCGCAAACCCAAGGGGCAAAGCAGCGATGCGGCCAGCACCGCCGGCATCGACGCGGCGCTGCGATCCGCCATCGACGCGCCACCAGGCAAGCCGGGACGTGGGGAAACCGCCGCCGCGCCCGCCCGGGATTCGGGCGGGCTTTTGCGTAGCTCGGTGCGGCCGCGTTCGCGTCCCGGCGCCGGCGCGGGGAATACCGGCGCCGAAGGCCGCATGTCCGACAAGGCGGTCGAGGCCGCCATCGCCGCCGCTGTCGATGCCTCGCCCGCGACGCCGGGGGGCGTGCAGCTTTCGGCGCTGGCCTCGTCGCCGCTGCCGCCCCGTCGCGGCAATGCCGTCGAGGCGGCAGTCGCCGCCGCTGCCGCCGCGCCCACCGCCGCGCCGACCACCACGCCCGAGGCTGCCGGGGCCGCCCCCGCCACCGCTGCGCCCGCCGGACCTGACGCCGCCGAAATCGCCGAGCGCCGCCGCCTGGACGAGCAGTTGCAGGCCCAGGCCGAGGCCCGCGTCCGCGCCCGCGCCCAGGCCGACGCCCAGGCCGAAGCGCAGGCCCGCGCCCAGGCCGAGGCCCGCGCCCGCGCCCAGGTCGAGGCCGAGGAACGCGCCGCCCTGGCCAGCCGCCAGCAATACAAGCCCGCCGAGGTCGATGACGAACCCGAGGTTGCCGCCGCGGCGCTGTCGAAGGGCGTGACCTCGGCCTCGGTCGCGCAGACGGCGACGCAAAAGCGCGGCATGAACCCCGGCCGCACCACCATCATCGGCATCATCGGCGCCGGGCAGGCCAGCCGCGCGCTGATCCGGCTGCGCAATGGCAATGTCGTGACCGTGCGCCTTGGCGACCGCATCGATGGCGGCACCATCAACTCGATCGGCGACGGGCGCCTGACCTATGTGAAGGCCGGCCGCCTTTATGAATTGAGGATGCTGGACGGGCGCTGATGGAATCATTCCTGCTCGCCCCGACGATCTATCTGCTGACCATGGTCATCGCCGTGCCGCTGTCGGCGCGGCTGGGTCTGGGTTCGGTGCTGGGCTATCTGGTGTCGGGCATCGTGATCGGGCCGGTGCTGGGTCTGGCCGGCAGCGAGGGCGAGATATCGGACCTGCAGCACTTTGCCGAGTTCGGCGTGGTGATGATGCTGTTCCTGATCGGGCTGGAGCTTGAGCCGCAGGCGCTGTGGCAGATGCGCAAGCGCATGATCGGACTGGCGGGGATGCAGATCCTGGGCACGGTGGCCGCGCTGACGCTGGTCTGCATGGCGCTGAACCAAAGCTGGCAGGTCGCGGTCACGCTGGGCATGATCATGTCGTTGAGCTCGACCGCGATCGTGTTGCAGACGCTGTCCGAAAAGCGGCTGATGCAGACGGCGGGCGGGCGCAGCGCATTCGCGGTGCTGCTGACGCAGGATATCGCCGTGATCCCGATGATCGCGCTGATGCCGCTCTTGGCCACCCGCGTCGTGCCCGGCGCCGATGGCGAAACGCAGGTCGGCGCCGATTTCATGCATTCGCTACCGGGCTGGGCGGCGGCGCTGGTGACGCTGGGCGCGGTCGCCGCAGTCGTGCTGATCGGGCAATACCTGATCCGGCCGCTGTTTCGCTATGTCCATGCCGCGCGGCTGGACGAACTGGACACGGCGCTGGCGCTGCTGATCGTTGTCGGCATCGCCTGGCTGATGGAATTCGTGGGCCTGTCGCCCGCGCTTGGCACATTTCTGGCCGGCGTGATGCTGGCGGGGTCCGAGTTTCGCCACAACCTCGAAGGCCAGATCGCGCCTTTCAAGGGGCTGCTGCTGGGGTTGTTCTTCATCACCGTCGGCGTCGGCATGAACTTCCAGATCCTGTATGAGCGTCCGGTGACGGTTCTGGGCATCACCGTCGTGCTGATCGCCATCAAGGCGGCGATCCTGCACGGCATCGCCCGCGTGACCGGACTGCGGGGCAGGGACCGGACTCTGTTCACGCTGTCGCTGGCCCAGGCGGGCGAGTTCGGCTTTGTCCTCTTGTCCTATGCGGTCTCGCTGGCGATCCTGCCGCGGGCGCTGGGACAGGCCTTCCTGCTGGTCATCGCGTTGTCGATGCTGGCAACGCCGCTGCTGTTCATCCTGTCGGACTATATCTCGCGCCGCGTCGCCGAGGAACGCGCCGCCGACATTCCCGACGTGATCGAGGAACAGCAGCCCATCATCATCGCCGGCGTCGGCCGCTTCGGGCAGGTGGTGAACCGCCTTGTCACCATGTCGGGCTTCCAGACCACGGTTCTGGACGCCGATCTTGAGGTGATCCAGCTCATGCGGCGCTTTGGCTTCAAGGGTTATTTCGGCGACCCGACCCGCCCCGAAATCCTGACTGCCGCCGGCCTCGACAAGGCGCAGGTGCTGGTCGCGGCGCTGGACGACCCCGAGGCGAACCTGCGCCTTGTCCGCTATGCCAAGGAAAAGCGTCCCGACATCACGGTGATCGCGCGTGCGCGCGACCGGGTGAACGTGTTCCAGCTTTACGATGCCGGTGCCGACCATATCGTGCGCGAGGCCTTTGACAGCTCGCTGCGCGCCGGGCGCTATGTGCTGGAGCAGGTGGGGCTGTCGCCCTATGAGGCCTCCGAGCTTGAGCATATCTATTACCGCATGGATCGCGCCCATCTGCGCGAACTGGCCGAGGTCTGGAAACCCGGCGTGCCGCTTGATCAGAACCCCGAATACGTCAAGCTGAGCCGCGACCTCAGCCGCCAGATGGAGGCCGCGCTGGTCGAGCGTTTCTCGCACGGCCCCAGCGCCGCCCCCGTAGCCGATGGCGCCGACGGCGACGAGGCCCCCGAACACGGCCTGACCCGGCCTGCCGGGCGTCCGGGCCGTCCCGGCGGCCGTCCTCCGGTCGGATAGGGTGCCTGCCGTGGCTGGAATTTTCCGATGTTCTTCGTGTAACCAGGTATAAAGGCAAAAGAATATGCCGTTCATCATTGCGTTTCTGGGTCTGGTCATGGCCGCCGGCATCTGGGCATGACGCATCCGCGCCGCCGCGCAGGTCTCGCGCGATCTGGCCGAGATGGCGGGCGACGTGGTCGCTGCCGCGCGCCGGCTTGGCTTCAGCCGCCGCATGAATGTTCATCCGGTCGAAAGCGTCGATGAACCGGCGCTGGCCATTGCCGGGCTTGGCATCGCTTTCCTTGAACTCTCGTCGCTGCCGACCGCCGAACAGCAGCGTGCGCTGACCGATTCGATTGCCCGCAACTGCCACGAATCCCAGACCCGGGCCGAGGAATTGCTGATCGTCGGCCGCTGGCTGGTCAGCGAATGCAAGGGGCCGCAAACCGCCATTCCGCGCCTGACGAAGCGCCTTTACCAGCTTGACAAGTCGGGCTTCCAGCCGCTCTTGGCGGTGCTGAACGACGTGGGGCAGGCAGGCGGCGGCCTGAGCCCGCGCCAACGCGACGCGCTGGACGAGATCGCACGCGGCATGAAGCTCTGATCCGCCGGCAACCCTTGCCCGACCCGGCCCGAGGCCCTAGAAGGCAAGGCAATCTTGCCAAGGGGAACGCCATGCTGGACCATCTGACCTATACCTCGCCCGAGCCCAAAGTCATCCAGGGCGCGAAGCAGGACTGGGAACTGGTCATCGGGCTTGAGGTTCATGCGCAGGTCGCCTCGAACGCGAAGCTGTTTTCCGGCGCCTCGACCGGCTTTGGCGCCGAGCCGAACAGCCACGTCGCCTTCGTCGACGCCGCCATGCCGGGGATGCTGCCTGTCATCAACGAATTCTGCGTGGCGCAGGCGGTCAAGACCGGGCTTGGCATCAAGGCCGCGATCAACCTGCGCTCGGCCTTCGACCGCAAGAACTATTTCTATCCGGACCTGCCGCAGGGCTATCAGATCAGCCAGCTTTACCACCCCATCGTCGGCGAGGGCGAGGTGATCGTGGACATGGGCCCCGGGATCGCCCGCCGCGTCCGCATCGAACGCATCCATCTGGAACAGGACGCCGGCAAGTCGATCCACGACATGGACCCCAACATGTCCTTTGTCGACCTGAACCGCACCGGCGTCGCCCTGATGGAGATCGTCAGCCGCCCCGACATCCGCGGCCCCGAGGAAGCCGCGGCCTATGTCGCCAAGCTGCGCCAGATCATGCGCTATCTGGGCACCTGCGACGGCAATATGCAGAACGGCAACCTGCGCGCCGATGTGAACGTCTCGATCTGCCCGCCCGGCGCCTATGAGCGCTATCAGGAAACCGGCGATTTCAGCCATCTCGGCACCCGCTGCGAGATCAAGAACATGAACTCGCTGCGCTTCATCCAGGCCGCCATCGACTATGAGGCCCGCCGCCAGATCGCCATCGTCGAGGATGGCGGCAAGGTCGTGCAGGAAACCCGCCTTTACGATCCCGACAAGGGCGAGACCCGCTCGATGCGCTCCAAGGAAGAGGCGCATGACTATCGCTATTTCCCCGATCCCGACCTGCTGCCGCTGGAAATCGAACAGGCATGGGT
>RRZU010159183.1_pt1 | contig 10354 bp, 12 predicted proteins | sample 2165561 | NCBI WGS metagenome assembly RRZU01 (sample SAMN10456909, study PRJNA506462) | wastewater metagenome | isolation source: wastewater sludge | place: USA: Moscow, Idaho | reverse complement strand
GCCACCCACCCGACCCGACGACCGAAGTCGGGCCGCAGGCCTCCCGGCAACCCCGGCACCGGCCGACCCCTGCCGAGATCAACCGAGGCGTGCTGGGCGGCTCGGCGACGCTGCTCGGCGTCTCCCGGCAACGACCTGCCGGCCGCCAGCGCCACGGACGAGTCCGGCCGGCGACTCGACCACGACCGGCTCACCGCCGGACCCGGCCGTCGCCATCACGTGCGGCCGCCGCCACCGAACGCGCGCACCCGTCACCGCTCGATCTGCCACCACCAGCGTGTTCTCCACGACAGTGCTCTGCGCGACACGCTCGTGCCGGCAGAACGGAAGGTGTCAGGCGTCGGCTCCGGCGTCGCCGAGGTAGCTGGCCGCGAGCAGATGGTGGTCGGCAGCGAGCTCGGCGGCCGCGCCCTGTGCCATCACCTCGCCGTGACTCAGCACATACCCGCGGTCGGCCACGTGCAGCGCCACCGCGACGTGCTGTTCGACCAGCAGCACGCCGGTGCCGAGCTCGTCGGCGATGCGGCGGACCACGGGGACGAGGCGCTCGACGATCACGGGCGCGAGGCCGAGGCTCATCTCGTCGACCAGCAGCAGCTTGGGCCGGCGAACGAGGGCCCGGGCGAGGGCCAGCATCTGCTGCTCGCCCCCGGACAGCAGACCAGCCTTGCGGTCGAGCAGCGGGCCGAGGGCCGGGAAGTACTCGAGCACCTGGTCGAGGGCGGCGCCCCGCCGGTCCCGAGTGCCGCCCACGGCGAGGTTCTCCCGCACGGTCAGCTGCGAGAACAGGGCGCGGTCCTCGGGCACGTGCGCCACCCCTCGCCGGGCGAGACGGTGGGGCCGGGTGCGGGGCGTGACGGGCTCTCCCAGCACCTCGACCTCGCCGCCGAGCGCCGGCAGCAGTGCAGACACGGTGAGCAGCGTCGTGGTCTTGCCGGCGCCGTTGGCCCCGAGCAGGGCGACGACCTCGCCGGCGGCCACCTCGAGCGACAGGTCGCGCACGACGGGCACGCCCTCGTAACCGGCGACGAGTCCTCGCAGCGAGAGCACCGGGGCGCCCGTCACCGAGCACCTCGGGATGGGCACAGGCCGGAACCCGTCGGACGGCGCGTGCCTCGGGACCTTCCCCGGACGGGTCGGGCGGGTCGTGTCGCTGCCCACCCGGCGGCCCTCGGGCCGTGCGACGATCCGACTCCCCCAGCGGGCAACCGGCACACCTCCTCCACCTGACCCGTGGACTCGGTCACTGGCCGACGCCCTCGCCGAGGTAGGCCGCCACCACCGCTGGGTCGGCGCGCACCGCCGCCGGCGGACCGGAGGCGATGATCCAGCCGGCGTCGAGGACGTGCACCTCTTCGCAGGTGCCGAGGACCAGGCCCATGTCGTGGTCGACCAGCAGCACCGCGATTCCGGCTGCCGCCATGGCCACGACGTGCTCGCCGAAGGAGAGGCTCTCCTCGGTGTCCAGGCCGGCAGCGGGCTCGTCGAGCAGGACGAGCCGCGGTCGAGACGCAAGGGCTCGGGCCACGCCGACGAGTTTGCGCTGACCCAGTGAGAGCTCGTTGGGGTGGGCGTCGGCGCTGTCGCTCAGGCCCACGACCGCCAGCGCCTGGTCGACGGCGTCGGCACCATGGTGACGTTTGGGTCGGACGATGTCGGCCAGCACCGAACGCACCCCGCCCGGAGCCACCGCCACGAGGCAGTTCTCGGCCACCGTCAGGTCGTCGAAGAGCTCGAGGCTCTGCCACGTGCGGGCCAGGCCGGATCGGGCGCGCCGATGGGGGGCCAGTCCCTCGATGCGGCGCCCGTCGAACGCGATGGTCCCGCGGTGGGCCACGAACCCACACACCGCGTCGATGAAGGTCGTCTTGCCCGCACCGTTGGGGCCGATCAGGCCCACGATGGCGCCGGGGCCCACCTGGAACGACACCTGGTCGAGGGCGTGCACGCCGCCGAAGGTGACCCCGAGGTCGACCACATCGAGCAGCGCATCGTTCCCCTCCCCCACGGCGCAGGGTCTAGCACCCCGGCGGGGCGGGAACCCGCGACGGGCGCGAAGCAGCTCAGGCGGCGGTGTCGCCGCCCTCGGCCCGACGGGCGGCGACCTGCTCGCGACTGGGGATGGACCGGGCCGGCGCCTTGGGCGCCAGCAACCGGTAGATGGTGAAGAACACGATGGCCATCGCCCCCACCAACGCCGCCCAGCGCAGCGCCGGCGTGGACGAATCGGTGCCGGCGGTGAGCAGATGGACGGTGGCGCTGACGGCCACGACGTAGCTGGTCAGGTGGATCGAGTGCCAGACGTTCTTGGGAATGCGCTTCATGAGGAGCGACGTGACCTCGACCAGCACGAGGAACCAGAAGGCGATGATCCCCCAGGTGACAGCGCCGGGCTTGTACGCGCTCGACGCCATGGGCACGAAGAGCTCGGCCCAGCTGAAGTGGAGGTAGTTGTCCCCCACGAGGGCGACGAGGTGCACGCCCACGAAGGCGACGGTGAGGGCACCCAGCCAGCGGTGCAGGTCGAGCAGCCATGGCGCCCGCGGCTTGGGGCCGAGGGCCCGTGTGGACAGGGCCAGGCCCCAGAGCACGGAGGCGATGGCCAGGAACCAGGCAACGATGCCCGAGGACCTGGCCATGTACCACCAGAAGTGGTTCTGCATGTTCGTCCTCCCGCCTCGAACCTAGCTGCCGCTGCTGCTCGTCACCGGCGCCGGGGCCAGCGACGTTGCGGGCACCGGTGCCGGTGTCGAGGTGGCGGCGCGGCTGTCGGTGGGGGTCGACGCCGGCGCCGAAGCAGGTGCGGCCGGCGCGGCGGCCACGCCGGCGTGCGGCAGGGCCATGCCCGCCACCATGCCGAAGGCGGCGGTGCCGGCGAGGCCGGCGGCGATGATGCGGGCGCGGGCCGCGGGGTGCGGCCGGCGCTTGCGGCCGCCGGCGGCGGTGGTGCGGGGGCCGGGGGCCGGCCGGGTGGTCGAGCGGGGGGTGGGCTCAGTCATCTTCGCCCCCCTCGTGCTCGACCTCGTGGGTCGGGACGACGGTGACGGTGCGGGTGGGAGCGGGCGTGGGGGCTGCGGCCGGGGCCGTGGCGGGGGCGACGGCTGCGGTCGGGACAGCCGGGGCGGCGCTTGCACCGATCAGGCCGAAGTTGAGGGCCAGCGCGGCGACGGCGGCGGCGATCACGCCGGTGATGCTCACCGAGAGGGCGAGGGCCTTGGAGCGATCCATTGGGAGTCCTTTCCAGGGGTCCGAGTGGGGGTCGTGGTGACCTGTCCCTCACGGTAGAGAGCACCCCTCCAGGCACGGGCCACGCCCATGCCAAGGATTGGCAAAGTCTCAGACGCCACCGACGGGCGCCCTGGTTCCCCGGGGGATCAGCCGGCGATGAGGCTGCCGAGCGCCCAGACGGCGGCCAGGCCGCCGAGCACGGCCATCACCACGCTGCGCCCCACCGGCGCCCGCTCCAGCTCGCCCTCCTTGGGCGACTCCGGCGGCCGGACAAGGGCCAGGACGTTGCCGACGCACAGCGCGCCGCCGATGGCCAGCACGAGCCACGCCAGCAGGTCTTCACCCAGGAACACCGGCGACCTCCGGGGACGCGACGGGGGGACGATCAGGGCCGAACAGCACCACCACGCCGGCGACGACGATGAGGATGCCGCCGGCCACGGTACCCACCGTGAGCCCCTCACCCAGGAGCCACCAGCCGAAGAGCACCCCAGCGGCGGGCTCGAGGTAGGACAGGACGCCGGCCTCGGTGGCCGGCACCCGCGCGAGGCAGCTGTAGTAGATGGCCAGGAAGATGCCGGTCTCGACGACGCCGAGCACGAGCAGGAGGCGCCAGTCGGCGGCATCGGGCGCGGTGGCGCCGCTGGTGAGGGTGAAGGGGACGAGCACGACGGCGGCCACCGACATCTCCACCAGTGCCACCCGCACGCCACCGTGGACCTCGGCCACCGGCTTCATCATCAGCACCAGGCCGGCGTAGGACACGGCGGCGAGGAAGGCCAGCACCAGGCCGGCGGTGGTGGTGCCGCTGCCGCCCGGCGCGCCCACCACGAGCACCGACCCGGCGAGGCCCAGGGCGAGGCCGATCTTCGTGCGCCGTGACACCTGCTCGCCGAGCAGCACCGGCGCGGCGACGGCGAGGAAGACGGGAGCGAGGAAGGTGATGAGCAGCACCGTCCCCACGGGCGCCCGCTTGAACGCGGCGAAGAAGCACACCCAATGGGCGGCGACGAGCGCCCCGCCGAGGGCCGCCCGCAGCAGCGAGCGACGGTGGAAGGCGACGCCCGGCAGCCAGCGCCGGCCGAGCAGCAGCGCCACCGCGAGGGTGGGCACGGCGATGGCGGTGCGGGCTTGGACGATGGCCACCGCGGGGAGGTCGACCTGCTTCACGATGATGCCGACCGTGCCCCACGCCGCGGAGATGGCGGCGATGCCCAGGCCCGCGGGTCGGGCGCCCGTCGGGCCGGGCCGACCGCGGCTGGTCGAGGTCAACCTGGCCCCGGACGTACACCGACCCCGCCGGTGGCGGGGTCGAGGCAACGGGACCGAGGCGAAGGCCGCTGAGTGCCAGCACCCTGGGAAAGCGCTGGTGGCGATGCAACTGGAGAGAGTGCGACCTCCGCCCCGTGTCCGTTGGTACCGGCGGGGGCGAAGTCCACCGGCAGTAGCAGTGATCGGCGGAGGCCCGGGATCACTGAAGGAAAACCTCACGGAGAGTGGTGGAATTCCCCATCCACCGTCGGCGAGGCTGCGCTCGAGGATCGGCCCCACCAACGAAGGCGCCGCGGTGGCCGGGCGCCTCCACCGGGACGTCCGCCACCACCCGAGCCCCGAGCGGTACGCGCACGGCCACATCATCTCCTGTCGGGGCGCGAAGCTGGTGCCATGGCGTTCCACCACGTGGCCCTGGCCACCACCGACCTTCCCGCCACCCACCGCTTCTACACCGAGGCCATGGGCTTCACCCTGGTCAAGGCCGTCGTGGCGCCGACCCCCGAAGGCGGAGGCGGCTGGGCCAAGCACGTCTTCTACGACACCGGCGGCACCCACCAGCCGGGGGCGGCCACCGACGGCGGCGAGCTGCTCGCCTTCTGGGAGCTCAACGGCCCCTCGGCGCCCGCCTTCGACCCGGCCATGTCGACCAGCCACGGCCTGCCGGTGTGGACCAACCACCTGGCCTTCTTCGCCCGCGACCGCGACGACCTCGAGGCCCGCAAGCAGCACTGGCTGGCCTGCGGCCACGACGTGGCCGAGATCGACCACGGCTTCTGCGTCTCGGTCTACACGACGGACCCGAACGGCACGATGGTCGAGTGGTGCGTCGACACCCGCCCCCTCGACGACACCGACCGCGCCCACGCCGAGGCCCTCCTGGTCGACCCGTCGCCGGCGCTCGAGGACCCGCCCGAGCCGGCGTTCTTCCTCGCCGCCGAGCACGCCGCCACGGTCTGATAGACAAACGCTCGGCCCTCGACGTCAGAAGCGCGAAAGGCGGAACCGATGCTCCTCGCCTCGCTCCAGGAGACCGACAACCTCTACCGGTTGCTGGTCCTGCTCCACGTGCTCGCGGTGATCGTCGGCTTCGGCTCGACGTTCGTCTACCCGCTGCTCGGCAACGAGGCCAAGAAGCACCCCGGCCTCGAGGCCAAGGGCATCAGCAACGCCAACCAGGTCGCCGGCCAGCGCCTCACCGAGCCCGCGATCTACGCCGCCGGCGCCTTCGGCGTGCTCCTCGTCATCGTCGGGCCCTTCGAGTGGGAGGACCCGTGGGTGGGCCTCAGCCTCGTGCTCTACGTGGCGGCGCTGCTGTTCTCGATCTTCGTCCACCAGCCCAACCTCAAGCGCATGGACGCCCTGGTGAACGAGCTCGCGGCCATGGGCCCGCCCCCGGGCGCCGCTGCCGGCGGACCTCCTGCCGGAGGGCCCCCGCCGCAGGTCATCGAGATGGAACAGCGCGGCAAGGCCGCCGCCCGCAACGGCGGCATCCTCCACCTCGCGTTCGCGGTCATCCTCATCCTCATGATCTGGGGCGCCCGCGGCGGCTTCGCCTGAACCCGGCCGCGGTCCCGCTCACACGGGGCCGATGAGGATGACGGCGTCGTCGTCGGCGAGGTCGACGGTGGCGGACTTCGCGGGGTTGACCACGATGTCGTTGGTGGCCGTCACCCGGTACCCGAGGGCCACTTCGCCCAACGCTGCCGCCGACGCCACGATGTCGGCGAAGGGCACCGGCCCGGCGGGCACGTACTGGCGGGCAGGGTGCATCTGCACCGCGGAGCCGTCGGAGTCGAAGAGGTCGATGAACACGTCGTGCAGCTCGGCCCGTTCGGCGAGCTGCGCCATCATGTAGCTGGCGAGGGCGTCGCTGACCACGAAGTCGTCGGCGCCGGTGACGACGGCGAGGTCCACGTCGCGGGCATCGAGCAGCTCGGTGACGATGCGGGGCCGGCGGTGCACCTCCCGCAGCGAGCGGTTGAGCAGCAGCAGGGTCAGGAGCGTCTTGGCGTCGGCCTCGGCGGGCGAGGCGCTCTCGCGGTAGCCGAGGATGATGACGCTGCCGTAGGGGCGGGCGCCGGCGACCTCGTCGTACTCGTCGGTGTGCCCGCCGATGTGGCGCAGGTGCACCTGGAGGTGCTCGAGCGGGGGGACGGGGAGCTCGAGGTGGTCGATGGTGTCCTCGTGCACGAGCACGTCGGCGACGGAGCCGGGGGCCACGAACTGGTCGAGGTGGTGCAGCACCAGCGGGGCGAGGTCGTTCCAGCCGACGAGGAGGAGGTGCTCGGCCGCCGGTGGCGTGGGGTCGAGGGGCATCGGGGTCGGTGCCGGCCGGTCGGAGAAGCCACTGAACACGACGGTGTCGTCGTCCTCGCTGACGGCGATGACCGAGTCGCCCTCGGCGAAGACGGTGTCCATGGGCGGGTTCACCTGGACCACGCCGTCGGCGGTGTAGCGGCCGAGGACCGTGGAGGTCTCGTAGGCGAGGAGGGCCTCGGCGAACGTGTGCCCCACCAGCTCGGGGGCAGGCTGGAAGTAGATCTCGTCGCCGTCGAAGTCGAGCAGCTCCTGGAAGACGAAGCTGAGGCCGCTCTGGCGACAGGCCTGGGCGGTGACCCGGGCCACGACGTCGGCGGCGCGCACGGGAAGGATGCGACCCTCGCCGGCGGCGAACAGAGCGGCCACCGTGCCGGGGTCGGACATCTCGACGACGACGGGCGCCTGCTCGAGCTCGGGGTCGCGGCTCATCACCGCGAGGACAGCCTTGACCGCCTCGGCGTCGCCGGCGGCGCCGGCCTCGGCCAGCACGATGATCGAGCGGGCGGCGCCGATGTTGACCATGGCCAGGTCGTTGAGGCTGGACGGGTCGCCGGTACGACAGACGATACGCGTGCCGCCGGGATCGCCGGCCCGATCGCGCAGCTCGTCCTCCATCACGGTCTTGTCCTCGGGGGCCAGCACGACGATGCAGGCGCCGGGCTGGTTCTCGTTGGCCACGACCAGTTCGGAGACGATGGTGAAGATGCGGGGCGACCACCCGAGGATCAGGGTGTGGCCGTTCTCGACCACGAAGCTGCGGCCTTTGCGGAGGTTCTCGATCTTCTGGTCGAGGGCCACGGCGATGATGCCGATCAGGGCGCTGGCCAGGAAGATGCCGGCGAGGGTGACGAGCAGGGAGAGAAACCGCAGGCTCCACCCGCCGTCACCCGACATCGTGCCGGGGTCGATGACCCGCAGCATCGCCTGCCACATGCCTTCGCCGTAAGCGCCCGAGTCGCCGAAGCGCAGACGGAACAGGGCGAGACCGGTGGCGGCGAGCACGACGATGAGTGCGGTGGCGGCCACGAGGGCCAGCACGATCATCGAGGTTCCCCGCGAGAACAGCAGGTCGACCTGGTAGCGCAACTTGTCGCTGAAAGAGATCTCGCGGTCGAGCATCTCGGGGCGGTTCGTCGTGCCGGTCTTGGACGCCTCGTGACGAGGCCCGCGCCTCGCTCGACCCAGCTTCTGTGCCACGCCTGCCTCCCCTGCCTGACCGGTCGCCGCTGGTGGCGGAACCCGCTCCGTCACGCGACGAAGACTGCAGCGTAGTGGTCGGCCAGAATGGAGCCATGACCATGCTGAACGAGGCACCGACCGCCATCCACCGGGGCGACGACGAGCTGCCGTGGGTCGACCTCGGCGACGGCGTCGAGCTCAAGGTGCTCCAGGTGAACATCAACCACGGCCTGTGGGTGATCCGCAACCGGTTCGCCCCGGGCGCCGCGGTGCAGATCCACAAGCACACCGGCCAGGTGTTCGCCTTCACCCACTCGGGGTCCTGGAAGTACAGGGAGTCCGAGTACGTGAACACCGCCGGCTCGTACCTCTACGAGCCCGCCGGCTCCGTCCACACCCTGATCGTGCCGGACACCAACACCGAGCCGACCGACGTGCACTTCGCCATCTACGGCGCCAACCTCAACCTCGACGCCGAGGGCAACGTCGAGATGGTGATCGACGCCGGCCTGATCCTGCAGGTCTACCGGGGCATGTGCGAGGCCATCGGCCGGCCCGACCCTCCGGTCATCGTCGACGTCTGAGCGCTGGATCGACGCCGGCCCCCCGAACTGGCACCGGGTTTCGGTGCCCTCGCCCCGAAATCGGGTGCCAGATGGGGCGGCCTGCGGCCATCCCGGGAGATCAGATTCGGCGAATCGGGTCCCGAAACGCTGGGCTGCGGGTGGTCGAGACTCAGGCGAGGGTGCGGAGGGCGTCGGCCCGGCCGGCGCAGTCGTAGAGGGAGCCGGCGTAGGACTCCGGCAGGTCGGCGTCGCTGACCACGGGGCACGACGAGGCGACCGCGTTGAGCACCGAGGAGGACCCGCCGACCATCGCGCCCGGTCCGGCGCCGCCCATCGGCCCGCCGCCGCTGACCAGCACGTAGCGGACGGCGCCGGCGTCGACGAGGTCGGCGAACTGGTCGACGGTGAGGGTCTGGTCGGTGCCCATGAACCCGCCGAGGGCCATGACAGACACGCCCTGGTCGGCGATGAGGCCCGAGGCGGTCTGCGCCGAGCCGACGACGAGGGCCCAGGTCTCGCCGTCGGTGTGGGCCTCGAGCCACGCCGCCAGCTCGGGGTCGCCGTTGGACGAGGCCGAGCCGAAGCTCGAGCCGGCGCTGCCCGCGCGGGGGCCGGCCTGGGGCAGGGTCGAGTTCAGCACCGGGTTGGCGGTCTCGCTGACCGCCCACGCCGTGGGACTGACGAGCAGGGCGGCGAGCCCCACCCCGAGGCCGGCGAGCACGGTCCGGCCGTGTCGGGTGACGAGGCCGTAGACCACGGCGGCGATCGCGGCAGCGGCCAGCAGCACGAGCGGGCCCCGGGTCCAGCCGTAGAAGCCGGGTAGGCGCCCGGAGAGCTCGAGTTGGAGCAGCACCGTCGCCGCGCCGGCGGCGCCGATCACCGCCAACCACCAGCGGCTGCGGCGGATGAGGGGGACGGCCGCGGCGGCGCCGATGCCGATCAGCGCGGCGACGCCGGGGACGAGGGCGGAGGTGTAGTAGCTGTGGAACGTCCCCTCGGCCCGACTGAACACGACGGCGAAGAGCGCGGCCCACCCCGCCCAGAGGGCGACGTGGGCGCGGCGCACCCGGTCGGTCCGCCAGAGCCAGAGGGAGGCGACCGCCGCCACCACGGCGAGGGGCAGCAACCACGCGACCTGGCCGCCGACGGCGTCGGAGAAGAGGCGCCACGGGCCGGCGGTGCCGCCGAAGATCCCCCCGACGCCGCCCATCGCACCGCCGCCGGGGCCGGCGCCGCCACCCGGACCCGCACCGCCCCCGACCATCCCGGCGCCGCCGTTGACCCGACCGAGCCCGTTGTACCCGAGGACGAGGTCGAGCACGGTGTCGTCGGTGCTGCCGCCGATGTAGGGGTGGTCGCCGGCGAGCACGTCGACCGCGAAGATCCACGGCGCCGAGCAGACGAGGGTGCTGACGAGCAGGACGCCGAGGCGCTTGGCCCGCGCCCACCAGGCCCCGGCGCCCATCCCTGCCACCCCGACCACGAGGGCGAGGGCGAGGGCCGGCCCGGGGATGTAGGCGGCCAGCATCTTGGTGTTGAAGGCGAGCCCGACGAACGCGCCCGCCAAGACGACCCAGCGGACCCAGTGGCATTCGTCGTCGACAGAGCGGAGGATGGCCCACGCCGCCGCCACCAGGAACAGGATGAGGAAGGGCTCGGGGATGTTCAGGCGGTTCACGGCCACGTTCACCGGGCTGAGGGCGAGGACGAGGCCGGCGACCGGCGCCGCCACCGTCCCGAACCGGGGCCGCACGATGCTTCAGTGCTGCGCCACCGGGGCGGCACCG
>RRZU010154475.1_pt1 | contig 10354 bp, 7 predicted proteins | sample 2165561 | NCBI WGS metagenome assembly RRZU01 (sample SAMN10456909, study PRJNA506462) | wastewater metagenome | isolation source: wastewater sludge | place: USA: Moscow, Idaho | reverse complement strand
ATATAAAGAGTGTGTCATTAAATGTAATAATTGTCCTACTTCTGTTTGGAATTGATGTTTTGCCATACTAATTCTCCTATAAAATTTAAATTTCTAAAAAAGAATTTTAGTGATAACTTTATAAAAGTTAGCTAAAGTTTTTTATAAATTTAGCACTTTTATATATTGAGTGCTAAAGAATATCATATAGGATAATTATTATCCTATAATAATTTTTATATACTTTTAAGTTTTTCTGTGTAAGATTGTCTTATCGTATTTACTAAATATCAAAAGGAGAGAATATGGCTGGTAAATGTCCTATGGGGTTTGGAACAACAAATCCAATGGTAAGAAATGGTGGTAGATCAAACAAAGATTGGTGGCCAAATCAACTAAACTTAAAGATTTTATCTCAACACTCAAATAAAGTTAATCCACTTGGAAGTGATTTTGATTATGCAAAAGAGTTTTCTAAACTTGATTATGATGCTTTAAAAGCTGATTTAACAGCATTAATGACTGATTCACAAGATTGGTGGCCTGCTGATTATGGACATTATGGTCCACTTTTTATAAGAATGGCTTGGCATAGTGCAGGAACATATAGAACAGGTGATGGAAGAGGAGGAGCAAGTACAGGAAGTCAAAGATTAGCTCCACTTAACTCGTGGCCTGATAATGCAAACTTGGACAAAGCAAGAAGACTTTTATGGCCAATAAAACAAAAATATGGAAATAAAATTTCTTGGGCTGATTTGATGATATTAGCTGGAAATGTTGCTTTAGAATCTATGGGATTAAAAACTTTTGGTTTCTCAGGTGGAAGAGTTGATGTTTGGGAACCTGAAGAGGATATTTACTGGGGGAAAGAGGCTGAATGGCTTGCTACTAGTGATAAAGAAAATAGTAGATACAAAGGTGAAAGAGATTTAGAAAATCCACTTGCAGCTGTTCAAATGGGACTTATTTATGTAAATCCAGAAGGTCCAGATGGTGTTCCTGATCCTATAAAATCAGGAATTGATATAAGAGAAACATTTGCAAGAATGGCGATGAATGATGAAGAAACAGTTGCACTTACTGCTGGTGGTCACACTTTTGGAAAATGTCATGGAGCAGGTGATGCTGCTAATGTTGGAGCTGAACCTGAAGCTGAGGGATTAGTTGCACAAGGTCTTGGATGGCTTAGCAAATTTTTAAGTGGTAAAGGTGATGATACAATCACAAGTGGAATTGAAGGTTCTTGGACGGCAAATCCAACAAGATGGGACAATGAATATTTTGATATTTTATTAGGTTATGACTGGGAACTTACAAAATCTCCTGCTGGTGCTTGGCAATGGATTCCTAAAAATCCTAAAGAAGAACATCTTGCACCTGCTGCTCATGATAAAACTAAAAAAGTTACAACTATTATGACAACAGCTGATATGGCTATGAAAATGGATCCAATTTATGCAAAAATCTCAAAAAGATTCCATGAAAATCCACAAGAGTTTGCAGATGCATTTGCAAGAGCTTGGTTTAAACTAACACACAGAGATTTAGGACCAAAATCAAAATATATAGGACCTGAAATTCCAAAAGAAGATTTGATTTGGCAAGACCCTATTCCTGCAATAAATTATGAAATAATAGATGAAAAAGATATAAAAATTTTAAAAGAAAAATTATTAAGTTCTTCACTAGAAGTTTCAAAACTTGTATCTTTAGCATGGGCAAGTGCTAGTACATATAGAGATTCTGATAAAAGAGGTGGAGCTAATGGTGCTAGAATTGCACTTGAACCTCAAAAAAGTTGGGAATCAAATAGCTATTTAAATTTAGATGAAAGTTTAAAAATTTTAGAAACTATCAAAGATGAATTTAACTCTTCTAATTCAAATAAAAAAGTTTCACTTGCAGATTTGATAGTTTTAGGAGGCTGTGCAGCAGTTGAAAAAGCAGCAAAAGATGCTGGATTTAATATAAAAGTTCCTTTTACAGCTGGAAGAGCTGATGCAACACAAGAGCAAACAGATGTTGAATCATTTGGTTATTTAGAACCTATGGCTGATGGATTTAGAAACTATCAAAAAACAAAATATACTTTAAGCACTGAAGAGTTACTTATAGATAAAGCTCAATTATTAACTCTAACTATTCCAGAAATGACAGCATTAGTTGGAGGAATGAGAGTTTTAGGTGCAAATTATGGAAATAGTGATTTAGGAGTATTTACTTCAAATGTTGGAGTTTTAAGTAACGATTTTTTTGTAAATCTTCTTGATATGAAAACTGCTTGGTATCCAACAACGCAAGAAGAAGATAGTTTTGTAGGAAAAGATAGACAAAGTGGTTCTATGAAATACTCTGCGAGTAGAGTTGACTTACTATTTGGTTCTAACTCACAGTTAAGAGCAGTTGCTGAAGTTTATGCACAAGAAGATTCAAAAGAAAAATTTGTACAAGATTTCATAAATGCTTGGACAAAAGTTATGAATCTTGATAGATTTGATATCCAAAAATAGAAAAATATAGCAGTTTTTAACTGCTGTATCTTTTAATCTAAAATTTAGGTTCACTTTCTTTTTTTAATAAATTTAATAGTTTATTTTTAAATTTTTTCATATCTGACTCTTTTCTTTAGCAATTTCATAAATTCTAACTACCTCTTTTGATATATCCTCAAAATAAAAAACTTCATTAAATATTATTAAACATTTTTCTTCAATATCCAACATCTTAAAATTTTTGTCAAATTCTTTTTGCCCTATTTCTGATATTTTACCAACTCTTGGCATAGGATAAAATGTACCCGCAAGTGTTTGAAGAAGATAAATATCTAATTTTTCATCAAAATGTTCAAACATATTACGAAGCCGTCTATCTTTCAAAGCTGATTTATCATCAATATTAAATTCTTCTTTAAAGCCATTACTTCTATTTTGAATAAATGTAACCATTTCTTTGGGTTTATATGCTGTGACTTTTCCACCATCATTAAAAAAGTACCATGATAAATTTGTAGCATGTCCTATTGCCTCTTGTAAAGAACTAATTAACTCTATAGAATCAGCTTTTTCTTGTAATAAATGCTCATATTTATAAAATGCAGTAAGTGAGCATTTTGCTGAGTACAAAATCGAATGATAATAAAACATATTTTGCGGTGGTAATATTCCTTTTCCATAGTTTTCATTCATATATTTTACTCGTTTTATAATTACATCTGTAATTTTAAAATTCATCTAATTTCCTTATTAATATATTTTAAGAATTATATATAAATACTATTTTATACAAATTTTTCACATCTTATAAAAACTATATTTTATTAGTACTTTAAACTATATTTTTATTGAGTTAATTTAATTATTTAGTTAATAAGCCCATCATTTTATAAGCTTTTTATAGAAATAGAAGCATATATATAACCTATATATGTCATACCATAGTTTTTTCAAAAAAAGTATTTGAAAAACAAAGAAAACAAACCTTCATAATCCCCTCTTCTTTTACTTCATTTTGAATAGAAAAGGAAAAAACTAAATTAATTTTTCCATATATTTATTTATACCGATGATAATAATTTGATTTTTTGAAGTATCGATTTTATAAGGTATAACATATCCTTTAAAGATAAGGTCTCTTATATTGTTATCATTAAAATAGATTGATTTTCTATATTTAAAAGGCATATTTGGTATATCATCTATAATTTCATCCAAATCAATTTGAAATTTTATAGCGTGATTTAGACTATCTTGAGCTATAAATTCCATAATGGATTGAAGTTTTTGAAGATAATTGATATCCCTAATTATTTGCATATTTAGACTTGAGATTTCTTTTGAAGTTATTCATTTGATTTGTATATTGTTCTTGTGATAGTAACTGTGTATCACCATTTTCTATATTTTCTAAGCATTTATGAAAATATTTTTGTGTTTGTTCAAAATCATCAACTAAACAATCTTCTTTTACTGCAAGATTTTTAATCATACCTTTTTTTAAACTTTTAATAATAGTTAAAAATGATTCATAATTATCATCTTCAACTTGAAGCTGTATAGTTTTCATTTTTACCTCTTTTTGTTTTATTGTATCTTATTTTGAATATAAAATTGTTTATAATCTACATTGATAAAGATGTTTTTTATTGTATCTATGAGTATTATTCGATAAAATACTCTCTTACAAAAAACAAGGATTTTTATAATGACAAAAGAACAATTTTTAAATGACTTACAAAAAATATATGATTTTTTAAATGACCAAAAAACAAAAACAAATGAACTAATAAAATTTTTAGAAAATAAAGAGTTTGATAAACTAACTCTTATTGATGATTTTGCAAAATCTTTAAATCTTGAAATGAATAGTGATTTAAGATTTGCACTTGTTACTAGACTTGTGAATTTAAGAGATGATAGTTTAGTTCAAGTTCTAAAGAAACTTGAAAAAAATGAAAAAGAAATCATTGAACTGCAAGAAAAAGCATACCAATTTGTAAAAAAGTATTGGCACGATATTCATACAAAATTTATTGATTTTATAGTTGAGAACAAGTTATTAACTCCATTCTATAGAGAAATATTTATTGGAGTTTATAACGTAGGACTTCAAATGTCATCTTGGCAAACTTCATGGACTGCTCATATTATAAATGGAATAAATAAAGAGTTAGTTGGCAAATTTGATGGCGATGAAGCAAAAATTATGAAATATCTTGAAGATGAAAAACTTTTTGATTTAGGACATGGAGGAATTACTGCTGATAGATGTTATTCTGCTTTAGTAAAAGATGATGACAAATACAAATCTCAAGCATATATCAAAGCTTTCAAAAAAGAGACAACTGAAGTTGTGGATGCACTTGAAGAATTTGCAGATAAACTAATCGAACTTGAAGATGAAATCTATAATCAAAAATGGGATTATGTTTTATATATTCAAGCACTTATCAAAGCCTTTAGTGAAGATAGAACAAATGAATTAGTTTCAAAATGGGCAGATGTAGATAGAGCTTGGATGAAAATAAAAACTCCAATTCAAATCGGACATCCGCTTGAATACTACGAAGACCACTTTAGAAAAGCTGTTGCACTTGAATGGGATATTAGACTTACAAATCCAAAATTTGCACAAAATGACCATAGAGTAAATAAAATCAAATCAGCATTTTCAAAAATATATTCAAGTTTTGAGCCAAATGAAAGCTACAAAAAAATCTATGATTTCAGTTTCAAATCACTAGATAAAGTTCAACTTTATGTTGGACGACCTGCTTTATTTTTTGGTGCAGAGTTCAATGGACTATTTTCAGCTCAAGTTGTACCAAATGATGAAGTTGTATCTTTAGAAGAAGGTAAAAAAATCTTTGCATTTAGTGATGAGATTTTACAAACTAGCCGTGCTAAACCATTTTTAAAACTAAGCCAAGAAATATTTGGGCAAGAACTTCTTACTCGTGATAGAATGTTTTTATTTAATGAAACAGCTTCTTGGCATCAAGTATATGATATTAGCACTATTGGGCATGAATATGGGCATATTTTATGGTGTGATGATGAAACAGAATCAGTTATGAATAAAACTGGAAACTTCAAAAATATTGAAGAGTTTAAAGCAACAACTGGTGGATTAATCTCATATTTACTAGATGATGAAACAGATGAACTACACCTAAAAGAGCAAGTTTTAATAGACCTTGTAAAAAGAAGTGTTGGGCTTATTGGTTGGATGGAAGTTGATGAAGTTCAACCTTATTATTGTGAAGGCTTAATCCACTTAAATGGGCTTTTTGAAAGTGGTGTTTTATCTTGGGATGATGAAAATAAAAAGTTAAATATAGATATAAGTGATGTAAAATTTGAAGCCTTAAAAGCTTGGTATATCACAAACTATACAGCCTTAGCAAAACATTATTTAGATAAAAAAGATGCAACGCAGTTTTTAAATAACTACGCAACAAAAAAAGAAAAATATTTTATGCCAAATGATGAAACTATAAACTCATTTGTAAAATATTATTTCAAAAGATACCAAGAAATTGGGCAAGAGTTAGATACAGAAGATAAAAAAAGCAACTATATAAAATAAGAAGAGTAGGATTTAGTAATAATACTCTCTTCTTACCATAATATCTTTTGGAGGAATTTTAAAAAACTTTACAAAAGCATTTGTAAAACTTTGTTGGTGTTTATAACCAACAAAACTTGAAATCTCAGAAATAGAAAACTCACTTGTTTCAAGTAACTGCTTTGCATAAAGCATCTTTTGTTCCAATATCATTTGTCCTATTGTAGTATTAAAAAGTTGTTTAAACCCATACTTTAATTTAAATTCATTTAATCTTACTTTTTTTGATAAGCTCATCAAATCAGAAAAATCATTCTCTAATAAAATAAGATTCCGTACTTTGTGTAAAGCTTCGATATCATCTTGATTAAGCTTAACTTTTTTATTCTCTTGCTCTTTAAAATTTAACATTTCACTAAATTCATTATAGATTAATTCTAATACTTTACTTTGTAAATAGATATTTTGAAGTTCACCTTCAAAAGGTGAATTATATAACTCATTTGCTAGATGGATATTTTTTGAAGTTTGATTTTTCAAAGTTATACTTGGAAGTGAAGTAAAATCTTTTGAGTGAATATCAAAAATTCTTGAAAAATTTTGCTCAAGAAAATTATTATTAATATACAATCCTATTCCAGAAGAGTTGTTTTCTAACTTTGTTGTCATATCAAATTCATTTATATAAGAAACCTTAATATTATTTTCTTTTAAAATTTCTCTTTTATTCAAGAAGTTATCTTTATAAGATATTTCTCCTTTTAATAACATTCCTATAAATAAACCATTTACTTTTTGAGTTGATTGAATAACTATATCTTTATTTATTAAAGATTGTGTTTTAAAAAAAAGAATATCATCAGAAATAATATATTTATTAGAAACAGATGAACCAATGTTATTAGAAAAATCTATTGATAATCTATTTGAGATGTTAGATCTTATAAATTCACTAACATCATTTATTTTAAATTTATAAGACATATTATCCTTTATTCCTAAAAATTAATCCTTTTATAGGAAATATCTACTTGAAATCAATAATACTTATCATTATAATACCAAACTATTTAAACTATACTAAGTAAGGAAAATAAAATGTTAAAAAATAAGAAAATCCTATTTTTATCACTAATAACTAGTTCTTTGTTACATGCAAATGAAACTCAAACATCTTTGATTGAAGAAATAATAGTAAATGCAAATAAAATGGAAGAAAATATAAAAGATGTTCCTCAAAGCATTTCAATAATCACTCAAGAAGATATTGAACAAAAAGGTATTAAGAATATTCAAGATGTTATAAAAGAAGTTCCAAATATGAGTATAGACAGTATAAATCAAGTCTCTTTTAGAGGAATAAATACTTCAACTTTTACTACAAATAATCCCGTTGTGATTTATCTTGATGGTGTTCCTTATTATTCAATGTATGATTTTAATCCATCTTTGGCAAATGTTGAACAAATAGAAATTTTAAGAGGACCGCAAGGAACTCTTTATGGAAAAGACGCAATTGGTGGAGTTATAAATATAGTTACTAAACTTCCTAAAAATAAATGGCAAGGAAGTATTGGAGCAGAGTATGGAAATGATAACTATATGCAAACAACATTAAATACTAGTGGAGCAATAATTGATGATAAACTTTTTGCTGGAATAAATGGTTCATACAATCATAATGATAGTTGGATGAAAAACAATTATCCGGGAGCAAAAGAAGACGCGAATGAAAAAAATGATAGAAAAACAAGTGGATTTTTACTATATAAACCAACAGATAATTTATCAGCTAGATTGACAATAGCTGATGATTATAATAAATTCTATGATAACTCTTTTATATCTCCAAAATCAATAAATAGTATTTCAAGAAATGATGGAGAGAATAGAAATTTTGATGTTGATTCATATAATAAAATGGAAACAAAATCTCAAGCTTTAAATGTTGCTTATGAATTTGAGAAAATAAAACTAGAATCAATATCTACACATAAAAAGAATTCTATGGATTCAAAATATGATGCTAATACATATATTCATGATGGTTCAAATTTATATAATTATGTTGATACTGATACTTATACAGAAGAATTAAGGTTATCGAGTAAAAATCAAGATATAAAATGGTTAACAGGTTTATATTTTGATAAAGAGAATACGGAGATTGATACAGGATATGATTCTTCACTATTAACTATGAAAATTCCTTCAACTCTAAACAACAAAACTCAAGCTATTTTTGGACAAACTATGATTCCTTTGGGAAATGATTTTGAACTAACTTTAGGTGGAAGATACCAAAAAATTAAAAAAGATATAGATTTAACATCAAATACCTCTATGATGGGAATGTCTTTACCAACTTTCACGTATAAAGAGGAAAAAACTTGGAATTCTTTTTTACCAAAAGCGGCACTCTCTTATAAAATCAATAATAACTTAACAACTTATATATCAGTTTCAAAAGGTTATATGCCAGGAGGCTTTAATTCATCAGCTCAAGCTGGAGGTACAAATGAAATTATGTTTGAACCGCAAAAATCAACAAATTATGAGATTGGAGCAAAATATATAGCTGATAATTTTGCTTTAAATGCAGCTATTTTTAGAATGAATATAGAAGATATTCATATTTTTAAATATTTAAATCCTACAACAATAGTAACAGATAATGCTAAAAAAGCTCATTCAAAAGGAATAGAAGTTGATGGGACATATTTTATAACTAATAATTTAAGTATTTCAGCTGCCATAGGATTAATAAAAGCAAAATATGATGATTATAATGATGGGACAAAATATGATGGAAAAAGAATTCAAAATACTCCAGAATATACTGCAAATTTAGGAATCTCATATTTAGCTGATAGCGGAATTTATGGAAGAGTTGATTTTAATGCTAGAGGAGAAACAAGTTTTTTTGATGGAGGTAATAAATCTATGATTGAAGCTGATGGCGCAATAATTACAAATGCTAAAATTGGTTATAAAGTAGGAAATTTTGATATTTACACTTTTGCTAAAAATCTAACAGACGAAGATTATATTACTAATTATGCATCAAATACCACAACTGTTAGACTAAATGATCCAAGACAATTTGGTATTGGTGCAATCTATAAATTTTAAGGAATTATTTTATGAATAAGAAAAAAGGATTATGGGCTATTATCAAGCCCATAAATACTTATGCTAATTTTAGTATAGGACTATCAATTTTAGGAGGTATTACCTCTGTAATATCTTATATATTTTTAGCTTTTATTTTGTCGTTAACTTTTAGTGGAGAACTTCAAATACTTGGATTAAAATTATCTTTTAATGAAGCATTTTTAATTTTAGTTTTTGTAGTTTTAGTCTCTTTTCTATCAAGATATTACTCTTTCACAGTTTCTCATTTAGGAGCTTTTAAACTTGAAGAAATACTTAGAACTCAACTTACAACTCACCTAGCAAAAATTTCTTTAGGCTATATCATAACTACTGGAACGGGTGCTTTAAAAAAAATTCTACTTGATGATGTAAAAAATCTTCATGTTTTTGTAGCAGATAGTATTCCTTTAATAGCAAGAAGTATAACTACACCATTAGCATCTCTATGTGCTTTACTAATTATAGATTATAGATTAGCATTTGTAGCTATTTTTGTTTTAATAATTGGTGTAGTAATTATGTCTTTTGCAATGAGAAATACTCAAGAAAATAGAATAAAATATGAAAAAAATCAATCAGATATAAATAAATCAGTTATAGAATTTATTCAAGCCATGCAAATTGTACGAACTTTTGATGATGGAACAAGTTCATTTAAAAGATATAGTGATGCTCTAAATGAATATAGAATTCATTTAAAAGAGTGGTTTTCCTCAACTGCAATAGCAAGCAAAATTTCTATGATTATTTTTAGCCCTATTCCCACGATACTTACTATTTGTCTTGTAGGAATATATTTTATGATAAATGGAACTTTAGAGTTTGCTTCTTTTTTAGCAACATTACTTATAAGTACAGGACTAGTAGATTCTCTTATGCCTTTGATGTGGGTCAGCAATTTCATAAAAAAATCTCAAGCATCAGCACTTAGAATTCAAGAAGTTTTAGAAATAAAATCTCTTGAAATTCCAAAAGAGACAAAATCTATAAAAAACTATGACATTGAATTTGAAAATGTCTCTTTTAAATATGATAGTGTTGAAAAATATGCTTTAAAAAATATAAGTTTCAAAGTAAAAGAAGGAAGTGTTACTGCGCTCGTTGGTCCAAGTGGTGCTGGAAAAAGTACAGTTGCAAAACTAATTCCTAGATT
>RRZU013323145.1_pt1 | contig 10355 bp, 7 predicted proteins | sample 2165561 | NCBI WGS metagenome assembly RRZU01 (sample SAMN10456909, study PRJNA506462) | wastewater metagenome | isolation source: wastewater sludge | place: USA: Moscow, Idaho | reverse complement strand
GCGATTTCTACTAACTTTTTATTATATGTCAAAAGTTGTTTAATTATCTTTCTTTGTTCAAAATTAAAATGTTTCCACCTAGTCATAATTTTTCCTCCTTATCATGTGGAAAACCTTCTTATAACTATTATAATAAAGTATCAGACTTATTTCAGTATTTTTTAATAAACGGAAATAAGAATTAAAATTAGCGGAAAACTCAGTTTGGACCAATAGGTCCTTTTTTTTCTTTTAAATCGCAATCATTTTGTTATAATGTATAAGAGGTGGCAAGATGAATCCGAAAAATCCATATATACAAATGTTAATTACACTGAGATTAAAAAAATTACATCGTGAAGGATTCACGCGTGTAAAGTATAGAGATCTGGAAGAGGTCTTTTTTAAATATATTTATCGTCGAAATCTACCTGATAACTTAAGTGAAGTGAGTGATCGCATCTTAAATATTTCTGTAGATGAAATCATCCGTTATCTTTCACTGGATGCATCAGTACGTTCTAAAGATATGGCAATATCTGATTTACTACACGGAGATTCATAATGAAACATAAATTCCCAAATTCCAAAGACATTAAAATGTTGATGATTCCAAGTTTGGTCTTGATCACTTTTTTTGTTTTGCTTTTTAATGTTTCGACCTTAAAGCTTGGAACAGGTTTGGGAAGAGAAGTACATCTTCTTACCAGTGATATTTCAAATGATGAAGATTTCATTCTATTTCAAAAAGAATTGAAGCGCGACAAAATAGAAGTCAGTATTTCAAATTCCAATACAGATCGCTTACTCATGAAGTTTGTGGGCGTGGATGATGTTGAAGCATTCACAAAAGATCTCTTTATCAGATTTCCAAAATTATTTATTTACGAAACAGGAACTTTTAATTCAATTTCAAATGTCACCAAGATGACCAAAACCATTCAAAGTTACTTTGTGGTATTTCTTTTGGCTTTTGTGACTGTTTGGACCTATCGCTATCGACTATGGGGCTTGTTTTTTGGACTCAGCATTTCTGTGATGAGTCTTTTAGTCTTGTTTATATCCAATAAGTTGGGTTATATCTTTGACTATAAATTATGGTTTACAACACTGGTCTTGTTTGTGATCTTGGTATTGCTGAAAGGCTGGACCATTTTTAAAACAACGCATGATTTCGATATTTCGACGATCATTCATTATCATGCAATTACGGCGCTGATGTTAAGTTTAGCGGCGGTATCTTTATATTTACTCGATCCAGTCTTTCTTGATAATGCTTTAGCGGTTGGCATTGTGGTGGTTCTTTTAGTCTTTGAAACCCTTTATTTAAATAAAGCACTCTACTACGCAAAAGAAGAAATTGAACACGATGAAAAAGTGGCGGCTTACTTCTCGCAAAGAGACAGTATTAAAGTGCCTGATATTGTGGACACAAAGATTGTGGTCATCTCCTTAACGCTTTTAATGTTGGTGGTGAGTTTGTTGAGTTTAAGTGATCCTTCAAGAAAAGAAAAACATAATCCTGATTTTTCAATGGAACACTATTTAATTGTCGATAATAACGATGCGGTGAGTTTTCTTGAAGTACAAGCAACTTTAGGAAAACTTGACCTTTCAAAACATTTACTTGAATATAAAATTTCTGAAGAAAAGAAAACATGGTACGTCTTTGATGAATTTTCAAATTGGTATGGCTTAACCCAAACTAAAACAGCCGTTGAAGATAAGTTGGGTGTTGATGTGAATGTGATTCGTAAGGAAAGTTTTGAATATAATTTCCCGATGAAATTTCATTTAACCTTCTTTATCTCATTTACACTGATTAACTTTTTAGTGTTGTATCTGATTTCTAATAAGTCACATTCCTATCACTTTGTGATTATTAATTTTGCGATGTTGGTATTTTTACATTTATTTAAGTTTATCTTCAATATCAATGCATCCCTTGAATTTACCTTGATGCAGATCTTTGTGCCTGTGTTTGTCTTATTATCACTGCTTTTTTTCAAAGAAGAAAGAGACTTCTTTAAAACGCGTGGTATGGGCACAATTCTTGGCTATGGCGCAAGTTTATTGGCGATGTTGGTGTTACCCATTGTTCTGATTATTCCAGATCCCACATCAGATCACTTTTATATGATTTCATTATTTTTAATTTTCTCACTTGCCTTTATGGCAACACTTTTTGTTTTATTTTATATCAACAACTCCAAAGAAGGTGAACTATGATCCATTATGATAACTTAAAGGAAGATACACGTTTACTGCATCACAGTGAATTTGTTAGAAAAATCATCAGTGTTTATGATTTAAGCGATGCACAAATTGATCAGTTAAATAAACCGACTGTAAAAATCATTCAACATGATTCTATTGATAAAATCGCAAGTTTTCTAAAACAATCTGAACATCTTATGATTTGTGGGGACTATGATGCAGATGGTGTTAGTGCAACCAGTATTGCTTATCTTCTTGCGAAAAAGTTAAATAAAGAAAAGGTGGGGTACTATATCCCACATCGCTTTGATGAAGGGTATGGTGTTTCATGTAACACCATTCAATTAGCCCATGATAAAGGCTATACGGATGTCTTAATTGTTGATACCGGTGTTAAAGCGCATGATGCGGTTAATTTGGCCCTTTCTTTAGGGATGCGTGTTGCGATTGTGGATCACCACTTAATTGAAGGGACACTTCCAAATTGTGATATCTTACACCCAAGCTTTTTAGAAAGCTACGCCAATAATATGAGTGCAGGGGGCTTGATGTTTGTGGTGGCCGAAAGTATGCATTTATTAGATGATAAAATCATGGCTTATGGTGCCATTTCTACCATTGGTGATGTCATGCCACTTTGGGGTAAGAACCGTGAGATTGTGATGCGTGGCTTAGAAGTCTTAAATAAAAGACCGCTCATCAACATTGATGCTTTATGGAAACGCTATAACGCACCCTATACAGCCAAAACCATTGGTTTTCAAATTGCACCTAAAATCAATGCGGTAGGCCGTATGGCAGATCGTGTCAATATGAACACCATGGTTCAATATTTAATTACAGACGATGAAACATCGATTCGACACTACGCCAATCAAGTGTTAAAAATAAATACTTTAAGAAAAGAAATTGGAAAAGATGATGCGAAACATGCTTTATCACTGATAAAAGATGACCCCATTCATATCGTGGCTTCAGAACATTTCCATGAAGGTTTGATGGGCATTGTTGCCAATCAGATTATGTCTAAAACGGGTGTTCCTACTTTAGTATTAAAAGAAAAGAAGACTGTTTATAAAGGCAGTGCCCGTTCAAGCAGTATTTCACTGAAAGATTTATTTTCAAAGTTAAATGAGAAATACTTTGATGGTTTTGGGGGACATGATTTTGCGTTTGGCTTAAGTGTGAAAAAAGAATACTATGATGACTTTGTGAAAGATGTGAATCAAGAAATCTTACACTTAGAAGCACACCATAATTTAAAGCCCAGTATTTATTGTGATTTTGAAATTACTGACAAAATGATCCGGGATCTCTTTGAATTAGAGCCATTTGGTGAAGGGTTTGAAGTGCCTACATTTATGTTGTCTGGTTTTGAGATTGATGATGTGGTCGCATTAAATGGTTATGGTTATAAATGTATCTTTAGAAACTATTATTTAAAAGATGCAGTGATCTTTAATCCAAATCTTTCCAAAGAGACATTAATGAACATTCATGCCATTTACGGCACCTTTGATGTCCACCCAAGATTTGGCTTATCTTTTAGCATTGATACGTTTGATGTATAATATACACAGTGAGGTGAGCGCATGAAAAAATATCTCATAAATTTTCTTCTATTATTGATGATGGTGTTTTTAATGGTGCCTTCTGTTTTCGCTCAAGATATTGAGGAAGAAGTGGTACCTGAAGAACCTGAAATTGTGATAGAAATAAAAAACGAAAAGAAGCTTCATAAGCTTGATCTATATGACACTGAAATCATTCAATTTGATGTTGCACTTGAAGAAGACTATAGTGTGAGTGTTGTTTCTGCACCTGATGATATTTTGGATATTACCGTGGGTGAAAAAGAATTCACAGTGAATGCTAAAAAAGTAGGGAACACAAAAGTAACACTAATTGTAAGACTAAAAGATGAAGACAAAAGCTACACCCATGAATTTAATTTTCAAGTTCAAGAAGAAAAAGGTTACTTGAAGTTCAATCAAGATTCTTTTTACTTAATCCGTGGGTTAACTTTTGTGGTTGACTTTGAAGTTGAACCCAAAAACTTAGATTTGGGTCGTATTGTTTGGTCTTCAAGTACGCCATCTGTTGCCAGTGTTGAAAATGGTAAAGTATATGGCCATAAACTCGGACAGACTGTCATTTCCGCAAGTCTTGATGGTCATACTGAATCGATGATTGTGCATGTCAGTGCGCCACTTACGAAAATTGAGTTCAACCCATCATCTGTAAACTTAAATTTAAATGAAACGGCCAAAATTCCAGAACTGATTTATGTACCCTATGATACCACGTCTGATAAAACTGCCACATATCACATCGTTGATGAATCAATTGTTGTGATTGAATCGGGTGTTTTAAGGGGTCTAAAAGTTGGGGAAACACAACTTGAAGCAGAAGTGGCTGGTATTAAAACAACTTTAGATATTAAAGTCAGTGAGAAAGTGAGCAATCGTGAAGCAGAAACCTATCTATTAGAAAACACGAAAAATGATGATACTGGGTTTTATCTTCAAGTTAGAGACTTTAAACCTTCAAATTTAAAATCATTTGAACTGGTCCTTCCTGATCAAGAGATTTTAGATTACATGGAAAACCGTGAACACAGTACACTTTGGATTCAATTACCAGATGAACTTTTAAAAGAAGATTTGAGTAACTTAAGCAGCATGCTGATTAATAAAGAAATTCTACTGCAACTGGGAGCACAAAAACTTGAAGTCATCTTCGGTGATTTAAATGGTAAAATCTTATATAAATTCTTTATTAATCAAAGAATTAAAAATGATTATAACTTATCATTTAATTTTAGAAATATTAAACTTCAAGATCCTTTATACCAACTGGTAAAAAATGATCGTGCTTTTAAATTAAACTTCACTGAAAAACCAGTGGATGGCATGCGTGTTTATATTAACCATAAATTATTTGGTTCGGAAGTGAATCAATATCACTTTATCTATGGTTATAATCAAGACCTCATTATTGACTCTGAACAAAAGTTAATGGCCAATGATGATGGGTTTATTGAGTTTGTGCCAACCCATCAAGAGAACATTGTGAGTTTGACACCCATCACAAACGTCAACAACACTTGGATTATTGTGACCTTTAGTATGATCATCGCTATGATCGTTGGATTTGTGCTTTATAAAAATATAAAACGATTACGTAATGCGCGATAATTGTGCTATAATTACTTTGTGATTTGGAGGAATAAAATGGACTTAAGTAAATATATTGCGACCATTCCTGATTTTCCAACTGAAGGTGTTTTATTTAGAGATATTACCCCTTTAATGGCAGATGGTGCAGCATTCAAAGAGGCGACTGAATTATTCACAGCTTTCGCGAAAAAGGTGGGGGCAGATGTCATCGTCGGTCCTGAATCCAGAGGATTTATCTTCGGATGTCCTGTCGCTACTGAGCTTGAAATAGGATTTATTCCAGTGAGAAAACCTGGAAAATTACCAAGAGAGACAATTTCATATAAATATGATTTAGAATATGGTAGTAATGAATTACACATGCATAAAGATGCCATTAAAAAAGGACAAAAAGTGCTTGTGATTGACGATTTACTGGCAACAGGTGGTACCGTTGAAGCAACCGTTTCTTTAATTAAAGAATTTGGTGCTGAAGTAGTCGGATGCGCATTTTTAATCGAACTTGTCGATTTAAAAGGTCGCGACAAATTAGACGATATTGACATTTACACAATATTACAATACTAACGGAGTTTATATAACTTCGTTTTTTACAACTTTTACGATATAATGATAGAAAGACTTGGAGGTGAGAATATGTCACATGAAATGATTGGCGATATCAGTTTGGATATGATTTTGCATGAAGCCAAAACTTATATTAAACAAGAAGAGAACATTGATTTGATAGAGCGTGCTTTTTATTTTGCGAAAGAAAAACATGCAGGGCAATATCGAAAAAGTGGTGAGCCATACTTGGTTCACTTGATGCATGTTGCACATATTCTTGCGAAATTAAGCATGTCTCCTGTAACCATTGCGGCAGGGTTTTTACATGATGTGATTGAAGATAGTGGTGTCACTGTTGAAGAATTAACAGAAGCATTCAATGAAGACATCGCGAAAATTGTAGAATCAGTCACAAAGATTGGTAACATTGAGTTTGTGGATGAAAAAGAGTACTTAGCCGCAAACCACCGTAAGATCTTTATTGCGATGGCCAATGACATTCGCGTTATTTTTGTGAAGCTTGTCGATAGGCTTCATAATATGCGCACCCTTCAATTTCAACCCCCAGAAAAACAAAGAAAAATTGCACAAGAAACCTTGGATGTTTATGCGCCCATTGCGCACAGACTCGGTATTGCGCAAATTAAAAATGAACTTGAAGACTTAAGTTTCCAATATTTACATCCAGATAAATACTATGAAATCGCACGTCTTGTAGAAATGCGTAAAGTAGAGCGAGACCAACAAGTCACACAAATGATTACGCAAATCTCTAAGATGTTGATTGATAATGATATTAAATTTAATATTTTTGGCCGCTCAAAACACTTATACAGTATTTATAAGAAAATGACGACCAAAAACAAACGCTTTGATGAAATTCTAGACCTTCTGGCGATTCGTATTATTACAGAATCTGAATTGAACTGTTATGAAACACTGGGTTATATCCATGCGTCATACAGACCCATTCCAGGAAGACTTAAAGATTATATTGCGATGCCGAAAATGAACATGTACCAATCCTTACATACCACCATTGTGGGTGAGGAAGGGAATATCTTCGAAATCCAAATCCGTACTTATCAAATGGATGATATTGCGGAGCGTGGGGTTGCGGCGCATTGGAAATATAAAGAGGGTAATACAAACATGCCAAGTAAAGGTCGCAAAGAAATTGAAGATCGTCTGGCATGGTTTAAAGACTTTAACATGATGACAGAAGATGTGGATGAAGATGCCCTTGAATACATGGACGTGTTACAACGAGATATCTTTGATGCCAATATCTATGTCATGACGCCTAAGGGACGTGTGATTGATTTACCCAATGGTGCAACACCCATTGACTTTGCTTATCGTGTCCATACAGAAGTTGGACACCAAACGGTAGGTGCAACGGTCAATAACACACTGGTACCACTAAACACCCCACTAAAAACAGGTGATGTGGTACGCGTTAGAACCAATAAACAATCAGGACCTTCTGAAGACTGGCTCAAAGTTGTTAAGACAAGTCATGCCAGAAATAAAATTCGCCAATACCTACAAAGAAAAATTCAAGAAGAGCGTTCAACCTTAGTATCTAAGGGTGAACAAATGATTAAAGATGAAGCGAGAAAACGTAACATCGATGAGAAACTATTGAAGAAACTTGAAAATATTTTAAATAACTTCTCAGTCAGCTCCATGGATGATTTATATTATGCCGTAGCAACAAAAGCCTTGTCACTGCCATCAATCTTTGAAAAAATTGATGTACAACGACCCATCGACGAACACCAAAAATTTGAAAAACTCCTCAACAAACCGCGCACAGAACGTAAAGTTACAGGAGATTTGGGTGTTAGAATTGCCGGTATAGATTCCATGATGGTATCCATGTCTAAGTGTTGTTCGCCCGTATATGGGGATGACATTGTTGGGTATGTTACCAAGGGACAGGGGATTCGTGTTCACCGCAAAGATTGTCCCAATGTTAAAAATGAAAAATCTCGATTAATCGATGTTTCATGGGAAGAAGATTTCACCCATGGCGATTATGAGACTGTACTTTCTATCTTCTCATCAGATCGAAGTTTCTTACTGACTGACTTAGTCACCACAGCTTCACAACTCAAAGTGCAGCTTACAGCGGTTAATTCCGAGGTTGAAGAAGATAAAATTCACGTTACAACAACGATGCGTGTCATGGTTAAAGATGCACAGCACTTAAGAAACTTGATTGCGAATTTACGTAAGGTTGATTCAGTGATTCGTGTTGAGCGTGTCATCTTGTAAAAGATGTGAAGATATGATACATTATTAATGATAAAAATTTGTTGATGGTGAATGAACTAAAGGACATTGCTTAGAGACATGCTGTTTGGTGAAAAGCATGCTTTGAAATTTAGTGTGACACACAGGAGAAGATCTTTTGAAATTAGAGTAGAAAGATTCGTGAATCTGCGTTAAGGATTGAGTATAAACAAAGGTGGTACCACGCTTTTAGCGTCCTTGGGCCATCTTTATTTTTTTGTTTTAGGAAAAGGAAAGTGATACTATGTCTAACTTAAGAGCACCTCGTGGTACACAAGATGTATATGGGGAAACAATGCGCACATGGAAAAAGATTGAAGAAGTTGCACGTGAAAACTGTGAAAGATATCATGTGGGTGAAATCAAAACACCCATCTTCGAACATACAGAAGTTTTTGATCGTGGTAATGATGCCAGTGATGTGGTTAATAAAGAAATGTATACTTTTAAAGATCGCGGTGATCGTTCATTAACTTTAAAACCAGAAGGAACAGCCGGTGTTGTGCGTGCATTTGTGGAACATAAACTCTATGCACAAGGAAACGCCACGCAAAAATTCTTCTATATCTCACCAAATTTTAGATATGAAAGACCCCAAAAGGGACGCATGCGTATGCATACACAATTTGGTGTCGAATACTTTGGTGAAGCCAACCCATATTCTGATGTTGAAGCCATCACACTGGGATTAAAAGTCTTGAATGATTTGGGCTTAAAGAAATATAAACTCATTATTAATACTCTGGGTGATAAAGAGAGTCAAGATGCATATCGCACAGAACTTGTTAAACACTTTGAACCTTATATTGATGATTTGGGTGAAGACAACAAACGTCGCTTTACACAAAATCCTTTAAGAATTTTAGATGATAAATTCTATCAAGATCATGAAGCACTCAAAAGTGCCCCCACTAATAAGGATTCACTCAATGATACTTCAAAAGCATATTTTGAAGCCGTCTTGAATCTTTTAGACGAAACAGGGATTGCATATGAAGTTGAACCCAAACTTGTAAGAGGGCTTGACTACTATCACCATACTGTCTTTGAAGTCGTTTCGACAGATGAAAGTGCAGGTGCCCAAAGTACCATTTTTGCGGGTGGTCGCTATGATCATTTGGTTGAGTATTATGGTGGACCCAGTGTTTCAGCCTTTGGATTTGGCATGGGGATTGAGCGTTTGATGGTATACTTAGATGCCGCAAAGATCGATATCGCTGATGAAGATGTCGTGGATGTTTATGGTATGCCTCTAGATAAAGAAGCCAATACACATGTCTTTAAAGCCGCAAATGCTTTAAGAGAAGCGGGTTATGTGGTAGAAAATGACTTTGAGAATCGTTCCATGCGCGCGCAATTTAAAATGGTAGATCGCTATAAAGCAAAAGTTGCGATGCTTGTGGGAGAAAATGAAGTGCAAGAAAATAAAGTAACGTTAAAACATATTGAATCACAAACACAAGTTAGTGTAGATTTGGATGAAGTGGTAACGCAGGTTAAAGAGTGGTTAGGAGAGAAATAAGATGAATCGTACATATTATAATGGTGACTTACGTATTGAAAACGTAGGCGAAACAGTTGAATTATTGGGATGGGTTTCCAAACGTCGAAACTTTGGATCCATTGTGTTTATTGACCTTCGTGATAGAAGCGGGATTATCCAACTTGTTGTGAATGCTGATGAATATCCTGAAATTGAAAAAGTTAGAAGTGAATACGTATTAAGCGTAAAAGGACTTGTGACTGAAAGACAAGATAAAAATCCTAAACTTCCTACAGGAGATGTAGAAATTGAAGTGATGTCATTTAACATCATCAATAAGGCAGCACAAACCCCCATGATTATTGCGGATGAAACAGATGCTTTAGAAGATACACGTTTAAAATATCGTTATCTTGATTTAAGACGTCCCGTCATGCAAAAAAACATGATGACCCGCGCTAAAATTACATCAAACATGAGACGTACTTTAGAGGATATGGGATTCATTGATATTGAAACACCCATGCTCACAAAATCTACCCCAGAAGGGGCACGTGAGTACTTAGTGCCATCACGTGTTCACCCAAGTGAATTTTATGCTCTCGCGCAATCGCCACAAATCTTTAAACAACTTTTAATGATTGGTGGCT
>RRZU011735559.1_pt1 | contig 10355 bp, 9 predicted proteins | sample 2165561 | NCBI WGS metagenome assembly RRZU01 (sample SAMN10456909, study PRJNA506462) | wastewater metagenome | isolation source: wastewater sludge | place: USA: Moscow, Idaho | reverse complement strand
GACCCACACCGACACCCTGGCCTGCCTGTGCCGCTTCCACCACCGCATCAAAACCTTCGAAGCCTGGCAACTGACCACCGACGACACCTACGCCCACACCATCACCTGGCACGGACCCCCGGGCACCACCGCCACCACCCGACCCCACGACTACCGACCCAGCAACCAACACCCCCCCCGCCGCGGCCGCACCCCCCGGCGCGACTAACCGCAGTCGCGTATCCGCACAAACGCGACATGATCCAGATTGATCTGCACGTAATCGGGGATGAACGCGAGTTAACGCCTGCGTGAACGCTAGCCTTACGCGGGTGGCTGTGGCTTCTATCTTCTCAATGCGCAATGTGCTGGCGGGTGTGTCAGTCGGCGCTTACATGATTCCGCAGGCCATGGCCTACGGATCCTTGGCCGGGGTGTCCCCGTCGGTGAGTCTGACAATCGCTGCGGTTCCGTTGATCGCTTACATGTTGTTGGGTCGAAACCCCTACATGTCGCTGGGCCCGGAATCCGCCGTGGCCCTGATGGCTGCCGCTGCCGTCGCCCCTGCGGTGGCACAGTACGACGTGGAACTGACGACGGCCCTGGCGATCACAACCGCACTCGTCGGCCTCATCCTCGGGATCGGCTGGCTCGTCAAAGCCTCCTTCCTGGCCGACCTGCTCTCCCACCCCATCCTGGTCGGGTACCTCACCGGTGTGGCAGCGCTGATGGTCATGTCGCAGTTGTCCAAGATCCTGGGCTACGACGTTGATGGCGACACCCTCTCGGGGCTGTTGAGCACCGACTGGCAGATGCCCAACCCGCAGACCCTTTCCATCGCGGTCATCGTCGTGGTGATCGCCGCGATCTCGGCCAAGATCGACAAGAAGATCCCCGGCATCCTCATCGGCCTGATCGTTGCCACCTTCGTCAGCCTCTGGATGGATGTCCCGACCGTGGGCCCGGTGTCCCTTGAGGTTCCCATCCTGGACCTGGGCGGCATCTCCCTTGAACTCGTGGGCTTGCTGATCCTGCCCGCACTGAGCATCGCACTGGTGTCGTTCACCGACGTCATGATCACCTCGCGCGCGTTTGCCGGTAAAGCGCGCCCGGATTCCGGCGTCGAGATGCGCGCCTTGGCCGCCGCTCAACTCGCGACCGGCATGGTCGGCGGATACCCGATGTCGGCGTCCTCCTCGCGCACCGCACTCGCCTTCTCCTCTGGCGCGACCACCCGCTTCTACTCGATCTTCGTCGTCGCGGTGTTGATCGCTGGACCCTTGATGATTCCTGGCGTCATCGAACAGGTGCCGATCGCCGCCTTGGCCGGCGTCATCCTGTACGCGGCCTTCACGCTGGTCATGCCCAAGGAGTGGCGCGCCCTGGCCCGCTTCCGCTGGTCGGAGGCGGCGATCGCCGGCGCCTGCGCCTTCAGCGTGGTCGCCTTCGGCATCCTGCCAGGCGTGATTGTGGCGATCGCCCTGTCGATCGGCGAGTTCATCGCCCGTCTGTCCCGGCCCCACGACGGGGTGCTCGGCTTCGTTCCCAACGTGCCCGGTATGCACGATGTCGATGATCACGCCGCCACCGTGACAGTGCCTGGCATGGTGGCGTTCCGATACGACGCCCCGCTGTTCTTCATGAACGCTTACGACTTCTTCTACAAGGTCACAGCAGCGATCGAGCCCGACACCCGAGTGGTGATCCTGAACATGGAGGCCAACGTCGAACTCGACACCACGGCACTCAACGTGCTCGAGGAGCTGTACGACACGCTTAACGAAGACGACATTCAACTCTGGCTGGCACGGGTCAAGAACGATGTGCGGATGCCGATGGAGGACCATGGCGTGGCTGAGGTGATCGGCCACGACCACATGTACCCCACACTCAGCGCCGCTGTGGCTCAGTACCGCCGGCAGTTCCTCACCGGCTGACGCGAGCCAGGAAGGCGCGCGTCAAGTCCTGCTGGGGTGCACTGAACAGCTCCTGCGGCGGACCTTGCTCCAGTACCTGGCCGTGCGCGAGGAAGCAGACCCGGTCGGCGACCTCCCGGGCAAAGTCCATCTCATGGGTGGCCATGATGATCGTCATCCCCTCGGTCTTCAACTCCCGGATGACGTCCAGCACTTCACCGACCAGCAAGGGGTCGAGGGCGGAGGTCACCTCATCGAACAGCATCGCCTCGGGCTTCATCGCCAACGCCCGCACAATCGCCACCCGCTGCTGCTGACCGCCGGACAGCCGGTCCGGGTAGTCATGGGCCTTGTCCGAGAGCCCGAACCGTTCCAACAGGTCCCCCGCACTCGACTCGGCCACATCCTTGCTCTGCCCGAGCACTTTGCGGGGCGCCAAAGTGATGTTCTCCAGCACCGACATGTGCGGGAAGAGGTTGAACTGCTGGAACACGATGCCGACCTTCTGCCGTGCTTGATCCAGGTCGACATCGTGGGCGGTGACCTCGATGTCGCCCACCCAGACCGTGCCGGCATCAACAGGCTCCAGACCGTTCAGGCAGCGCAACAGGGTGGACTTGCCAGAGCCGGAGGCTCCGATCAGGCAAACCACCTCGTGCAGGTCGACCGACATCGACATACCCCGCAGGACGGCGTTGTCCCCGAATGCCTTGTGCACGTCCGCAACCCTGATGAAGGTCATGAAGTACCCGCCATCCGGCGGCGTGTGTCACGCTTCTGCAACCAGTCGGTCAAGCGGGTCAGGGGTAGCGTGATGGCCACGAAGAACAGCGCCGCGACCACGTAGGCCGTGTAGTTGAAGTTCGCTGACGCGCTGATCTGAGCCGCGCGCAGGATCTCGATCGGACCCAGCAGGGATACCAGGGCGGTCTCCTTCTGCAATGCGATGAAGTCGTTCAGCAGTGGCGGCACCACCCTGCGCACGGCCTGCGGGAGCACGACGTAGCGGGTGGTCTGCACCGACGACAGCCCCAGCGAGCGGGCAGCGGCACGTTGCGACGGATGGATGCTCTCGATCCCCGCGCGGTACACCTCCGCGACGTAGGCGGTATAGGACAGGATCAGGGCCACAGTGCCCCAGATCACCGGTGAGTTCGGCACCCCTTTGAGCTGCAGCGCGGGGACCCCGAAGCCGAGCAGCAGGATGACCAGAATCGTTGGCACTCCGCGGAAGAAGTCGACGTACACCGTGCACAGGATCCGGATCGGCAGTGCGACCGGTCCGCGCAGCCCGCGGCCCAACGCGATGACCAGGGCCAGGATCAGGATGCACACCTCGGCGATGAGGAAGATCTTGATGTTGAGGGCGAATGCCTTGACCAGGGTCGGCCACGCCGCCACGGCCTCATCCCAGTTGAAGAACGTCTCCTTGACGGCGTCCCACCCGGGGGTAGCCGTGACCAGGAACGCCAGAACCGCGAAGACGACGACCGTGGACAGGCTGGCGATGACGGCATCGCGACGAGCCTTGCGCTTACCCCGGGCATACCGCTGTGGGTCCACATACGGAATGAGAGGGGCCTCCAGCGGCGCCTCAGCGGGGGTCGTCATGAAGCTACTCGGTGAAGTAAGGGGCGTCCTTGCCGACCAGCCACTCGTCCTGGATCTGCTGCAACTCCCCCGAGTCCTTGAGGTTCGTCAGCGCGAAGTTGACGCAACTGACCAGCGGGCTGCCCTTGGCCATGAGCAGGCCGAACTGCTCGCCACCCTCCTGGGCGGGGAACTGACCGACGATCTTGGCGTTGTCGAACTCGGCAGCCGTCACGTAGTACGCGGTGGGCAGGTCGACGACGATCCCATCGATCTGTCCGGCCTCCAAAGCGCTCTTGGCGTCGTTCGTGTCGTTGTAGACCATGGGTTGCTGGGTGGGCTGGATCGTCTCGGTGATGAAGTCGAGGCTGGTGGTCCCCACCTGCGCACCGAGCTTGGCCTGCTGGCGTTCCTGCAGCGACGTCGCGTTAGCGATCGGCGAGTCCTCAAGAGCCACCACCGCCTGGTTGACGGTGTAATAGCCCTCGGAGAAGTCGACGGCCTTCTGCCGCTTCGGGGTGATCGAGATCTGGTTGATGTCGAAGTCGAAGTCCTTCGCCCCCGGCGCGTACGACTTGTTGAAGGGGACCGTCACCCACGTCACCTGCTCCTGGCTGAACCCGAGTTGATCCGCGACGGCGTAGGCCACGGCGGACTCGAAGCCCTTGCCGTTGCTGGGATCGTCGTCCTCGAAGTACGGCGGGTAGGCCGGCTTGTCGGTGCCGATGGTCAGCGTCCCCGCGTTCAGGGTCTGCAGGCTCTCGGCAGTGCAGTCGGCGCTACTGGCGGGCGCCGGGCTGGCACTACTCGTGGTGGTATCGGCTTCGCTGGCGCACCCGGCAAGGGCCAGGGCGGCCACGGCGGGCAGGGCAGCGGACATCAACAGGGAACGGCGCATCACAATCCTCAAGAAACTCGCGGTTGTCCTATCGTGCCGTACCCGGCCCGTCCGCCAGGAACGCGCCCCGAGTTACTCCGTCACCGTGACCGTGTACACCATTGCGTCCATCTCACTGGTGCTGTCGGTCAGCGTCACCGTGGCAGTGCCCACGGCCAGCGCCTGCGCACCAGGATTGAAGACCGCATCGCCCTGCTTGCCGCCCTTGGTGACCGACACCACGGCGGGGTCACTGGACTGGATGTCCCAATTCCCGGGCTTGGCGCCGACGTCGAAGTTGATGGACCGGCCGACCGTGGCGGTCACCTCGGTCTCATCTGGCGCGACCATGATCGGACCGATCTCGCTGGCCATCGGACTGGCAGCGGTCTCGGTCGGGCTGGCCACCGCCGAGGTCTGCACCGGAGTGGGGCTGCTCGTGGTGTCCGTGGACGATGAGGAGCACCCGGTCAGGGCAAGAACAGCGGCCGTACCAGCGATCACTATGACGGTTTTCATACGTTTTATCCTATCTAGTCGAAGGAGCGGAGGTAGGAGACGACAGCGTGTGGCGCCCCCTACATCCACGTGGTGCTCACTGCTGTGAGTAGGCGATCCGCCCGATCCGCATGCCATCGGTGAAGATGTCGGTCTTCAGTGCCTGGTTCAGCAGGGCTGCCTGTCCCAGCGCCAGGTTGACCTTGGCCTTCACCACGCGCTTGCCCTGCTTGAGGTTCGCCATGTCGAGCAACTCGTAGTCCGGCCCGACGCCCACGACCGTGACCGCGACGCTCTCGTTCGACAGGTCGAACACCGGCTGCTTGATCTTCAGACTGGCGTCGGCGCGGATGAACTTCAGCCCGCCCTTGCACGCGATGGTGTCCTCATCCAAGGCGTTGCCCGGGAACGTGAACAGGCCATCGGCGACGTTCGTGGCCTTGCCGGTGGCATCGACCATGGCGATCTCGCTGATCGCATTCAGTGTCTTCTTGTTGAACTGCAGTTCACACAGACCTTGGTCCTTAGCGTTTGCCGGACCGGCCACCAACGCCGCCGCCAGCCCGGCAACCGCAGCGCCCGCCAGAAGTGCCTTACGCATACCGATCTCCCCTCCAATGTGTCCCCGCATCCGGTGCATCGGCAGCCAACCGGTACGGCTCAAGTGGTCATGCCCGAGTTGTGATCTTTCGATCAGCGGATGACGGCCCAGTTGAACTGGGCATCACCCATGGCCTGCATCACGGTCAACCACATCGGCATGAGCATCTCGACCCCCCGGGCCGTCGCCAGTCCGCCGAGGTCGATGATCTGCTCCCATCCGAACGAGGTGAGCAGATCGCGCACGAGTTGTTTGGCGACCACATCGTCGCCGGACAGGAAGACTGCGGAGGGAGCTGGCAGGGCCCCGGGGTTCAGCATCAGGGGGGCGGTGAGGGTGTTCAGGCTCTTGACGACGGCAGTGGCAGGCAGGACACGCTGAATCCGTTCGGCGAGGCTTTCCGTCTGCTCGGTGAACAAGGTGGGCGGGAATCCCGCGCTGAAGTCGAGCGGATTGGCCACGTCCAGCAGGACCTTGCCCGTCAACTCATCGGTGAGACTCTCAAGCACCCCCACGCAGACCCCGCCGTTGAGGGCGTTGATCACCAGTCCCGCGTGGCAGGCCTCCGAGAGGGTCACCAGGGCCACCCCGTCGGGCGCCTGCCTTCCGCGGGGATCGCGGGTGCCCATCATCACGCTGTGCCCCGCCTGGGACAGGCCGTCCGCAAGCGCCTGCCCGACCATGCCCGTTCCCAGAATGCCGATGTTCATGGCTCATCGTCGCACCCAGAGGTGCAGGCGTAAACGGCTCGCGTCAGATGCCGTTGGGCGCAGGCGGCAGGTCCGCGTAGTCGGCAGCGCGCTTCTCGCCTTTGGCCGCGAAGCTCTCCATCATGTCCGCGGGCTGGAACGCACCGGTCTGCCACAGCGAGATCTGGTGCAGGCTGTCCGACACGGCGTGGTCGCGAGCGTAGACGAGGGCTTCTTTGGCTCCCCATAGGGTGAGCGGGCTCTTGGTCGCGATCTCCGCGGCGATCTCCAATACCCCGCTGACCAGGGCGTCGTGATCGTCGAAGACCTGATTGACCAGACCCACCTCGGCGGCCCGGGCCGCGCTCATCCTGCGACCGGTGTAGACGAGTTCTCTCGCGACGCCGTCCGGGATCAGTTTGGGCAACCGCTGCAGCGTGCCCACATCCGCGGTCATCCCGATGTTGGTCTCCTGGATCACGAAGTAGGCGTCGGCACTGGCGTACCGCATGTCCGCGGCACACACCATGTCCACGGCACCACCGATGCAGCCACCCTGAATCGCCGCCAACACCGGGACCCGCGCCTGCTCGAGGGCGGTGAAGGACTGCTGCAGGCGCTTGACCAGGAGCATGAAGGTGGCGTTGCGGCGGCCCGGTTCGCCGTCCATGCTCAGCCCACTGCTCGTGAAGACGGACAGATCCATGCCCGCGCTGAAGTGTTTGCCGGTGCTGGAGATGACGATGGCTCGCACATCCCCGCGATCGCTGAGTTCGCCCACGAGCGCCGGCAGGTCGGACCAGAACGCCGGGATCATGGTGTTCAAGGCCTCCGGCCGGGACAATTGGATGTGCCCGACCTTGCCCTCGATGGTGACGTCGAAACAGGTTGACTGCATGTCGTACCTCCCGACGCCACAATGGCACGTTGGGTTGCTGGGGCGTCGCGGGGGTCGGGACGGCGACTTTTCGAAAGACGCGTTTGCCTTTCCGGCGGCCATTTGCGACAACAACGTGGGAATACCTTGCTGTCACTGCCCACATCGTCGGGCCGGACCCACACTCGGCATCGAGTGGCCAACCCCCAAACGAGCGCACCGGGCAACTATCCTTCGCCTGTGACCGAGTTCCTGTACCGCCTCGGTCGTCGGTGCGCCGAACGCGGGTGGCTGGTCATCGGCATTTGGCTACTCGTGGCGCTCGTGGTGATGGGAGCCAACCGCCTGTTCGGTGGCGAGTCCACCGACTCCTTCGTCCTCAAAGGCACCGACTCTTCCACCGCACAGGACCTGTTGAACCGGGCGTTCCCAGGGTCATCGGCGGAGGCCAACCTCCTCGTGCTCAACGATCCGGACCTGGACCTCGGCAGCGCTCGGGGGCAGCAGGTGATCGATGACGTGGCCGAGGCCACCGCCGCCCTGCCGCAAGTGACATCCGTGACCACCTCTGCCGAACGGGCCGACCTGCTCAGCGACGACGGTCACACTGCCATCGTCTCGGTCATCGTCAATGAACGGTTCGCCACAGATCCCGGGGTCGGCGCCACCTTGCTCAGCACTGCCGAAGCGGCGGCTGGGCCCGACGTCACCGTCGCGCTAGGCGGTTTCCTCGGCAGGCAGCTCTCGCAGCCGGACACAAAACGCAGCGAGGCGCTCGGGCTGATCTCGGCGGTGCTGATCCTGTTCCTCACCCTGCGTCGCTGGGGGGCCACCCTCGTCCCCTTGATCAGCGCGATGTTCGCCCTCGGTCTCGGGCTGGCGGCGGTGGGGTTGCTCAGCCGGCTTGTCTACATCCCCGACGTGGCGCCGACATTGGGCACGATGCTGGGCCTCGGTGTGGGGATCGACTATGCCCTCTTCCTGCTCACCCGGCACCGAACGCTGCTCAGCCAGGGTTACCCCGTGGCGGACGCCGTCGGCAGGACGGCCGGCACGGCGGGCGCCGGTATGGTGTTCGCCGGCGGCACTCTGATCGCCGCCGTATGCGGGCTGGTCCTCACCGGCATTTCGTTTCTCGCGTGGCTCGGATACGCCGCAGCCATCGTCGTGGCGATCGCCGTATTCGCCTCGATCACGTTGACCCCGGCCATCTTGGGCGTCATGGGAGGGCGAGTACTGCCCAAGAAGGGTGGCCTCGAGGCGGTCACCGACGAGCAACTCGATCAGACGGGATGGGGCCGACTTGCCGATGAGGTGACGAGCAAGCCGTGGCGTTATGCCGTCGCCTCGGTGACCGTGCTGTTGATCATGGCTGCCCCTACCCTGACCCTGCAGCTTGGGTACAACGATGCCGGCATCCTGCCTGCGGACACCACTGCACGGCAGGCCTACGACCAGGTCAAGGAGGGATTCGGCCCCGGCGTCAACGGCCCCTTCGCAGTGGTCACCCAGATGTTCGCCATCGCCGAGGCCCCCGAGGACGTCGACGTTGCCGAAGGCACGGATCCGCGCACCCTCGATCCCCGACTGCAGGCCCTGCGTGACGATCTCGCTGCCGCCGACGGAGTGGCCAGTGCGGACGATCCGGTGGTCAGCCCGGACGGCGGAGTCGCCGTGGTCCGCGTGGTTCCCGAGTGGGGCCCGGCAGATCCTCGCACGGAGGAATTGGTGCACTCGCTGCGCGACTCCGTGCTGCCAGCCAGCGCGGACGGCACAGGCATGGGGACGCACGTGGGCGGGGTCACGGCGGCGATCACTGACTTCTCCGAGATCATCGCGGCCCGCACCCCGTTCTTCATCGCTGGTGTCGTCACGTTGTCATTCCTGCTCCTGATGGTCGCCTACCGCTCCCTGCTCATCCCTTTCAAAGCGGCATGCATGAATCTGCTGTCGATCGCGGCGGCGTACGGCGTGGTCACGGTCGTGTTCGAGTGGGGGTGGGGGGCGAGCCTGATCGGGCTGGAAGGGCCGGTCGCGATCGAGTCCTACGTGCCGATGATGATGTTCGCGGTGCTCTTCGGACTGTCCATGGACTACGAGGTGTTCCTGCTCACCGCCTTCCGCGAGCATTGGGAACGCAGCGGCGACATGGTGGTGGCCGTGCGCCGGGGACTGGCCGACACCGGGCGACTCGTGACCGCAGCCGCACTGATCATGGTGACCGTGTTCGGATCATTCATCTTGTCCGACAACGCGATCGTCAAGATGTTCGGTGTCGGCCTCTCAACGGCCGTAGCCGTCGACGCCACCATCGTGCGCTGCCTGTTGGTGCCCGCCATCATGGTGCTGGCGCAGAAGGGCACGTGGTGGCTGCCGGGCTGGCTGGATGAACTTCTGCCACCTCTGCACGTGGAAGGTGACCCCCGGGCACTGGATGCCGCCGCGAGCGCCCAGACCTCCGCCAAACCTGGCAACACCCCGCTGGCCTGGTACCGGCCGGTCTCGGTCCTCGGCGCTTTTCTCGGGGTGGTCCTGGCCTGGGGTCTGGTCTCACGTCTGGACTCCGTGGTCGACGCGCTCAGTCCCGCGGTGGCGATCAGCGCTGTCCTGGGGGCCGTGCTCGCCCTGCTGCCAACCACGGTCAGCCGCGGCAATCGATGGCTGCGCGCCTTCTCCTACGCCCTCGGTGCCGGCCTGGCGCTGTTGGTCGGGACAGTGATCACCGCGATCGTCCCGCCGGCTGACATGGCGTCCACTCCGATCACCGCCTGGGCCATCGTTGCCAGTGCCCTGCTGGCCGTGGTCGCGGTCGCGCGCAGTGTTGCCCTGCCGATGGTGCTCGGGGCCGTGGCCATGGCCGTGGCACAGATGCTCGACGTCAGCGACAGCATCGCCACCCTGCTCACGGCCAGCCTGCTGCCCGCCCTCGTGACCATGGTCGTGATCAGCGTGTGCGACAGCCTTTTCCCTGACCGACCCGCCACCATGGAGCAGGACCGGGACACCGAGCCCGAACCCATCCGCGTGGGGAGGCAGTGACGTGAGACGCATCGTCGCCTTCGCGGTCGTCTTCACGATGTCGATGTCCCCAGCCGTGGCCAAACCTGAGCCACAACTGCTCAACGAGGAGTTGGTGGTCGCCCAACTCGACGCCTCCGGACTGCCCACAGAGACCACGCTGTACAGCCGGGTGGTGGCCCGCGACTACCCAGCCGGGGTCATCCGTGACCCGTCGTCGACCCGTTCGTTGACCTACGTGGATCGCCGAGGCGTCCCCGAGACCGATGGGGACGCGGTCCTGATCACTGTTGGCGGGAGCGGTCAGACG
>RRZU011497497.1_pt1 | contig 10356 bp, 13 predicted proteins | sample 2165561 | NCBI WGS metagenome assembly RRZU01 (sample SAMN10456909, study PRJNA506462) | wastewater metagenome | isolation source: wastewater sludge | place: USA: Moscow, Idaho | reverse complement strand
TCCTCGAAGCCGCCCGCAAGGCCGGCCACTACATCCCCAGCCTGTGCTGGCACAAGGATTTCCCGCCCCACGGCAGCTGCAAGCTGTGCGTCGTGAAAGCCGCCGGGCGCCACGTGTCGGCCTGCGCCACCCCCGCCAAGGAGGGCTGGGAAGTCGAGAGCAACACCCCCGAGATCAACGGCGAGCGCCGCGGGCTGCTGCAGATGCTGTTCGTCGAGGGCAACCACTTCTGCCCCTCCTGCGAAAAAAGCGGCAACTGCGAACTCCAGGCCCTGGCCTACGAATACGAGGTGCTCACCCCGCGCTTCCGCCACTTCTTCCCCGACCGGCCGGTCGACGCCAGCCACCCCGATGTGCTGCTCGACTTCAACCGCTGCATCTTCTGCGAGCTATGCGTGCGCGCCAGCCGCGAGATCGACGGCAAGTCGGTGTTCGCCCTCACCGGCCGCGGCATCGGCAAGCACCTGGTGGTCAATGCCGAATCCGGCCAGCTCGGCGACACCGACTTCTCCGCCACCGACGCCGCCGCCCACATCTGCCCGGTGGGCGTGATCCTGCCCAAGGGCACGGGCTTCGCGGTGCCCATCGGCGAGCGCAGCTTCGACGTGGCCACGATCCGCAGCAAGACCCTGAAGGAATCGTCATGAACAGCCCTTCGCCCCGCAAGCTGCGCGTCGCCACGGCATCGCTGGCCGGCTGTTTCGGCTGCCACATGTCCTTCCTCGACATCGACGAGCACCTCTTCGAGCTGGTCGAGCTGATCGAGTTCGACCGCTCGCCCCTCACCGACATCAAGGACGTCGGCCCCTGCGACATCGGCCTCATCGAAGGCGGCGTGTGCAATGCCGAAAACGTGCACGTGCTGCGCGAGTTCCGCCGCAACTGCAAAACCTTGATCGCGCTGGGCGCCTGCGCGGTCAATGGCGGCCTGCCGGCCCAGCGCAACCACATCCCGCTGGCCGAATGCCTGCGCGAGGTCTATCAGTTCCGCGATGGCGTCGCCAACGGCCAGATCCCCAACGACCCCGAGCTCCCGCTGCCCCTAGACAAGGTGCGGCCGATCCACGAGGTGGTGCGGGTGGATTACTTCATCCCCGGCTGCCCGCCGTCCGGGCCGGCCATCTGGAAATTCCTCACCGACCTGCTGGCCGGGCGCACGCCGCGGCTGTCGGGCGGCCTGCTGCACTATGACTGAGGCGGGGAGGCGTGAGGAGGAAGGAGCGAGGAGGCCTTGCTGAAACACTTTGCGCTCCCGATCGGCAGCGCAAAAGGCTCGAGAAAAGCCTCCTCACCCCTCACTCCCTACCCCTACCTGCTCCAAAGGAGCACCCATGAGCTTCGAACTGGAAACCGCCGCCAACCGCGAAAGCCTGCGCCGGGTCGCCATCGACCCCGTCTCGCGCGTCGAGGGCCACGGCAAGGTCACGCTGCTGCTCGACGAGGCCGGCCACGTGCGCGAGGCCCGGCTGCATATCGTCGAGTTTCGCGGCTTCGAAAAATTCATCCAGGGCCGCCCCTACTGGGAAGTGCCAGTGATGGTGCAGCGCCTGTGCGGCATCTGCCCGGTGAGCCACCACCTGGCCGCCGCCAAGGCCCTCGACCCGGTGGTCGGCGCCCTGACCATCACCCCCACCGCCGAGAAGATCCGGCGGCTGATGCACTACGGGCAGGTCCTCCAGTCCCACGCGCTGCACTTCTTCCACCTCTCGTCGCCCGACCTGCTGTTCGGCTTCGAATCGCCGGTGCAGCAGCGCAACATCGTCGGCGTCGCCGGAGCCTACCCGGAGGTCGCCCGGCAAGGCGTGCTGCTGCGCAAGTTTGGCCAGGAGGTGATCCGCATCACCGCCGGCAAGCGCGTGCACGGCACCGGGGCGATCCCTGGCGGGGTCAATAAATCCCTCACCGCCGCCGAGCGCGACGAGCTGCTGCAGGATGCCGACCAGATGATCCAATGGAGCCGCGACGCGGTGCACCTGGCCCGCCGCCTCCACGAGACCAACGGCTCGCTGTACGACGAATTCGGGCTGTTCCGCAGCCACCTCTTCAGCATCGTGCGGGCCGACGGCGCCCTCGACCTCTACGACGGCAGCCTGCGCCTGCGCGACGCCCGCGGCCAGATCGTCCTCGACCACCTGCCCTGCGCCGACTACGCCACGCACATCACCGAAGAGGTGAAGCCGTGGAGCTACATGAAGTTCCCCTTCATCACCGAGCTCGGCGCCGCCCGGGGCTGGTACAAGGTGGGCCCGCTGGCGCGGGTGCAGAACTGCGACTTCATCCCCAGCCCGCTCGCCGAGCTCGAGCGCCAGGCCTTCGTGGCCCACGGCGAGGGCGAGCCCATCCACGCCCCGCTGGCCTACCACTGGGCGCGCATGATCGAGATGCTCCACGCCGCCGAGGTGATCCGCAGCCTGCTCGACGACCCCGACCTGCTCTCCGACAACCGCCTCGCCGAGGGCCCGCGCCAGCGCGAAGGGGTCGGCATCATCGAGGCCCCGCGCGGCACCCTGATCCACCACTACCGCGTCGGCGACGACGACCTGGTGAGCTACTGCAACCTGATCGTCTCCACCACCCACAACAACCAGGCCATGAACGAGGCCGTGCGCCAGGTGGCCCGCCGCTACCTCGACGGACGCCAGCTCACCGAAGGCCTGCTCAACCACATCGAGGTGGCCATCCGCGCCTTCGACCCCTGCCTCTCCTGCGCCACCCACGCCCTCGGCAAGATGCCGCTGGCAGTGGAGCTCGTCGATGCCGGCGGCAATCTGATGGACCGCGCCACGAGCGGAGGCTGAGCCATGTCGGTGGTGGTTTTTGCGGTGGGTAACCCATCCCGGGGCGACGACGCCCTCGGGCCCCTGCTGATGGACTGGCTGGCGGAGCAGGCCCGGCCGGGCGTCCACCTGGTGAGCGACTTCCAGCTGCAGATCGAACACGCCCTCGACCTCGAAGGCCACCAGCTGGCCCTCTTCATCGATGCCGGCACCGGCACCCCGGCGCCGTTCGAGTTTCGCGAGACCGGGCCGGCCGCCACCCGGCCGGTGAGCAGCCACGCCCTCGCGCCGGAGGCAGTGCTGCAGGTCTATGCGAGCGTCCAGCGCCGGCCTCCGCCGCCGGCCTTCGTGCTGTGCATTCGCGGCAACGACTTCCGCCTCGGCGAAGGCCTCAGCCCGGCGGCCGAACGCAACCTCGCCGCCGCCCGGGCCCGGCTAGTGGAATGCCTCGATGATGCCGACGCCGCCCGCTGGCGTCAGCTGATCCCCGCTCCGGCGCAGAAGCTCAACAGCTGACCCGGCTGCTGCGCCGGTAGTAGGCGGTGATCAGCAGCGAAATGGCCAGCGCCTCGGCGGGCGACAGGGAAACCGGGTGACGCAGTTGGGCCGCGATCACCGCCCTCCCGCGGGGCCCCTCGATGCTGTCGCTCCTGACGATCAACAGGTGATCGCAGGGCATTTCGTGGCGGGCCGCCGAATCGGGGTCGATGGGAATGCAGGCCGCAGGAAGGCTCCCCTCGAGCCAGCGCTGCAAGGCCTGCAGGAAAGGCGCGCAGGACATCACCCGCTCCGATTCGCCACACGGCGCCAGGCCCTGGGCCCACACCAGATCCTCGTGCAGCAGCGTGCCGTCCGGGCTGATGAAGCCGATGACGATCCGCTCCGCGTCGAGGGCGCGCAGGAGCTGACGCAGGGCCCGCAGGCAGGCGAAACGCACGTCGTCCAGATGCCGGACGAGGGCCGCGCCGGTGAGGGCGGCATCCGAAACCAGCTCACGCATCGCAGCCTCCGGCGCACAACGCAACATGAAGCCGCGCCCCACGCCCCGGCAATCCATCCCCTGCTTTTCGTGCAGCACCGTCACGCCTTTCCCCTTCGCGCCGGCCACGCGGGTGCTCTGCCTGCATCTTCCACACTCCGCATGACTCCAATCGTCAAAATTGCCACCTGCGCCGTCGGCAAGATCTGCGCAGCCAAATATTTCACATCAACATCAAAATCAACAAAAAAATAAAAGCGTCAATTTACCCTCGGGTAAAAAATGTTTACGCACCTGTCGAATTTGATGAAATTTTATGAAAAAGACAACTTGGAGAGTATCGTCAGACCGCCTGTTGATACAGGACAACGGCAAAAAAATCACACTTCGCTGCATAAAGAGGCAACAGGGAGAGCCCCCCCGGCTCCCACCACCACCCCTGGTCGGCGAAATCGGCGGATGCGCACCACCGCCACCGCCCCATCGCCCCCTGCAAGCACCCCGCCTGACAAGATTCGCCCAGAATCATGACAAAGGTGTGCGCAAAGACGCCCGCAACCAGCCGTGGCGCAGGTTGGCAGAGGCCGAACGGGGGTCGTCAACGGCAGAGACCCGGCAGGGTTGCTGCCGGGTCTCGGGGAAAGGCTGTAACGGGGAAGGGACTGGAGCGCCTGGAGGCGCCTGACCTCAGAGGGCCCGGCCGCGGCGCTGCATCGCCATGATCTTGGCCTGCACGTACCCCTTCAGCTCCCGGAACGGCACCGGCTTGCTGTAGAGGATCACGTCGGCCGGCAGCCCGCCGTTCTCGAGGATCTCGTCGTCGGCGAGGCCGCTGACCACCACGATGTCGAGCTCCTGCAGCTGCGGGTCGGCCCGCAGACGGCGGATCATCTCGAAGCCGTCGATGCCGGGCATGCGCAGGTCGGTGATCAGCAGGTCGGGCGCGGTGCGGCCGATCTCGAGGAGACCGTCGATGCCGCTGGACACCATGCGCACCTGGAGCGGCAGCCCCCACGAGGAAAAGGTGTGTTCGTAGAGCTTCTGGAGGATCCGGTCATCCTCGGCCACCAGCACCTGGAGCGTGTTGGAGGGCGCGCGGGACTGGGTCTGGGCGCCGTTGCCCGCGATGGAACGGGCACGGAACTCCTCGATGGAGCTGACCCGGATGCGCCGGTGGCCGCCGGCGGTTTTCCAACCGTCCAACTGGCCATTCTCGACCATCTGTTGGACAGTACCCAGCGACAGGCCCAGACGCTGGGCCGCTTCGGAGGTGCTGCAATATTCCTTCTCGGGTGATTCGTGCGGGACGGCCATGGATCGTTCGAACGCTGAATAACGTGATTTTTATAATGGTAACAGTTTCATCGGCGTTACCGCCAAGTCAAACCATTGTTTTAGCATAGCCTTGAATTTGTTAAATTCAATAAACACCTGAACCCAACAAAGATTCAAAAGTACCAAAAACACCGTGAGCCGGATAGAAAAACCCGTAAAGGCCCCGAAACAGCCTTCGGCACCCCATGGAGTATTGCCCCCGATATCGGCCGAAAGCCTGTGCCCACGCGGCTTTGCGGTCGAGAGTGTAACAGCTGGACGCACGACGGACTTTGACATTTCCCCCACTTGTGACACGGTTACTCAACACACCGGAGCGCCCCCGCCACCGGCAGGGTACCCCCGAGGCGCAGCGCGGCAGCAATATTGCGTGAGGCGAGGCGCAGGTTGAGGGCCGCCTCAGCCAGCGCCTCTTGCAGCAGGCAGGGGTGACGGAGCACGCTGAAGGCCGCGTCGAAGCCCTCGGCGTGCAGCGCGTCCAGGTCGTCACCCAGGCTGCCGGCGATGGCGATCACCGGCTTGCCGTGACGCTGCGCGATGCGGGCCACCCCCAGCGGGGCCTTGCCGCGCAGGCTCTGGGCGTCGAGCCGCCCTTCACCGGTGATCACCAGATCGGCGTCGGCCACCGCCGCCTCCAGGCCCAACGCGGCGGTGACGATCTCGATGCCCGGGCGCAGCCGGGCCCCCAGCAACCCGCGCAGGGCCGCCCCCATGCCGCCCGCCGCGCCAGCCCCCGGCACGTCGGCCACCGCCACGCCCAGGTCGCGCTGCAGCAGCGCGGCAAAATGCGCGAGATTGGCATCGAGGCGCTGCACCATCGCCGGCGTGGCCCCCTTCTGCGGCCCGAACACCGCCGAGGCGCCCCGCGCGCCGGTGAGCGGGTTGTCCACGTCGCAGGCCACTTCGATGCGGCAGGCGGCGAGCCGCGGATCCAGCCCGTCGACGGCGATCCGCGCGAGGTCGCCCAGCGCGCCGCCGCCCCGGGCCAGGGCTCGCCCCGCCCCGTCGAGCAAGGCCGCCCCCAGTGCCTGCAGCATGCCGGCCCCCGCATCGTTGGTGGCGCTGCCGCCGATGCCGATGATGAGATGCCGGGCCCCCTCATCCAGCGCCGCGCGGATCAGCTCGCCGGTGCCGAAGCTGGTGGTGAGCAGGGGGTTGCGCTGCGCCGGCGGCACCAGGGCCAGGCCGCTGGCGGCCGCCATCTCGATGACCGCTGTCGCCCCGTCGCCGCAGAGGCCATAGAAAGCCTCCACCGGCTCACCGAGGGGCCCCGTCACCCGCACCGGCACCCGGCGCCCGCCGAGGGCGGCGACCATCGCATCGACGGTGCCCTCGCCCCCATCAGCCACCGGCAGGCGGCAGAAGCGCGCCCCCGGAAAGACCTCCCGGAAGCCGGCCTCGATGGCCAGCGCCACCTCGGCGGCCGACAGGCTCTCTTTGTAGGAGTCAGGGGCAATCACGATCTTCATGGCGGCGCTTCCGGGGGCTGGAACGCTATTGTAGGCAGCCCCCGGCGCCTCGCAACGCCCCGCCGCCGGATCGCGGGCGGCACCTCCCCCAGCACACCGCCAGCCCGCTATCATTGTGCCCGCGTGCCGCCAACGCCCGGCCCGCCGACACAACGGAAAACATCACCATGAACGACGATCCGATCTGGAAAATGCGCGTCGAAGGCCTCAAGCGCTACGCCCACGACAACCAGTGGGGCCGCGAATCCCTGCGCCAGTGGGCCCAGGAAGGCCTGATGGACGAAGCCCCCGACGTGGCCGCGCTGATCGACCAGTGGCCCGTGCGCTACAAGGACCTCCCGCCCGACGGCTGGCCCGCCACCCTGCTGCCCGAAAAACGCGGCTGACCCGACCCGCCAAGCGCCATGACCCTCAAGCTCCTCATCATGCTCCTGCTCATCGTCGGTTCGGCGATGGAGCCCCTGCGGGTCTACCAGACCCTCAACGGCAGCCTCGGTCGCCGGCGCGGCATCACCGGCCCCGCCGTCGCCAAGGCCGGGCGTCTGTTCTACTGGGCCTTTCCCTTCTGGCTGGCGCTGGTGTGGGGCTTCGTGAACGTCGAGTTGCTGCAGCGCTGCAGCGGCGACACCTGCATCGGCTACATGCTGCCGGCCATCCCCTTCCCCTTCATCTACGGCCTCGCGGAGTTCCGGCTGCTGCTGGGGTGGCAGAGTTCGGGCCACTGAGAACGGCCCCCACGCCATCGGGACGGCTCACCATGACAGGACTGCATGCCGGCCTGCGGGCCCTCATCCTGGTGGCGGGCCTGCTGCCGCTGCTGGCCCAGGCCTACAGCGGGGCCGGCGGCGAATGCGGCAACTCGGCCCTCGAGGCGGCCGCGCTACGGGGCACTCCGCTTGAACTCGAGCAAGCCCTCGACAAGGGCGTGCAAAACATCGAGAAGGTGGTGGACCAATGGAGCGGCGACATCGCCCGGCTCTACCCCGACACCTCCCGCGTGTGGCTGAACCGCGAAGTGAGGCGCAGCGGCCGCGAAGCAAAGCGCCAGACCTTTGCCCGCTGGTGGAGCGGCTGCCGGGGCATCCGGCTGCTCGACGCCGCCGTCGCCGGGCAGAACCTCGCCAACGTGCGCTATCTGCTGGCCCTGGGCGTCGATCCCAACGCCCCGGACGCCCAGGGCACCACGCTGCTGATGCGCTGCCCGCACCTGGAGCCCGGCAACCCGCAGATCTTCACCCATTCGGCGCCCCGGTCGCGCAGCCCGGACGCCCTCGACAAGGCGCTCGCCATCCATGCGCTGCTGCTCGACCACGGCGCCTCGATCGCCCAGCGCAACCAGCACGGGCTCACCGCCCTGCACCTGTGCAACGACCCGGCCGTCGTCGAACTGTTCATCCGCCGGAGCCCTGACGCCTCGCACGTCATCAACCACCAGACCGAACCCGACTGGAAAGCCCCCCGGCTGCTCGACTATCGCGCCCGCCAGATTATCGACGGCTCCCCCTGGGACCAGGAAGCCCACTTCGCCATCCTCGAAAAGATCCTGCCGCGGCTGGCTGAACCTCGCCTCACCCCCGAAACGACCCGCTCGATCGAACCGAGCTGCCGCGCCCCCGCCCGGCAAGCCGCCTGCAGCCGTCTGGAACGGCTGCTCACGCCGCCGGTGCAGGCTTCTCGCAGAAAATCGAGATCACAACCGGACTGAGGGGCTCGACGCACGCAAACTGCCTCACGCAACCCGATGCAGGGCACGAGGCGCGCGAACCCGTCGTTTCTGGTGCAGATAGCGCTGGACAGCAATGCCGGCGGAAACGCCTGCCGGATGGCTGTCACGCTGCACTGCCCCACCTGCGGAACTGAGGAGATGTCATCATGTTGCCATTGAGTCCAAATGCGGCAAAGGCGGTTGAGAAGCTCTTTTTCGCGGAGCAAAGACAAGAAGTTGTTCGCTTGCTCACCGAGAAGTGCGCCGACAACCTACCCAACTGCAAAGACCAAGACGAATATGGCCTCGAAGACCTGAGGTTCCAAGTCTTGAAGCTCTCCGGCGGAAATATCGACAAGTTGCACGACGCTATCCGAATGGCAAATGAGGACTGGCGGGACGTTATGCTTGCAGCAGGATCGGCAACAGCCTACAAACGGAAACTTCTTGGCGAGGGACTCGAACGCAACGCCAAGTCTGATGCAGCCCTGCGCTCAGGTCGCTGGAACACATTCGGGGCCATCGCGGCATTTCTCTCGTCCCTTGGCCTGCAACTCCTAAACCTGTCGGCCATACCGTTTTGGGGCCTCGTCTTAGTGGTCGCCGTCATCTATATAGCCGGATCTCACATTCTGAAATCATGGCCACACCCGCTGACTCTCATAGCAATTACGTACTTTGGGATTTCTTCTGCCGCGGGCTATTTTGTCGCGAGAGTCATACGCATGTTCTTATGAGATAGCGATATGGGCAAACTCAGCATCGACGATCGCTCTCAGCTTGAACAGGACAATGTAGCGCCTAACCTCTCGTCGGCTCGAACGTTGAACGACAGCCTTCCTCAACGCTTAACCGTGACATTGGGTCAGGAGCTGTCGTTGATCAACCTGCTCTCGTCCGCCAGCGCCGGCAGCACTCCCCCCTAAAGCCCCTCCACACCCAACATAAAAAAGCCGGCACATCCCGTGCCGGCTCCGGTGTCGGGATTCCTTCGCAGGAACCCCGGCGGGCAAAGCCTCGGATCAGGCCAGGCCTTCGTCCTTCAGCACCTTCTGCACCGCCGGGCGGGCGGCGACGCGGGCCTGGAAGGCGGCGAGATTGGGGAGGGTGGCGAGGTCGATGCCGATGTATTTCATCCAGCTGAGGGTGGTGAACAGGTAGCCGTCGGCCACGCTGAACGCGTCGCCGAGCAGGTAGGGCTTGTCGGCGAGGTGCTCGTTGACGAGGCCGAGGCGGCGGTCGAGGTTGATCCGCGCGGCGCCCTTCCAGTCGTCCTTGGCGAGGGGGCTGAAGAACGGTGTGCAGGACTTGTGGATCTCGGTGCCGATGAAGTTGAGCCAGCTCTGCAGGCGATAGCGTTCGATGCTGCCGTTGGGCGGGGCGAGCTTCTTGTCGGGGGCCTGGTCGGCGATGTACTGGACGATGGCCGGGCCTTCGGTGAGGAGCTCGCCGGAGTCGAGCAGCAGGGCCGGGACGTAGCCCTTGGGGTTCACCTCGAAGAAGTTGCCGCCACTGGCGGTCTGCTTGGTGGCGAGATCGACGCTCTCGGTCTCGTAGCGGAGGCCGGCCTCTTCGAGGGCGATGTGGGGAGAGAGGGAACAGGCGCCGGGCTTGATGAACAGTTTCATGAAATCTCCTTCGATCCGCAGGGATGGCGGGGTTGTTGAGGGTTTCTTTATTGGCGGGGGCGGGCGCATGGCGCGCGAGCCCCGGCGGAAGCATAGCGCGGATGTTTCCGGTGGTGATGCCCGCCTGCACGCGGGCGCTGGACCCTGGCCCGGCCGGTGACGGCCTTGATCTCGGCCTCTTCACTGTGGTCGTCGAGCTTGAAGAGGAAGCGGTCGATGCGCTCGGATTCCAAGCGCGCAACGAGGCGCGGGGTCGCCTTCGAGCCCCTGGCCCGGGCACAGATCCGGGACATCGAGGCTTTGTCGACGCCCTGCTCGCGGAACACCTCGGCGGCCTTCGCCAGGATGGCCTGGCGCCGGGCTTCGGTCTTGGTCTTCATGGGATGCCCCCCTCGGACGCAATGCTCCCAACTTAAGCCGCCTTATATGCCAAATGCTGATGCGGCTTGACGCGTCGTGGCCT
>RRZU011206950.1_pt1 | contig 10356 bp, 6 predicted proteins | sample 2165561 | NCBI WGS metagenome assembly RRZU01 (sample SAMN10456909, study PRJNA506462) | wastewater metagenome | isolation source: wastewater sludge | place: USA: Moscow, Idaho | reverse complement strand
TTCTGGTACTGGTAGAACTTGTAGCGTGCGCGGTCGCTAAGCAGCGCCGCCAGAATTTTGGAGCCGTCAAGCGGCGGCAGCGGCACAAGGTTGAAGACCGCCAGCACCGCGTTGATAAATGAAAAATAGCTGAAGAACAGTAAAATGTAATGCACAAACGCGTTGTACGGCGCAAAAGCCGCAATAGCATAATAGATAACGCAGCCGACATAAGATGCAAGCAGGTTCGCCGCCGGGCCCGCAAGGGACGTGAGTGCCACGCCGGAGCGCGGATTTTTAAAATACCGGCTGTCGATCGGCACGGGCTTTGCCCAACCGATGCCGAAAAGCAAAAGGAACATCGCACCCATCGGGTCAATGCTTGCAAGCGGGTTCAGCGTCAAGCGACCCTCATACTTTGCGGTAGGGTCACCGAGTTTGTACGCCACCCAACCGTGCGCAAGCTCGTGCAGCGGCAGCGCAAGGAAAACGATGACGAGCGTGGCTAAAATCTGAATGATAACACTGAGCGGATCAACAGCGCCGCCGCGCAGCAAGGTCATGATCGAATTAAAAAGCAAATATAACACCTCTTTCTGTGGGGTGCACCCGAAAACGGTTTCGGATATACCTTATAGAATTATAAAGCATAGAGGACGAAAAAACAATTCTTTTCCGTAAAAACATTCTGTGAACAACTTTTCGTTTTAGCAAAAGATGCGGAAAAGCGAGTTTTTTCAAAATTTAGTTCCCATTTTTAAAAATAAATCTTGCATTTTGCGTTCGTTTCTGCTACAATACTAACGTTGCAATGAAGAATTAGGCACTTTAAGGAGGTGCAGATAGATGGCTAAATGTGAAATTTGCGGAAAGGACGTATCCTTCGGCATCAAGGTTTCCCACTCCCACAGACGTTCCAACAGAACTTGGAAACCGAATATCAGACGAGTAAAGGCACTTGTTAACGGTACACCGAAGCGTGTATACGCCTGCACCCGCTGCTTGCGTTCCGGCAAGGTTACAAGAGCAGTATAAAAGAACTGGTCGATAAAATTATGGACATCGTTTCGGTGTCCATTTTTTTATTTTCCGTATTTACTTTTTCATCCCGCTGTGAAAAATTTTGTTTGTGTTATTCCATCCTCCATCGTTTAGAATGACTTCCTTAATAAGCAAAAGGCGCCGTGCAGGTTTTAAACCACACAGCGCCTTTTAAGCTTTATTCTGTTTTAAATCAAATCAGGATCAGACAATGCCCTGTGCGAGCATAGCATCTGCGACCTTCACGAAGCCCGCGATGTTTGCGCCCATGACATAATTCTTCGGGTGGCCGTACTTCTCGGCAGCCGCGTCTACGTTCGCAAAGATGTTCTCCATGATGCCCTTCAGCTTTGCGTCAACTTCTTCAAAGCTCCAGGAGAGGCGCTCGCTGTTCTGGCTCATCTCAAGAGCAGAAGTCGCAACGCCGCCTGCGTTTGCAGCCTTGCCCGGTGCAAACAGAATACCGGCCTGCTGGAAGACATTCGTAGCCTCAATGGTGGACGGCATGTTCGCGCCCTCGGCAACGACCTGTACGCCGTTCTTGACGAGCGTCTTCGCGTCTTCTTCGTTCAGCTCGTTCTGCGTTGCGCACGGCAGAGCCACATCGCACGGAACCGTCCAAACGCCCTTACCCTCGTGGTACTCGCTGTTCGGTCTGTACTTCTTGTACTCGGTGAGACGTGCGCGCTTAACTTCCTTGATCTCCTTGACAGCTGCGAGGTCGATGCCCTCCGCGTCGTAGATCCAGCCGGTGGAATCAGACATGGTAACAACCTTAGCGCCAAGCTGCTGTGCCTTTTCGGTTGCATAAATTGCAACGTTGCCGGCGCCGGAGATAACAACGGTCTTGCCCTTAATATCCATGCCGTTCTTCTTCATCATCGCATCGGTGAAGTACAGCAGGCCGTAGCCCGTCGCTTCCGTACGGGCGAGGGAGCCGCCGTAGGTGAGACCCTTGCCGGTGAGAACACCCTCATAGCAGTTACGGATTCTCTTATACTGGCCGTAGAGGTAGCCGATTTCTCTGCCGCCTACGCCGATATCGCCCGCCGGTACATCCGTATCAGCGCCGATGTGTCTGTAAAGCTCAGTCATGAAGCTCTGGCAGAACACCATAATCTCGTGGTCGCTCTTGCCCTTCGGGTCGAAATCGGAGCCGCCCTTGCCGCCACCGATGGGCAGGCCGGTCAAGGAGTTCTTGAGAATCTGCTCGAAGCCGAGGAACTTGATGATGCCAAGGTTAACGGACGGGTGCAGACGCAGACCGCCCTTATACGGACCGATCGCAGAGTTGAACTGTACGCGGTAGCCGCGGTTCACATGAACCTTGCCGTTATCGTCGACCCACGGCACGCGGAACATGATCTGGCGCTCCGGCTCAGTGAGACGCTCCAAGATACCGGCAGCCTCATACTGCGGGTTTGCTTCAATGACCGGCTCCAAAGTGGTGAGAACTTCCGTTGCAGCCTGAATGAATTCCGGCTCATTGGAATTAAGCTTTTTAAGGTGTTCCAGCTGTTCGCTTACATAAGACATAACGATCGCTCCTTAGAAAATAGATTGAAAAATAAGAAAAGCACAGGAAACGCAGTTTTTACCTTTAAATCCTGCAAAAAGATCTCCCTTCGGTCTTTTGGGCCTTTTTGCCCGTTTCCTGAAAGCGCTTACATTTTACCACAGGTTTTTCGTGTTTTCAATATGTTTTTGCGAAAAATTTCAAAAAAGTTTCAGCACCGCAAAGCGATGAATTTTGAAGGAAACCTGTTTCAATTCTGCAAGTTCACTTTCTTTTGTTGTAAAAGCACCAGTATTCTTTCGTCTCATACCCTGAAATTGTACGAATTCTTGCACGGCGGTTTTCGGAAAAAGATTGACATTCGGTGCACTTTTCTATAGAATTAAAGTGTATGATAATGCACGGGAGAAAATTTTGCCGTTTTCGGCTTTTCGCCCGCGCCAAACGCTCAATGAAGAAAGGTATGGTAATGTATTATGCAGAAGACCGAATTACTCTATGAGGGCAAAGCAAAGAAAGTTTACGCAACGGAGAACCCGGATTATTGCATCGTTTCCTATAAAGATGACGCGACCGCGTTCAACGGCCTCAAGAAGGGCACCATCGTCGGCAAAGGCGTTGTCAACAACCGTATGTCCAACTTCATGTTCCAGCTGCTTGAAAAGCACGGCATCAAGACCCACTTTGTAGAAGAGCTTTCCGACCGCGACACCGTCGTGCGCAAGGTCAGCATCGTTCCGCTCGAAGTCATCGTCCGCAACAAGGCAGCCGGCAGTCTCTCTAAGCGCCTCGGCCTTGAGGAAGGCACTCCCATGCGCGTACCGGTCCTGGAGTTCTGCTACAAGAACGACGATCTCGGCGACCCGATGGTCAACAATTACCATATCCTCGCTGCCGGATTTGCAACGCAGGAGGAGATTGATAAGATCAGCTCGATGGCTCTGAAGGTCAACGAGCTCATGCTGGAGTTCTTCAAGAGCATCGGCGTTGACCTCATCGACTTCAAGATCGAATTCGGCAAGACCTCCGACGGCGAGATTATCCTCGCAGACGAGATTTCCCCGGATACCTGCCGCTTCTGGGACATCAACACCCATGAAAAGCTCGATAAGGACCGTTTCCGCCGCGACATGGGCGGTGTGGAAGAGGCTTATGCCGAAATGATGAAGCGCATCGGCCTGAACTGACTGTAAAGCATATAACGAAACGGAGTCCCCGAAAACGCGGAGGCTCCGTTTACGCGGTTTATTGCCGCATTCTCCGTTTGTTATTTATTAGATTAAAGGAAAAGATAAACATGAGAGATACGTATGAATCCCCCCTGTCCTCCCGCTATGCCGACAAAGAGATGAAGTACCTGTTTTCGCCGGACATGAAGTTCAAGACCTGGCGCCGCCTTTGGATCGCCCTTGCAGAGAGTGAAATGGAGCTCGGTCTGCCGGTCACGCAGGAACAGGTCGATGAGCTGAAGGCACACGCCGAGGACATCAACTATGAAGTCGCCGAAGAGCGCGAGCGCCTTGTGCGCCACGACGTGATGAGCCATGTGTATGCCTACGGCCAGCAGTGCCCGAAGGCTGCCGGCATCATCCACCTCGGCGCAACAAGCTGCTATGTCGGCGACAACACCGACATCATCATCATGACGGAAGCCATGAAGATTGTTAGGAAGAAGCTCGTCAATGTCATCCGCATTCTTTCCCATTTTGCGGAAGAATATAAAGACCTGCCCACGCTCGCCTTCACCCACTTCCAGCCGGCACAGCCGACCACCGTGGGCAAGCGCGCCACGCTGTGGATGCAGGAGTTTCTGATGGACCTTGAAGACGTGGAGTATCAGCTCAGCAAAGCGAAGCTGCTCGGCTCCAAGGGCACCACGGGCACACAGGCAAGCTTCCTTGAGCTTTTCGACGGCAACGATGAAATGGCCGCAAAGATCGACGCGAAAATCGCCGAGAAAATGGGCTATGAGAGCTGCTTTGCCGTCTCCGGCCAGACCTACCCGCGTAAGCTTGACAGCCAGATGCTGAACGTTTTGAGCTGCATCGCGCAGAGCGCCGCAAAATTCTCGAACGACATCCGTCTTCTGCAGCACCTGAAGGAAGTGGAAGAGCCGTTTGAGAAGAACCAGATCGGTTCCTCCGCCATGGCGTATAAGCGCAACCCGATGCGCAGCGAGCGTATCGCCTCCCTTGCACGCTACATTGTCGTAGACGCGCTGAACCCGGCGATTACCGCTTCTACGCAGTGGTTTGAGCGCACACTGGACGACTCCGCGAACAAGCGCATCAGCGTGCCGGAAGCTTTCCTTGCGACCGACGCGATCCTGAACCTTGTAATGAACGTTGCGGACGGCCTTGTGGTTTACCCGAAGGTCATCGAGCAGCACCTCCGCCGCGAGCTGCCGTTCATGGCGACGGAAAACATCATGATGGACGCCGCAAAGCGCGGCGCAGACCGTCAGGAGCTGCACGAGCACGTGCGCGTGCACTCCATGGCAGCCTCTAAGGTCATTAAGGAAGAGGGCGGTGAAAACGACCTTCTGGAGCGCATCGCAAACGACCCGATCTTCGGCGTCACACTCGACGAGCTCAAGGGCATCGTAGACCCGCACAAGTATGTCGGCCGCGCACCGCGCCAGACCGAAATTTTCCTTCACGATGTCGTAAAGCCGATTCTCGATCGCTATGCAGACACCGAAACAGAGACCGCAGAGATCAATCTGTAATTCACCCCGCCGTTTTAAACGGCTTTGGGAGGAAATAAATATATATAATATATTAGAAAGGCTTGAACTATTATGGTAAAAGCAATTGTCGGCGCCTGCTGGGGCGACGAAGGAAAAGGCAAAATCACCGATATTCTGGCGGAAGATTCCGATATCGTTGTTCGTTTTCAGGGCGGCAGCAACGCCGGCCACACGATCATCACCAATTACGGTCGCTTTGCTCTGCATCAGCTGCCCTCCGGTATTTTTAGAAAGAACATCCTCAATATCATTGGCAACGGCGTTGCGCTCTCCGTTGAAAACTTCATCGACGAGCTCAAGGCTGTAACGGAACAGGGCGTTCCGATGCCGAACATCCTCATCTCCAACCGCTGCCAGATCGTTATGCCGTACCACAAAGCACTGGACGGCATGGAAGAAGCCCGTCTGGCTTCTAAGTCCTTTGGTTCCACCAAGAGCGGCATCGCACCGTTCTATTCCGATAAGTACGCAAAGATCGGCTTTCAGGTCAGCGAGCTGTTCGGCAGCAAAGAGGACCTGATGGAGAAGATTGACCATGTGCTCGATCTCAAGAATGTACTCTACACCGACCTTTATAAGGTAGAGCCGCTCGACCGCGAAGAGATTTACGCAAAGCTCATGGAGTACAAGGAACTCATCGCGCCGTATGTGGCCGATACATTCACCATTCTCCACAACGCCGTTAAGGAAGGCAAAACCATTCTGCTCGAGGGTCAGCTCGGCTCCCTGAAGGACCCGGACCTCGGCATTTATCCGATGGTCACCTCCTCCTCCCCGGTCGCCGGCTTCGGCGCTGTCGGCGCAGGCGGCATCCCGCCGTATGAGATCAAAGAGATTTACACGGTCGTTAAGGCGTATTCCAGCGCTGTCGGCGCAGGCGAGTTCGTTTCCGAGATTTTCGGCGATGAAGCGGAAGAGCTGAGAAAGCGCGGCGGCGATAAGGGCGAGTACGGTGCTACCACCGGCCGTCCGCGTCGTGTCGGCTGGCTCGACCTCGTTGCAGCCCGCTATGGGTGCCAGGTGCAGGGCGCAACCGGCGTTGCCATGACCGTACTTGATGCACTCGGCTATCTCGATGAGATTCCGGTCTGCGTCGGCTACGAGCTCGACGGCAAGCAGATCGATTACTTCCCGACCACTACGGAGCTCAAGCGCTGCAAGCCGATTTTCGAGAAGCTCCCGGGTTGGAAATGCGACATCCGCGGCATCAAGAAGTTCGAGGATCTCCCGGAGAACGCACGTCATTACGTCGAGTTTGCCGAAAAGCACCTCGGTGTTCCGGTCTGCATGGTTTCGAACGGCCCTGCCCGCGAAGACATCATGTATCGCTAATTTAAGATATTCTAAGAAAGCAGGCAGCCCCAAGCCGCCTGCTTTCCCCTACTTTGCATACAAATCATTAAATACAGTTATATTTCCACTGTACAAAGAATAACCAATTTTGAATTGTAAATTCTGAAAGGATGGTTTAGGATATGTGCGGAATCGTCGGTTATATCGGTAACGATCAGGCAGTACCCGTTCTCTTGCAGGGGTTGGAAAAGTTGGAATACCGCGGATATGACTCCGCAGGTGTAGCGGTCTTCTCGGAAGACGGATTGAAAGTTGTAAAATCGAAAGGCCGGCTGCGCGTGCTGAGCGACCTGTTGGACGGCGGCAAAGCACTGACCGGTACGCTCGGCATCGGCCACACGCGCTGGGCGACGCACGGCGCACCGAGCGATGTGAACTCGCACCCGCAGGTGAGCGAGGGCGGTCGTTTTGCCGTTGTGCATAACGGCATCATCGAGAATTATCTCTACCTCAAGCAGCACCTCATGCGCCGCGGCATACAGTTCGTATCGGAAACCGATACGGAGGTTGTCGCGCAGATGCTCGAATACTACGATAAGGGCGACATTCTGGAGACGATTGAAAAGGTCATCTCCAAGGTGGAGGGCAGCTATGCGCTCGGCATCATCAGTGCCGACCACCCGGACTGCATCTACGCGGTACGCAAGGACAGCCCGCTCATCATCGGCATCGGGCAGGGCGAAAATTTCATCGCGTCCGACATTCCCGCGATCTTATCAAAGACGCGTGAGATCTGCCGCTTAAAAGATAACGAAATTGCAGAGCTCACCCGCGACGGCGTGAAGTTCTATAACGCAGACGGCGAGCCGGTCGAAAAAGAGATTGAGCACATCGAGTGGGATATTGAAGCGGCCGAAAAGGGCGGCTTTGAGCATTTCATGATGAAGGAGATCTTCGAGCAGCCGAAAGCCGTGCGTGATACCATCACACCGCGTATCCGCAACGGGCACATCGTGCTTGATGACATCACCTTGACCGCCGAGGAGCTGCGCCGCTTCACAAAAATCAACATCGTGGCGTGTGGCACGGCGTACCACGTGGGCGTCGTGGCAAAGTACGCGTTTGAAGAACTGCTGCGCATCCCGGTCGAAGTGGATGTTGCATCTGAGTTCCGTTACCGCGACCCGATCCTCAACGAAAACACGCTCATGATCATCATCAGCCAGTCCGGCGAGACCGCCGATACGCTGGCGGCGCTGCGCGAAGCGAAGCGTGCGGGCTGTCGTGTGCTCTCCGTCGTGAACGTTGTCGGCAGCACCATTGCAACCGAATCGGACGACGTGCTGTATACGTGGGCAGGCCCGGAAATTTCCGTCGCGTCCACAAAAGCATACAGCACGCAGCTTGCGGTCATTTATCTTCTGGCGCTGTACATCGGCGAGCAGCTCGGCAAATTCACGCAGGAGCAGCTCAGTGCATACATCGCGGCACTCGAAAAGCTGCCGGAGCAGATTGACGAAATGCTGAAGCACAAGGAGAATATTCAGTTCTTTGCTTCCAAGTATTTCAACGCGAGCGACATGTACTTTATCGGCCGCAATGTCGATTACGCCGCGTCTCTGGAGGCTTCCCTCAAACTCAAGGAGATTTCCTACATTCACTCCGAGGCCTACGCCGCGGGCGAGCTCAAGCACGGCCCGATCTCCCTCATCGAAGACGGCACGCTTGTCATCGCGCTTGCGACCGACGCCCGCCTCTTTGATAAAATGATGTCGAATATCAAAGAGGTTAAGGCGCGCGGCGCTGTCGTGCTGGGTGTTGCGACGGAAGACAAAAAAGAGATTGCCGGGCAGACAGATATGGTGTTCTACATTCCGAAGACCGCATCGTTCATGCTCCCCTCCCTCTCAGTCATCCCAATGCAGCTGTTCGCGTACTATGTCGCCTCCATGAAGGGCTGCGATATTGATAAGCCGCGCAATCTTGCAAAATCTGTCACAGTGGAGTAAAATAGAATTGTATTCAATCGTTGAACCAACGTTTTAAATTCAGGAAGGCAGGGTGTAATATGCCACAAAACGAAAAAGTGCTCGTAGTGGACTTCGGCGGACAGTATAACCAGCTGGTCGCACGCCGCGTCCGCGAGTGCAATGTATACTGCGAGATCGTGTCCTACCGCGTGGGTCTTGACGCCATTCGCGCGCAGAACCCCAAGGGCATCATCTTCACCGGCGGCCCGAACAGCGTTTACGTCGACGGTGCGCCGACCATTGATCCCGCGATTTTCGATCTCGGTATCCCCGTGCTCGGACTTTGCTACGGCTTCCAGCTCATGACGCATCTGCTCGGCGGTCATGTCTGCAAGGCGCCGGAGCGTGAATACGGCAAAACGCTGGTTCACGTCGATACCAAGTCCAAGGTTTTTGAGAACGTCAGCCCGGAGACCATTTGCTGGATGAGCCACAACGACTACGCCGAGACCGCGCCCACAGGCTTCACAATCTCCGCGTATACCGATAACTGCCCGGTCGCCGCCATCGAGCTGCCGGAAAAGAACCTCTACGGCTTCCAGTTCCACCCGGAAGTGCTCCACACGCCGGAAGGCAAGACGATGCTGCACAACTTTGTCTACAACGTCTGCGGCTGCAAGGGCGACTGGGAAATGGGCTCCTTCGTTGAAACGAGCGTCAAGGCGCTGCGTGAGAAAATTGGCGACGGCAAAGTGCTGTGCGCCCTTTCCGGCGGTGTTGATTCCTCCGTTGCGGCAGCCATGCTCTCTAAAGCCGTCGGCAAGCAGCTCACCTGTGTATTCGTCGACCACGGCCTGCTGCGCAAGAACGAGATGGAAGAAGTCTGCGAGGTCTTCGGCCCGAACGGCCAGTTCGAGCTCAATTTCGTCTGCGTCAACGCTCGCCAGCGCTTCTACGATAAGCTCGCCGGCGTATCTGAGCCGGAGAAAAAGCGCAAGATCATCGGCGAAGAGTTCATCCGCGTCTTTGAAGAAGAAGCAAAGAAGATTGGCGCCGTCGATTTCCTCGCGCAGGGCACCATCTACCCTGACGTCGTGGAAAGCGGCCTCGGCGGCGAAAGCACCGTCATCAAGTCGCACCACAACGTAGGCGGTCTGCCGGATTACGTCGATTTCAAGGAGATCGTCGAGCCGCTGCGTGACCTCTTTAAGGACGAGACACGTCAGGCCGGCCGTGAGCTGGGTCTGCCGGAATACCTCGTCAGCCGCCAGCCGTTCCCCGGCCCCGGCCTTGCCATCCGCATCATCGGCGAAGTCACGCCGGATAAGGTCAAGATGGTGCAGGAAGCCGACGCCATCTGGCGCGAGGAGATCGCAAAAGCCGGTCTCGATAAGAGCATCAGCCAGTACTACGCCGCGCTGACCAACATGCGCAGTGTGGGCGTTATGGGTGATGAGCGCACCTACGACTATGCCGTGGCCCTGCGCGCCGTGACCACCACCGATTTCATGACGGCCGAAGCCGCCGAGATTCCGTGGGGCCTGCTCCAAACCGCCACCAGCCGCATCGTCAACGAGGTCCAGCACGTCAACCGTGTCCTCTACGACTGCACCGGCAAACCCCCGGCAACGCTCGAATGCGAATCATCCCCGAAAGGTCAAAAAGCCTTGAAAAGCTGGACTTTTGCGCCCGGGAATTGCTCCGTGACAAGAAAAGGACAACATTTTTAGATTATCCAAGAATAAAGAGCTATCTGATTTCTGTTAGAGAAGTCAGATAGCTCTTTTTGTCTGTTTCTTTAACTTTTA
>RRZU013190609.1_pt1 | contig 10358 bp, 6 predicted proteins | sample 2165561 | NCBI WGS metagenome assembly RRZU01 (sample SAMN10456909, study PRJNA506462) | wastewater metagenome | isolation source: wastewater sludge | place: USA: Moscow, Idaho | reverse complement strand
TTATCTGCGCTGCCGGCGGATTCCGGCGGCGACGGTTTTTCGCGGCATCGAGCACGCGCAGGTGTGGACGGCGCTGCAAATGATTCACGACATGGCGCTGACGCCCTATCGAACCGAGTTGCCGATGCAGACCGCGGAAGGCCAGCGCGGACTGGTGATCTATCTGCCCAAGCTGACGGACGCGGTACTCAATGCGCTGCAAACCGCGATTCACGCCTCCGGGCAGGCGGTGGTGTACTCGTGGCAGCCGGCCTTGCTGGCGCAACGGCTGACCGATCCGCGCCTGGCCTTCGAGGCGATTCCTGCGTTTCTGGTCAATCGCTTCGGCGCACGTTCCTCGGCGGCCATGGGACGGTCATGAGCACGCCGGCGCCCAAGGGCTATCAGCGCGAGGCGGTGGTCAACGCGCTGGAGATCTTCCGTTACGCCGAAAGCCAGTTGCGCCAGGCAGGCAACGACACCAGCCGCGCGGCGGCGACGGCCTTCAACGGCTGCCTGCTGCTGGAAGCGCCGACCGGTTCGGGCAAGACGCTGATGGCCGGCATGATCGCCGAGACCTTCGCCGCACCGGATCGGGAGAGCAATGCGCGCATCGTCTGGTTCTGGTTCACCCCCTTCGCCGGACTGGTCGAGCAGGCCAAGGGTGCGATCAAATCCACCTTCGTCGGCCTGCGCGTGCGTGACCTGCAAGGCGACCGGAAGACACGCGGCAGCAAGAGCGGTGACGTGTTTGTCACCACCTGGGCCTCGGTGGCGGCCACGAACAAGGAAACGCGCAAGATTCGCAGCAGCGGCGAATTTGTGCTGGCGCTGGACGACTTGATTGCCGAACTGCGCGGGGAAGGGTTCCGCATCGGCGTCGTGGTGGACGAGGCGCACCATGGTTTCACCCGAGCGGCAGAGGCAGTGCGCTTCTACCGCGAGACCATGCGGCCGGACTTCACGCTGATGATTACCGCCACGCCCGACGATCAGGACGTGGACAAGTTCAAGAAGGCGGCGGGTATTGGACACTTGCACCGCGTCCGCGTCAGCCGCAAGGAGGCGGTGGATGCGGGGCTGATCAAGGACGGCATCAAGTCCATCGCCTATCTGGCGGCGGACGATCAGAAAGAACTGGTGGACTTTCCTGCGACCGCGCTGGCGGATGGCTGGGGCATGCACAGGGCCATCAAGCAGGGGTTGCAGGCTGCCGGCATTGGCCTGGTGCCGCTGATGCTGGTGCAGGTGGGCAACAGCAACGCGGCGGTCGAAGAAGCGCGGACCCGGCTGGCGGCATTGAGCGTGCCGGAATCGAAAATCGCCTGGTACACGGCGGACGACCCGAACGACGATCTGTTGGCGGTCGCTATCGACGAACAGAAGGAAGTGCTGATTTTCAAGGTAGCGGTGGCGCTGGGTTTCGACGCGCCGCGCGCCTTCACGCTGGTGTCGATGCGCGGGGCGAAGGACACGGATTTCGGCATTCAGGTGGTCGGCCGCATTCTGCGCGTGCATAGCCGGTTGCAGGGGCCGACGCTGGAACAGAAGCTGCCCGAGCTGCTGCGCTACGGCTATGTGTTTCTGGCCGATGCGGCGAATCAGAGCGGGCTGGTGCATGCCGGCGAGAAGATCAACGCGATCCAGAGCGAGCTATCCCAGGTCTGCCCGTTCACGATGGTGGTGAAAGTGGCCGGGCGCAACGAAATCCAGGTGACGCACAGCGGGCAGCCGCAATTGCTGTCGGTGCCTTATACGCCGCCCGCTTGGTCTGTACCGGAAACGGGCAGCGGCAACGCTGGGGCGCATGTGGCCGCACCACCGACCTGGCAGCCGACCGGGATTTTGACGCATCTGGTGCTGACGCCACCGGAAGCCGCACCGCAATCGCCGGTCGCACCCCGCACGAGCCCGCTGCTCGCGGGCAATCGGCGCTTTCCCGTTCGCAAAGGTGTGCCGCGCGTCTATCGCGCTGAGCGCCTTCCGCTGTCGACCGGCGATCTATTGACCTGCATCGCTGCCAGCATCGCGATTGACCATAAAGCCTTTCAAGCCGGTTTGCGCCAGTCGGTGAAGGTGACGCGGCGAATCGTTGACGTGTTCGAGGGCAGCGAGGAAACAGAGTCGCTCCAGGCTCGCCTGTCCGACGACGAAATCGCGCGACGGGCGCAAAGCGTGATGTTCGACGCCGACTATGTCGATCCGCGTGATCTGCACGACGCCCTTTTGGCCCGACTGGAAACCGAGTTCGGTCACCGTGGCATCGACGTCGACAACACGGGGCTGGAACGTGCCTTGAACCGCATCATGGCGGCCTACCCCAATTTGATCCGGGTGGCGGCGCGTACCTGCGCGGCCCGCTTCAAGGAGGTTTTCGATACGGCACCCTTGCCCGAGTTTGTCGAAATGCCGGCGTGCGCGCAGAGGTCGCGCCTCAATGTCTATCGCGTCATGCCGCAAGACCTGAACGGGCCGGAGCGAGCGTTTGCCGACCTACTCGACGCCGACACCACGGGCACGGTCGACTACTGGTTCCGCAACGAACCGCGCAAGCCGTGGTCGATTGGCATCGTGATGCCCAGCGGCGACCGCTATTTCCCCGACTTCGCCGTCAAGGTGGCTGGCCCTGGGCCGGGTAACGGACTGCTCCTGGTGGAAACCAAGGGTAGGCACATCCTCAACGGCGATGATACGCTGGACAAGATTCTGGCCGAGCACAAGGTGTACGGTGTGCCGCTGATGCTGGCACAGGATGATGGCGGCCGCTTCATGACCGTCAAGTTCTTCGCAAAAACCGGGCGCAACGAGGAAGACCAGATTTTCCGCCTGGAGAATCTCGCGGGCTACTGTCGCACATGATTCATCTGACTCCGGGCAGATCGCTGCCCTCGGCGCGAATGTATCCAAGCAGGTATCCAGCAGAATCATGGTTGGCGCGGCAACAGTTGGCGTCACTGGCACCTATCCGTTGGCATCCCTCACGGTTGCAGCGGCGACGGTTGCAGGCTCGCTGCGTCCTCGCCAGTGGATGGTACCGACTCCGGCAGATCGTTTGCTGTGGCGCGATTCTGACCGTCTGGCTAGGCAGCCTGAGATTGCCGCGGCGCGCCGTCCTGGATGGGTCACTGCCCGCAAAATCCGCCAACGGTGGCGAGCCTGGAGTTGTTGGACATGCTGCGTTTGCAAATGTTGAAAGCAACGTCAAGCATGAAACACGCTACGTCATGCGCTGCCTGACGTTCAACGGGCAGCAGGCACTCGTGGCGCGAAAAGTGCTAACGCTGCACTGCGCAATACCATCAGCAACAAGTCACCGGCAACGCTCAGGACGCGTTTCGTCGGGAGCATGGGCGGGGATGTGTACCGCCTGAGGGCAGATCGTTGGATGTGGCGCGATTCTGGCCGCTTGCTGCGGCATCGGTGGCGCTGTCGTCGGGCCGGTACGGCAGGGGGGAGGCAAATCTATGGCGCTGTCGGGCCGGACACCGATCGGTAAGAACTGCGCGTGCGCTATTACACAAAACCCAGTCAAAAAATTGTTGTGCGCGCGTGAGGGCGGCTGGCAGATCGCCGCGGGCGAGTTACAGCGTAACCGGGCATCCTGGCGCCAGAGCGTTACAGCGTAACGATGTTGCCGGCGGCGGCCAGACTGATCTGATTCAGAGCATCGTCGGACAGATCACCGACCAGGTAACGCTGCCTGACTTTCCGTGACAGTCACAGAATTCTACCGGCCAATGATCGTTGTCGCACAACATGCCATGCAAGCGCACGAAAAATGATCGCCAAGAACCCGGCTTGGCTAGGGCAAATGTAACCCCGGCGTAACCCCAGCAAAAAGCCCGACCTTGTGAATCTGGCTAAGTGCTTAATTTACTGGTGCCGCTGGGCGGAATCGAACTGCCGACCTTCGCATTACGAATGCGCTGCTCTACCGACTGAGCTACAGCGGCACGGTGCTTCAGAAGCGTGCAGGGGCTGCATTCTAGCAGCGCCGTGCTGGTTTTGGAACCTCTATTTTTCCGCCTTGAGCGCCAAACTGCTGACCATGTTCCGGTCGGCGAGGCCGCCAGGCTCAGTCCAGTCTGGCCAATGTCGATTTGGCCAGCGGCGGGTTCTTCGCGAAGTACTTCTTGATTCCCGAGAAAATGGCTTCGGCCATCTTGTCCTGGTAGGCGTCGTCGTTCAGCCGCTTCTCTTCCTCCGGATTCGAGATGAAGGCGGTCTCAACGAGAATCGAAGGAATGTCGGGCGCCTTCAGAACAGCAAAGCCTGCCTGCTCGACCGTGGCCTTGTGCAAACGGTTGATGCCACCAAGTTCGCCGAGCACCGCCTTGCCCAGCTTGAGACTGTCGTTGATCGTCGCGGTTTGCGAGAGATCGAGCAGGGTCCGCGCAAGGACGGGATCCTTGACGTCGATATTCACCCCGCCGATCAGATCGGCTGCGTTTTCCTTCTGGGCCAGATAGCGAGCAGCCGAACTCGAGGCGCCACTCTCCGAGAGCACGAACACCGATGAACCGTTGGCGTCCGGCCTGACAAAAGCGTCGGCGTGAATCGAGACGAACAGGTCGGACTGGATTCGCCGTGCCTTCTGCACCCGGGCGTGCAGAGGGACGAAGAAATCGGAATCGCGTGTGAGGACCGCGCGCATGTTTGGCTCGGACTCGATCTTGGCCCGCAAACGCTTGGCAACCGCCAGCGTGACGTTCTTTTCGAAGCTGCCGCCACTGCCAACGGCTCCCGGGTCCTCGCCGCCGTGCCCCGGATCGAGCGTGATCGTCACCAGGCGATCAACTACCGGTCGGCCCGACCGCCTGGACACCGCCTTCTGCTCGGCGACCTGCAGCGGCTCGGATTTCGCTTCGGGTTTGACCTCTGCCTTCGCTTCCGCGGGAACTTCCGGACGCGCCTCGGACTTGCTGCTGACCCGGTTCTCAACGACCGCGGCGCGAGGCTCCTTGCCATCAATCAGCGATAGCAGCGGGTCCGGCGGATTCAGCGGATAGACGTCGAGAACCAGCCGATGACCGTAAGCACCAACCGGTTGCAGCTCGAACACCTGCGGATTGGCCTCGCCCTTGAGGTCCATCACCAGGCGGACGATACCAGGTTTGTAACGCCCGGCGCGCAGCAGCCGGATGTTTGGATCGTCGGGCGCCACCTTGTTGGCCAGGGTCTCGAGGACGCTGTTCAGCTCGATGCCTTCGAGGTCGACGACCAGGCGCTCCGGGTTCTTGACCATGAAGTACGTGTATTTGAGGGGCGCGCCGTGTTCGATGGCCACGCGCGTGTAGTCGGCTGCCGGCCAGATCCGCACCGCGAGAACCCCCGGGCCACGGTTTGCCGCCGCTTGCGATGACAACGGGTTGACCGTCAACAACAGCGACGCACCGGTAAACTTGATCAGGCGGCGGCGTCCGGCCAGGCGCTCATCAGAATTCTCATACATTTCAGACCCTCCTCACTGCACGCAACGACATCCAGCTTGCGCCCGTTCTCGGCAAAGTGGATGCGAACGACGAGATCGGCTGCTGGCAGGTAACCAACAGCCTTGTCCGGCCACTCGACCAGGCAAATGGCATCATCACGGAAATACTCGCCAAGCCCTGCATCCAAGAACTCTTCTGGAAAGTTGAAACGATAGAAATCAAAGTGATACCAGTATATCCTCGAAATCACATAAATTTCAACCAATGTGTAGCTAGGGCTTTTCACCGGCCCGACATGATTGCGTGCGCGCAACAGTGAACGCACCAGCGTCGTCTTGCCGGCGCCGAGATCCCCGTCGAGCCAGACGACCATGCCGGGATGGAGCAGCGGCGACAGCTGCCGCCCAAGGCTGGCCGTCGCTGCCTCGTCCGGCAGATGCAGGGTCAGCGTGAACTGGTTATCATCCAGGCTATGCACGAACGGGGCTCCCAAACAGGTACCGGCGAAGGCCTGGCGAACAGCCAGACGGACTATGCCGAAGTGGTTAGACGGATCAAGGAGTGGGGACAGGAACTCGGCTTTGCCTCGCTAGGCATCGCCCGGGCCGATGTATCGGCGGCCACACCGCGGCTGCTGCGCTGGCTTGCACTCGGCCGGCACGGCGAGATGGATTATATGTCCAAACACGCTTCGCTGCGCACGGCGCCCGAGAAGCTGCTGCCGGGCACCCTGTCGGTGATTTCGGTCCGCCTGCCGTACTGGCCGGTCGCCGCCGATGCTGGCGAGCTGCTCGCCGACGGCCAACTGGCTTACGTCTCCCGCTATGCGCTGGGCCGCGACTACCACAAGACGATCCGTCTGCGCCTACAGAAACTCGCTGACCGCCTCAGCGACGAGGCCGCGACGCTGGCTTTGCCGGAGCCGTTTGCCTGCCGTGCATTCTCCGATTCGGCGCCGGTGATGGAGATCGAGTTCGCCGTTCAGTCGGGGGTCGCCTGGCGCGGAAACCATACGCTCTCCTTGACGCGTTTTTGTTATTGGTCGGTGCCCGGCGAGATCTACACCAGCCTGCCACTGCCCGCTGACGTCCCGATCGGAGATCATTGTGGCGACTGTCGCCGCTGCCTCGACGCCTGCCCGACGCGGGCGATCGTCGCGCCCTACGAAGTCGATGCCCGCCTGTGCATTTCGTACCTGACGATCGAACTGCCGGGGGCCATCCCGGTGCCGCTGCGCCGCTTGATCGGCAATCGCATCTACGGCTGCGACGACTGCCAGTTGTGCTGTCCGTGGAACCGGTTTGCCCGCATCGGCGATCCCGACTTTGCGGTTCGCAACGGTCTCGACGCGCCCTCGCTAGCGGCGCTCTTCGCGTGGAGCGAAGACGAGTTCAACGCGCGCCTGGCGGGCAGCGCAATTCGCCGGATCGGGCACCAACGCTGGCTACGCAACCTCGCCGTCGCGCTGGGCAACGCGGCGAGTTCGCCAGTCATCCTTGCTGCCCTGGCCAGCCGGCAGGACGACCCATCGCTGCTGCTGCGCGAGCATGTCGGCTGGGCGCTCGCCGAGCATGCCCGGCAGCGCTCGGCGGTCGCCGACGCTTGATCCAGCCAGACCGGTAGCGCTCACATGTTCGGGTAGTTTGGCCCGCCGCCGCCCTCGGGTGCCACCCAGCGGATGTTCTGCATCGGATCCTTGATGTCGCAGGTCTTGCAGTGCAGACAATTCGACGCATTGATCTGCAGGCGCGGACCCGCAGTCTCCTCGACGATTTCGTACACCCCCGCCGGGCAGTAGCGCTGCTCGGGAGACGCATACTCCCTGTAGTTGATGGCGATGGCCTTGGTGCTGTCGAGCAGCTGCAGATGAATCGGCTGTTCTTCTTCGTGCGCCGTGTTCGAGACAAACACCGAGGACAAGCGATCGAAGGTGAGGACACCGTCGGGCCTGGCGTAGGGGATGGCTTGAAAGCGGGCAGCGGGTGCGAGTTGCTGGTGATCGCTGGTCTTGTCCCGGAGCGTGAAGAACATGCGACCGCCGAAAAGATTCTGCTGAATCCAGTTGAAAGCGCCGCCCAGGAAGGTACCGAACTTGTGCAGCGCCGGCCCGAAGTTGCGTGCCCGGTAGAGCTCGGCATACAGCCACGAATCCTTGAAAGCAGTCGCGTAGGCAAGCAGATCGCTGCGCCCGGGGTCGCCGGCCTGCAATGCGGCGTTGACCGTCTCTGCCGCGAGCATCCCGGACTTCATCGCCGTGTGCACCCCCTTGATCTTGGCGAAATTGAGCGTCCCGGCGTCACAGCCGAGCAGCAGCCCACCAGGGAAAGTCTGTTTCGGTAGGCTGTTGAAGCCGCCCTTGGTGATCGCCCGTGCCCCGTAGCAGAGGCGCTTGCCGCCTTCGAGGTACTTCCGGATCTCGGCCTGCAGCTTGAAACGCTGGAATTCCTCAAACGGCGAAAGGTAGGGATTGGCATAGTTGAGGTCGGCGATCAGACCTACCGCGACCTCATTGTTTTCCAGGTGATAAAGGAATGAGCCACCGGTGGCGCCATGCTCGCTGAGCGGCCAGCCGGCGCCATGCACGACCAGCCCGGGCTGGTGTTTCGCCGGATCGATCTGCCAGAGTTCCTTGATCCCGAGGCCGTAGTGCTGGGCAGTCGCGCCAGCGGCGAGGTCGTAGCGGGCGATCAGATCCTTGCCGAGTTGACCGCGCGCGCCTTCGGCGAACAGCGTGTATTTGGCGTGCAACTCGATACCCGGCTGGAAACTGTCTTTCACTTCGCCGTGCTTGTCACGCCCCATGTCGCCGGTAGCGACACCTTTCACCGAACCGTCGTCATGGTAGAGGATCTCGACCGCTGCAAAACCCGGAAAGATCTCGACGCCAAGCGCTTCGGCCTGCTCGGCGAGCCAGCGACAGAGTCTGCCGAGACTGATGATGTAGTTGCCGGTGTTGTGCATCGGCGCCGGAACGGCAAAATTAGGCAGTTTGACCGCCGACCTTTCGCTGCGATAGAGATAGACCCGATCCTCGCTGACCGGGGTATTCAAGGGAGCGCCTCGGGCTTGCCAGTCGGGCAGCAGCTCATCAAGCGCACGAGTCTCGAACAGTGCGCCCGAAAGAATGTGGGCACCGACCTCCGAACCCTTCTCCAGGACCATCACCGCCAGGTCCGCATGCAGCTGCTTGAGCCGAATCGCCGCGCTCAAACCCGCCGGACCTGCACCGACGATCACTACGTCATACTCCATCGCTTCACGTTCCATCACCACTCCTCAAGGTTTCTCGATCGCTCCCAATGCCACGGAAGGCCTACCCACACTGGCCGGTCGCTGCTCGCCTGCGCGGCAAGCGGCAATCTTCGGCGACTGTAGCAACGATCAGGAGCGTCCGCAACCGCCGGCTTCGGCGGACGAGCACTGCCGAGGCCGGCACGGGGGCGCGACGCGGCGGTGCTCAGCGCGCGCTCGGCAACCGCCAGCCGGGAAACTCGGCGCAGAAGGTGCTGCCCTTCCCGACCTGCGAATTGATGACCAGGGTTGCCTGGTGGCGCAACAGGATGTGCTTGACGATGGCCAGCCCGAGACCGGTGCCACCGGTGTCGCGCGAGCGACCGCGGTCGACGCGATAGAAGCGCTCGGTCAGTCGAGGCAGGTGTTCGGCGGCAACGCCGACACCGGAGTCGCGCACGCAAAAGACAGCGCCGCCGGCTCGCCGCTTCCATTCGATGTGAATGTCGCCACCGGCCGGGGTATAGCGGATGGCGTTCGAAACCAGGTTGCTGAAAGCGCTATGCAACTCCTTGCGGTTTCCCCGCAAGCTCGGACCATCGCAACTGGTCTCGATGGCATGCCGACCTTCGCTGAGGCTTTGCGCTTCGGCCAGCAGTTGGGCCAGCAGTTCGTCCATGGCGACATCCTCTTCGCTCGCCGGGGCGTCTTCCGATTCCAGCCGCGACAGGGTCAGCAGGTCGTCGACCAGGCTTAGCATGCGCTTCGTCTGGTCGCTCATCAGGCGAGCAAAGTGCTGGCGCTGATCGGCGGTCATCAGACCATCATCCGTAAAGTGCTCGAGAAAGCCGCTGACCACGGTCAGCGGTGTGCGCAGCTCGTGCGACACATTGGCGACGAAGGTGCTGCGCATCGCTTCGACCCGGCGAGCATCGGTGACGTCGAGGCTGACCAGCAGCTTGCTCTTTTCCCCCAGCGGTACCGCGCGGACGGCGTAAACGCGAGTGCGTGCAGCCGGCGCCTGCAGGATGAAGGGAGCATGGCCGTCGGGACGGCCGAGGTACTCCGCGAAACCCGGAGTACGGACCAGTTGCTCGATGATTGCGCCAGCGTCACGCGGCAGGCGGACTCCGAGATGGTCGCCAGCGGCTCGATTGCTCCACTGGATCTGGTGATTGGCGTCAAGGATCACCAGTCCGTCGGGGACGGCGTCCATCGCCTCCCTGAACGACTTTAGTCCAGCCTCGAGTTCAGCCAGGCTTAGTGCATCGTGGCGCAACTTGCGCGCCAGCTTGCGAAAGACTTCGCCCCAGGCACCACCTGCATCCGGCGACGCGCTACGATCCGGGTCATCGAGCCAGGCCGAAAGCATCAGCAGACGCCGCGTCTGCATGACGACGACGAGCAGGAAACCCAGCGCCGCGACCGCCCAGCCCCACACCGGGCCATGCATCAGCCCGTCCAGCAGGGCCAGGCCGACAATCGGTAGAGCGCCGGTCAGCAGAATTTTCACCAGGCGCGCCCCGGCAGGCGTCATGTCCTGATCTGCGGTGACTCGGTTGTTGCGCTCAGCTTGTAGCCCGCGCCACGAACGGTCTCGATCATCTGGTCGGCAGCCGACCCGAGAGCAACGCGCAGCCGCCGAACATGGATATCAACGGTACGGTCTTCAATGTAGACGTGATCGCCCCAGACGTTGTCGAGCAGTTGCTGGCG
>RRZU010030854.1_pt1 | contig 10358 bp, 9 predicted proteins | sample 2165561 | NCBI WGS metagenome assembly RRZU01 (sample SAMN10456909, study PRJNA506462) | wastewater metagenome | isolation source: wastewater sludge | place: USA: Moscow, Idaho | reverse complement strand
TCATTATAAAATGACTCTCCATTATAAGTATCAAAAGATATATCTAATCTATTGTAAACTTTTTCATATTCATCTAAAGAAACTTTTATAAATTCCTTCCAAAGAGTACTATTTTTCTCATCTCCTTGTTGAAGTTTTACTAGTTCCTCCCTCGCTAAGTCTTCTAACTCTGGATTTTCTTCTGCTCTATTTGAAAACTCTACATATATCCTCTCAAGTTCCTCTATAGCTTCTTTCCCATAAGCCTCTTGGTTCAACCAGTTATTGTATCCTACAATCAATTTACCAAATTGTGTTCCCCAATCTCCTATGTGATTATCAGCTACTACATTATACCCCAAATATTTATAAATCCTTTTTATTGAATCACCTATTACTGTACTTCTTAAATGCCCTATATGCATTCTTTTAGCTATGTTTGGAGATGAATAATCAATTATTACATCGCCTTTTCTATCAATAAAATCAAATTCAAAATTCTCTTCACCAATTTTTACTACTTTTTCAGATAAAAATTCATTTTTAACAAATATATTTATAAATCCCGGTCCAGCTATTTCAAGCTTTTCTATAATATCATTCATTTCTAAATTATCTAAAATTGATTGGGCTATGCTTCGTGGATTTAATTTTAAAAGTTTTGAATTTACCATTGCAAAATTTGTTTGGTAATCTCCAAATTTCTCATTATTTGTTGCCTGTATTTGAACACTTTCAAAGTCCACTTCTTTGTATATATTTTTAATAGTGTTTAAAAATATACCTTCAATCTCTTTTTCAATTAATCTCATTATTTCAGCTCCCAATTTTTTTTAAATATTAAAATTAAGAATAAAGTTTCCCTTATTCTTAATACATTTCTTTATTATTTACTTATGCCCTAGGCACCCTTAAGTGTTTCTGGTCCGTAAACCAAAACCACGTGGCAGTCAGTTATTTACAGCATACAGGGTTCGTATAAGCGGACGCTTATCGTAACTTTTCTGAGTTACTGCAAAAAGAGCCAACCCCAATCTAAAGAATGTTAGGCCAGAAGCTCGATTAAGGGCTATTGCCTAGGGACTTATATATATGTTATATCGGATAATAAGAAAAAAATCAACCTTTATTTTCTTATATCTTCAATCTTTATTGATTTCCTTCTCTTTTTGCTGTACTTAAAATTTTTAACTCTTCCAATTGTTTTTCATCTACATATCCCGGTGCTTCTGTCATTAAACATTGACCTTTATTAGTTTTAGGGAATGGTATTACATCTCTTATTGATGTTTCTTTCAATAAAACCATTAAAAATCTATCTACACCATAAGCCATTCCTCCATGAGGTGGTGCTCCATACTTAAATGCTTCTAAGAAAAATCCAAATTTCTCTCTAGCTTCTTCTTGACTCATTCCTAATAACTTAAATATTTTCTCTTGAACCTCTTCTTGATGGATTCTTAAGCTTCCTCCACCTATTTCAAACCCATTTAATACCATATCATAAGAAACTGTTCTAACCTTTTCTGGCGCTGTTTCTAATAAGTCCACATCTTCTTTTTTAATTGCTGTAAACGGATGATGTTGAGCCTTATATCTATTTTCTTCTTCTGACCATTCTAATAATGGGAAATCTACTACCCATAAGAATTTAAACTCATTTTCATTATATAAATTCAAATCTTTTCCTAATTTACTTCTCAAAGCTCCTAAAGTATCATAAACAACTTTAGGTTTATCTGCTACGAAAAATAAAATATCTCCATCTTTTGCATCAAATTTATCTATTATTTCTTTTAGTTCTTCTTCTTTAAAGAATTTTGCTATTGGAGACTTTATTTCTCCACCTTCAATTTTTATATACGCTAACCCTTTTGCACCGTATATTTTTGCAAATTCTGTATAATCATCTATTATTTTTCTAGAGAATTTTTCAGATACTCCTTCTGCTTTTATTCCTCTTAAATAACCACCATTTTTAACTGTTTCATTAAAGGCTTTAAATTCACATTTTGATGCTAAATCACTTAAATCTTCTATCATCATTCCAAACCTTGTATCTGGCTTGTCAGAACCATATTTATCCATAGCATATTGATATGTAATTCTATCAAACGTATAATTTATTTCTTCTCCTGTAACATCTTTTGTCACTTTTTTAGCTAATTCTTCCATAGTTTCCATAAATTCATCTTCTGTGATAAAAGACATCTCTATGTCAAGTTGCGTAAATTCTAATTGCCTATCAGCTCTTAAATCTTCATCTCTAAAACATTTTGCTACTTGATAATACTTTTCTATTCCTGAAATCATAAGAATTTGTTTAAATAATTGTGGAGATTGAGGTAAAGCAAAAAACTTTCCTTCATTTGTTCTTGATGGAACTAAGAAATCTCTCGCTCCTTCTGGAGTTGACTTTGTTAAAATTGGAGTATCTACATCTAAAAAATCTTTATTATTAAGGTACTCTCTCATTGAGAATAACATTTTATTTCTTTTAACTATATTATTAAGCATTCTAGGCCTTCTAATATCTAAATATCTATAAGTCAATCTCATATTTTCACTTAAATTAACTTCATCAGATATTTCAAAAGGAAGTACTGCTGATTTGTTAACAATTTCTAAACTATCTGCAAAAACTTCTATATTCCCTGTTGGAATATTTGAATTTTTACTGTATCTTTCTTCTACCACTCCTGTTACTGTTATAACATACTCAAATTTTAAAGAACTAGCCATATCCATTAATTCTGAGCTAACTTTTTCTGGATTAAAAACTATTTGAGTCTTCCCGTATCTATCTCTCAAATCAACAAATATTAAGCCACCTAAGTCTCTTCTATTGTCAACCCATCCACTTAATTTTACTTTTTCACTTATATTTTTTTCTCTCAATTCACCTAAATTATGTGTTCTGTAGTACATATTATCCTCCAATTTTTCTAAATTAACTTATTTTCAACTTCAGAAAGTAAAATTTCTTCTTGTTCTCCTTTAGTGAAATCTTTAAGAACTATTTTACCTTCATTTAATTCATTTTCTCCTAAAATCAATACTTTTTTAGCACCAAATTTATCTGCTCTTTTCATTTGTGCTTTCATAGATTTAGACTCATACTCTATTCCTACTTCAATCCCTAAATTTCTTAATTTTTGAGTTAATTTAAATGCTTCTATTTTTGTATCTTCACCTAACCAAACAAAAAACACTTTATTTTTTTCATTAAAATAATTTTCACTTAATAAAAGCATTAATCTTTCTACTCCCATAGCAAATCCAAAAGCAGGCGTTTCTTTCCCACCCATTTGCTCAACAAGAGTATCATAACGGCCTCCTGCTAAAACAGTTCCTTGAGACCCTAATTTATTAGTAACTATTTCAAACACAGTATTACTATAATAATCTAAACCTCTAACAAGGTTTGTATTTACAACATATTTCACTCCAAATATGTCTAAAAATTGCTTTACTACATCAAAATGATTTTTTTCTTCTTCGTTTAAATAATCCAATAAAATTGGAGCTTCTTTAACTTCCTCTTTACATGAAGGAACTTTACAGTCTAAAACTCTTAAAGGATTAGACTCATATCTATTTTGACAATCAGCACAAAGTTTTTCTTTTCTCGGTGTTAAAAAGTTAATAAGTGCTTCTCTATATTTTAATCTTGTTTCTTTCCCACCAATAGAATTTATTTGTACTTCTAAATCTTCTATGTTAATTTTTTTCAAGAATTCAAATGCCATTGATATTATTTCAGCATCCAAAATCGGATCTTTTTTCCCTAATACTTCTACCCCAATTTGATTAAATTCTCTGTACCTTCCTGTTTGTGGTCTTTCATATCTAAACATAGAACCGTGATAATACCATTTTGTTACATCTTCTAACGCAAATATTTTATGCTCTAAATATGCCCTAACAACTGCTGCTGTTCCTTCTGGTCTTAGTGTACAACTTCTTCCACCCTTATCTTCAAAAGTATACATTTCTTTTGAAACAACATCTGTTCCTTCTCCTATACCTCTTTTGAATAAATTTGTTTCTTCAAATATAGGAGTTATTATTCTACTAAATCCATATTTTTCAAAATAATCTCCTGCAATTTTAACTACATAATCATATTTTTCGGAATCTTTTCCAAAAATATCTTTTGTTCCTCTAACAGCCTTTATATTCATCTCTATTCCTTTCAACTAAAAAGTTTTTTTCCACACACTTTTTTTTGTTCCATCCTTAGCTTCAATTTGTCCATTTAGATAAACATCTGCATTATTTATATTTCCAATTTTTACAAAAATTTGATCTGTCTCTGCTCCTTCAAAATTTAAAACTTCTCCAGCAGAAAACTCTCCTTCTTTTTCTCTCTTCCCATTAATAAATATTTGAATCCAAGTTTTTCCAAGAATTTTTATTTCAACTTTTTTATTAACTACTTTTTCCACTGCTTGTGAAGTTACCTCTTCAATCTCATCCTCTGAAATATTAGCAACTTTTTTATCTTTATCATTTTCTTCTACAATTTGATTTTCATGTTCTTCGGCTATTTCAACTGTATTTTCTGCTTTATTTTGCGATTTCAAATCAATTAAATGAACTACTTTTAATGAGATAATTGTCATTACAATAATTGCTATTATTCCTAAAAAAATATTTCGTTTATTAAGCTTTGTATCTACTTCTTGAAAAACTTCTTTCTCTTCTTCTTTTTCAATCCCTTTTGCCTCATTATATTTTTCGAAAAGTTCATCTAAGTCTAATTCTAATAATTCCCCATAAGTTCTTAACATTCCTTTTTCATATATAACTCCGGGCATATCGTCAAAATTTTCTTCTTCCATATCTAATATATATCTTTTTTGAATTTTTGTTTCATGCGCTACTTTTTCTATTGTTAATCCTTTAGCTTCCCGAGATGCCTTTAAAAATTCTCCCAAAATTCTACTCATAAATCTTCCCCCAAAATTTTTCTAATTTTTCTTTAATCATGTTTTCATTTCTGTTATTACTTGGTCTATAATAATTTTTATTTATTTCCATATATTTTTGTTTAACAAAGTTATTTTCATAATTATGTGGGTACTTATAAAGTTTTTTATTTTCATTCCTTAAATGAATAGGAACTTCTTCTACCAATCCATTTTCTATATCTTCAAATACACTTCCGATAGCATTATAGGCGCTATTAGATTTTGTTGAAATTGCTAAATATATCGTAACTTCCGAAAGTATTATGCGTACTTCTGGCATTCCAATTTTTTCTGTTGCATTCATAGCATTATTAGCCATTGTCAATGCTTCTGGATTTGCTAATCCAATATCCTCTGCTGCATGAACCATTAACCTTCTTGCTATATATCTTGGGTCTTCTCCACCTTTTAGCATACGTCCAAGCCAATAAACTGCTGCATCTGGGTCGCTTCCTCTAATACTTTTTATAAAAGCAGAAATTATATTGTACTTATCCTCTTTTTTATTATAGTACTCTTTTCTACTTCCTAATAAATCTTTTATTTCTTCTTCTGTTACTTCTGTACCTATTTCTCTAATCAATTCTATATAATTAATAGCTGTTCTTCCATCTCCAAAAGATAATTCACTTATATACTCTACAAGTTCATTTGAAATTTTTAAATCTACTTTTTCTATAGAGTTGATAATTAAACTTTTTATTTCTTCTTCAGTAAGTTTATAAAATTCAAAAAGCATAACCCTTGAAATTAAAGCATTATTCAAAATATAAATTGGATTTTCTGTTGTGGCTCCTATGAGAATAAAGCTTCCTTTTTCAACATATTCTAGTAAAATATCTTGTTGACTTTTATTGAATCTGTGTATTTCATCTAAAAAAACTATTGTTTTTTTATTATAGAGTTTAAGTTTTTCTTCTGCATTTTCAGCTTCTCTTTTTATATCATTTATCCCTGAACTTGTGGCATTTAGAGAAACAAAATAACAATCAAGCATCTGAGATATTATCATAGCTAAAGAGGTTTTCCCTGTACCAGGACTACCATAAAAAATTGAAGAAACTAATTTCCCTCTTTTTAATAGTTTTCCAAGTATACTATTTTCTCCAATTATATGCTTTTGTCCGACAAAATCCTTTAGACTAGACGGTTTAAGCAAATAAGATAATGGTCTATTCTGATTATTCGAAAATAGTGTTTCCATAATTTCCTCCAAGATAAGTTTGAAAAGCTAAAATATTTTAAAAAATAACTCTTTATTTTAGTAAATAAAGCTTAAAAAAAGGTATGCAAGGTGCATACCTTTTTCTATTACTTTGAAATTAAGTATTGTAATAAAGTTAATACTAAAAATGTTGCTCCTAAGTACATAGTAATTTTTAAAAGAGGTCCTCCATCTTCTGAAACTCCAAATAATGAATTAGAACCTGCTCCTCCTCCTGTCATCCCATGACTTCTGTCTGGTTGAATAAGAACTACTACTACAAATGCAACTGATACTATATAAATTAGTATATTTATTAATGTTTGCATTATTTCCTCCTATTTTTTTATTAGAGACTCTCCATCCATTTCAACTGGTTTTTCTATCCCTAATATATCTAACATAGTTGGTGCTAAATCTGCTAATTTCCCGTTTTCTTTAAGTTCTACACCTTTATATTCATTAGAAACTAGTAATAATGGCACTTGATTTGTTGTATGTTGCGTAAATGGAACTCCTGTAACTGGGTCTACCATTAAATCAACATTTCCATGATCTGCTGTTACTAATAATGAACCATTTTTCTCTAATATTTTGTCTGCTATTTTCCCTAAGCATTCGTCTACAACTGCTACTGCTTTCTTAGCTGCTTCAACAACTCCTGTATGTCCTACCATATCTGGATTAGCATAGTTCATAATAACTACATCATATAAATCTTTGTTTAAGGCTTCTAACACTTTATCAGTAAGTTCGTATGCACTCATTTCAGGCTGTAAATCATATGTTGCTACTTTTGGTGATGGAACAAGTATTCTATCTTCACCTTCAAATTGAGCTTCTACCCCACCATTGAAAAAGAATGTAACGTGTGCATATTTTTCTGTTTCTGCTGTTCTAAGTTGTGTTAATCCTGCTTTTGAAACTACTTCTCCAAATGTTTTATTAACATCATCATCTACATAAGCAATTTTAGCTTTTAATTTCGAATCATATTGTCTCATGCAAACAAAATCAACTTTTGGATATTGACCTCTAGCAAAACCATCAAACTCTGGATCTAAAAATACTCTTGCCAATTGTCTTGCTCTATCGGGTCTGAAATTAAAGAATATAAAAGCATCTCCTTCATTTATTTTCCCAATAGCATTTCCTGCAGCATCTGATATTACTGTTGGTTTTATAAATTCATCCACAACATCTTCTTCATAAGATATTTCAATTGCTTTTTTAGCAGAAAGTTGTTTATCCCCTTCTCCAAAAGCTATTGCTCTAAAAGCTTTTTCTGTTCTATCCCAGTTGCTATCTCTATCCATTGCAGTATATCTTCCAGATACAGTTGCTACTTTCCCTAATCCTATTTCTGTTAAAGCATTTTCTAATTTTTCTAAAAATCCTAATGCTGATTTTGGTGCTGTATCTCTTCCATCTGTAATCGCATGGATAAATACTTTTGGTACACCTATTTTTTTAGCCATATCTACTAAACCAATTAAATGATCTATATGAGAATGTACTCCCCCATCTGATAACAATCCTGTAAAATGAACTGCTTTACCATTTTCTTTTGCTTTTTCCATTGTTTCTTTTAAAACAGGATTTTCTAATATTTCTCCTGTTCTAATTTCTTTAGAAATTTTTACAAGTGGTTGATATATAACTCTTCCTGCTCCTAAATTTAAATGTCCAACTTCTGAATTTCCCATTTGTCCATCTGGTAATCCTACATATTCTCCTGCAGCATTTATTCTTGTATTTGAATACTCATTTGATAATCTCTCAAAGTTTTTTGGATGAACTTCTCTAATTGCATTAACTTCATTTAAATTGTCGTTAATCCCCCATCCATCTAAAACCATTAACATAACTGGTTTTTTCGCCATTTTCTCCACCTCTTCTTTAGAATATATAAAATTTAGCTCAGAAAAATCTGAGCTTAAAATTTAATTATAAAGCACCTTTAACAACTACTGCAAATGTATCTGCATCTAAAGACGCTCCTCCAACTAATCCACCATCAATATCTTCTTTTGCCATTAATTCTGCAGCATTTGCAACATTCATTGACCCACCATATTGAACTGTTATTTCTGCAGCTGTTTCTGCATCATACATAGAAGTTAATAATTTTCTAATGAACGCATGAACTTCTTGTGCTTGGTCTGGAGTTGCTGTTTTCCCTGTTCCTATTGCCCAAACTGGTTCATAAGCCACTACAACTTTTGCAGCTTCTTCTTTTGTTAATCCTGCAAATCCACCTCTTGTATGATCTTCTACCACTGCTTCTGTATTTCCTGCTTCTCTATCTTCTAATTTTTCTCCAACACATAAAATTGGTGTTAATCCATGAGCTAAACAAGCTTTTACTTTCTCATTTACAAACTCATTAGTTTCTCCATAGTATTCTCTTCTTTCAGAATGTCCTAAAATTACATAATTAACTCCAATAGCTTTTAACATTACAGGTGAAATTTCTCCTGTATAAGCTCCTGAATCTTTAGGATTACAGTTTTGTGCAGCTATTTCTACATTTGTACCTTCTACTGCTTTAACTGCGTCAGATAATGTTGTGAATGGAGCTCCAATAACTACTGATACTCCTTTAACATCTGCTATGTTAGCTGCTAATTTTTTTAAAGTTTCAACTGCTTCTGCATTTGTTTTATTCATTTTCCAGTTTCCTGCTACTATTTTTCTTCTCATTATGCCTCCTAAATGTAATTATAATACTTTCACATTTTAACATATGTACTAACATTTTTCAAATAAATATTTTTTCGCTATTCAAACTATTTTTTTCTGTTAATATTATCAAATTTTTCCTTTCGCTTTCCTCTTTACTATATTTTTTATAATATATTTTTAGTTCTGCTGTATCATCGATATATTGATAATCTTCAATATAATCAACTAACAAATTTTCAAATATAGCTTTAAAGTTAAACTTTGTAAAATCTAAGTCTTTTCTTTTCATTTTTATTTTTATTGCTAAATCTATTAATTCTTTATTTGAAAGAAACTTTCTCCCTTCTATTGTTACTGGAACTTTTCTAATTTTATCTGTTCCATCATAGACTTTCCGCCTAAACTTATTAATTTTTATCTCATGAACTTTGCTCTTTTTAGTAAGTTCTACTTCCTTAAATTTAGCTACTGTATAAAATTCTTCCAAATGCTTTCCCAAAATTTTTGTTTCAAATTTTTCAAATTTGTAATTTTGAACTTGACTTGAAACACACAAATTAACCTCTTCTACACTAGAATTTTCTTGAAAAAACTCTAATGCTTTTACAGAGGTTTGTGCTAAAAATAATTTTTCATTTATATTTATACTAATTTCAGGTTTTTTTTCTTTAACTTGCGTCTCTATAAATAGATTACCTTTTGAAAAGATTTCAACATTATTCAATTTTACTGGAGCGTTATATATATCGGCGCCCTTTACTTCTTGTTTAAATGCTTTTAAATTTTCCTTTATTCCACTTATAAGTCGCCTTTGCATATTAATCTTAATGCCTCCTGAACTCTTTTAAATGGCTCTAAAAGATTTCCTTCTAAACCAAAAGAATTCAATTGATTAAAAACTTCCTCTGCTTTTCCCCTTGCAAATTGTACTCTTATTGGCTGAGTAAACTCATCAACTTGATATATTGCTTCATCTTCCTTTATTAATTCATAATCTCCAGAATTATCTAATGTTTTATTAGGTGTTTCTTTCAATACTATAACTTTTTCTTTCACAAATTTATCTAAAACTAAATCTTCTACCCTATCTACTACAAATATTTCTGGCTTTATTTCCAATTTTTCTACTAAGTTTCCTATAATTACTTCTTCTTTCAAATACTTTTCTAAAACTCCCCCATACAATACCTTTTGGAGTTTTGTTGGTTTTATTGTATCTGTATATTTAAATTCCACAGGAATACCTCTACTATCAACTACCATTATTCCACCTAAATACATTTCACGTTCTGTGTACATTTTAAAATAACCTAAATAACTCATTTTACCTCCTATGCGTCAATATCTAACCATCTTCCTTTATTTGGATCTTTACCTCTCATTTGTTTTTTCCTTAAATCTCTTTTTTTCAAATTATTAATATCAGATCTTCTATTATCCTTATTTGGGTCAATTGAATTAAAAATAGACTCTGTAGATTTCACCACTTTACTCTTTTCTAATCTTTGTTGATGATC
>RRZU012034324.1_pt1 | contig 10359 bp, 8 predicted proteins | sample 2165561 | NCBI WGS metagenome assembly RRZU01 (sample SAMN10456909, study PRJNA506462) | wastewater metagenome | isolation source: wastewater sludge | place: USA: Moscow, Idaho | reverse complement strand
CGGAGTACACCAGGTTGACCGGAGCCTCGAAGCCCGGGACCAGACGGTGGTAAGAGTTCAGGGACGGGTTGGTGAAGGCCAGCACGGAGGAGGAGTGCTTGATCAGGCCGCCGATGTACCAGCGGGCAAGGTCGGACAGACCACCGTAGTTCTTCTCATCGTAGAACAGCGGCTTGCCGTCCTTCCACAGGGACTGGTGGCAATGCATGCCGGTGCCGTTGTCGCCTGCGATCGGCTTCGGCATGAAGGTCACGGCCTTGCCGGCGAGGGCAGCGGTCTCGTGAACGACGTACTTGTACTTCATCAGGTCGTCGCCCGCGTGCTGCAGGGTGTTGAAGCGGTAGTTGATCTCCTGCTGACCGGCGCCCGCAACCTCATGGTGCGAACGCTCAAGAATCAGGCCGACCTTCTGCAGGTTGGCGACCATGTCGTCGCGCAAATCCTGATAGTGATCATTCGGCGGAACCGGGAAGTAGCCGCGCTTGACGCGGTTCTTGAAACCGATGTTCGGGGTGCCGTCATCTTCGGTGTCCACACCGGAGTTCCACGGAGCCTCGATGGAGTCGACCTCGTAGAAGGAACGACGCATGCTGTTCTCGTAACGCACCTTGTCGAAGATGAAGAACTCGGCTTCAGGCGCGAAGGACGCGGTGTCGGCGATGCCGGTGGACTTGAGGTAGGCCTCGGCCTTGCCTGCGACCTGGCGCGGATCGCGGGAGTAAGGCTCATCGGTGATCGGGTCGACGATGGAGAAGGCCACGTCGAGCGTCTTGTGCTTGCGGAACGGGTCAATGAACGCGGTGGAGACATCCGGCACCAGCTTCATATCGGACTCGTTGATGGCCTGGAAGCCCTGGACGGAGGAACCATCGAACGGCATGCCGTCGGTGAAAGCATCCTTGAGGAACTCGCTGGCGGGAACCGTGAAGTGCTGCTGAATACCGATGAGATCGGTGAAGCGAACGGAGACGTACTCAACGCCCTCTTGGTTGATCAGGGCCTCGACGTCTGCTTTGGTTTCGAGTGCAGTCAAGGGACCGCTCCTTTCATGTGAACTTACAGGCTCCAAGTCTAGGTTCGTCGGTTTCGGCCACTCGCCGTTTGCGTTACGAACATGTTTCGTACTTCGGTAACATTTGGGTGAAATCGTTGGAAAATCAAGGTTCTGTATTTTTCAATCCGTAAGGATTTCGTGCATTAGGCGTTCGAAACATGGACATGTGAGCGTATCTGGGCGTCTTGGGCGGACGATGTGCGCATGCGTTGGCGCCGTCTCGGGCGGCGTGCGGAACGACGAATGCCCGGCCGGAGACAAGTCCGACCGGGCATTCGTGTGGTGTTGTTGTGTGATGTCGCTGTGCGTTTAGTGTTGCCGCGACCAGCGATATGGGTCAGCGACCGCGCAGCGCTCGACGATTGACATGCTGAGCGCGCGTCGGGTCGATGCCCTTCGGGATACCGTAGCCCTGCTTGAGCTGCAGGGTGCGCAGACGCTCGTTGAGCGTGTTGAGTTCGGTTTTGGTCAGGTAGAAGCGGGTGCGCGGGTGGAGTTTCTTCGCGATCCACAGCTTGTGGTGGGTCGGTTCGTAGCTCTTGCACTTGAGCACGGCACGACGCACGTCCTTTAAGCGCACCTGATGTTCGCCGGTGCCCACGCAGATGCGGTAGACCGGGATTGACGAGCCGGCGGTGACGCCCTTAATCTTGCGCTCTTCGCGGTCCATCGCGCGGCTGACGCGCTGCTCGTCGCCCTCACCGAGCAGGTAGATGCCGGAATTGCTGGTGCCGCGCCAGATCATGTCTTTCGTTTTCGGATCGACCCACACCGGTTCCTGCGGGAAGGAGTAGCCGGCCTTGCTGATATTGCCCAGCACACCGATGGCGGCGCCCGGCTGGCCTTCGAGCTTCGCGTAGCCGACTCGGTCGGCACGGTTGGTGAGCACCATGGTGAAGAACAGGGCGCCCAACATGACCGCGGTGATCATGAGCAGGATCCAGGCGATGACCGACCAGTGGAATACGATGCCGAGCACAATCGCGACGACAATCGGCGCGATGAAGGCGCCCGCGGCCAGCCAAGGCAGCTTCTTATCCTCTTTGTAGGTGAACTTGAACAGCGTGATGATATTCTTCACCATGTTCTGGCGCTTGCCGCCATTGCTCTTTTCAGCCTTGTCTGCCATTTGCGATCCTTATCTTCTGGGAAACGGACACACTAGGCACAACTTTATCAAACGGTATGGAAGCGCTGGAGGCTGCCCGCGGGTAGCGAAATCGCTGTCTGCGGGCAGCCTCCAGCGGTCGGTTCTGGCTCGCGGCGTTGCGGGCGGCTCAACGCGTATGCAACGGACGTCCGTCCGCCTTGAGCATCGCCTCGCCGAGCGTCTCGCTGAAGGTCGGATGCGGGTGGATGAGCCGCGCCGCCTGACTCAGCGGCACATGGTTGCCGACCAGCTGCTGGGCTTCGGCGATCAGGTCGCTGGCCACAGGCGACATCATGTGCACGCCGAGGATCACCTCGGTATCCGGGTCGCTCGCCCGCATGCCGCTCACCATGGACATCGAACCCGCGGAGCCGCTCATCAGCATGCGCGCGTTCGACAGCATCGGGTACAGGGTTTCCTTGACTTCCTGCACATCGTCGCGCTTCTGTGCCTCGTCGAGCGTCATGCCGACGGACGCGACCTCTGGCGTGGAGAATACGATCTGCGGTACGGCGTCATCGTCAACCGGCGGGGGATTGAGCCCGGCGATCGATTCCGCGATGACGATGCCCTGCTCGTACGCGCGGTAGGCGAGTGCCGGCCCGACCGTAATGTCACCCACCGCCCACACACCGGGCACATTGGTGCGTCCGTATGCGTCGGTGACGACGAAACCGCCGTCGGTCAGGGCGATCCCGTTCGAAGCGAACCACGGACTCGACGTATTCGGCGTCCGGCCGATCGCGGCGAGTACCACTTCGCCGTATGTGGTGTGGTCCGCCGCGTCATCACCACGCGTGTAGTGGACGGTCGCGCCGAGATTGACGCCCGTATCAACATGGCTGACTGAGGTGTGGTCGATGATGGTGATGCCATGCCGTTTCAGCTCGCGCGTCAACGCCATGGAAGTCCTGCGGTCCCACGCCGACAACAGTCGGTCCTTGCGGATCAGCATGGTTACGTCAGTGCCGGCGGCATGCCACATCGAAGCGAATTCGATGGCGATGGCCCCGGCGCCGATAATCACCGCGCTGGACGGGAACTGGTTGCGCGCCAACGCCTGCGTGGAGTCGATGAGCGCCCCGCCGAACGGCTGACTGGGCAGCGGCTTGGGTTCCGAGCCGGTGGCCAGGACCACATGTTCCGCGTTGAAGACCAACGTCTGACCGGCTTCCTCCGGAACCCCAGCATTACGGAACCGTTGCACCTGCTGCTCTCCGGCGCTCGGGGTGACGGTGACGGTCGAGTGGTCCGTCAGCGCCGCCTGCCCGCGGATGACCGTGACTTTGCGGTGGGCGAGCAACCCGGCCAGCCCCTTGGTCATCGTGTCAACGATATGCAGCCGATAATCGCGCAGCGCACCATAGTCCACGCCGCTGAGCGTGGCGTCGATACCCAGCTGCCGGGCGCGGCCGATCGTGCCGATGGTTCGGGTTGCTGTCAGCAGCGCTTTGGACGGGATGCACCCGCGGTTCAGGCACGTGCCGCCGAGTGTGGTGTCCCGTTCAATCAGCACAACGGATTTGCCTAGTTGCGCGGCTCGCAGTGCGGCGGCGTATCCGCCCGGCCCGGCCCCGATGATGACGATGTCGGCATGTTCACTCATATGGCCTCCTCGCGCATGGCCCGCCGCGCTGCCGTGTGCGCCGGGCTTCGGTTCAGGTTGCAATGTCTTCCAGTCTAAGGTGACGCTTCTACCTGCCGGTCGTATCCGCCCGTGGCGAAGCGTGCGGTTGGCGGACAACATGCCGCCACATACAACAACCCCGCTGCGGTGGTATGCCGCAACGGGGGGCCAGACAAAACCGGAAAAGCGACCGAACGAAACTCAGTCCGGCCAGTTGCCGCGCTTCGGGGAGGTGGGCTTGGGCAGACGCCAGCGGCGGATCTGGATTGACCGGCTCCACGCGTACATGCACGAGCGCGAACCGCGGGCTACCGCGCGGTCACCGAACTTGGCGACCAGCTTCTTCTTGAGCTTATGCCACATCACCACGATGTCGATGATGACCGCGAACAGGTACGCGTACATGAGAATCGTCAGCACGATCACTGCTTGCGGGCTGCGGGAGCTGAACACCATCATGACGACCATCATCACGACAATCACCGGAATGAAGAACTCGCCCAGATTGTAGCGGGCATCCACATAATCGCGGATATACACGCGCCACGGGAGCTGCTCCGACTTCGGCATATGACGGACGTCGCCGTTCTGCATCGCCTCGTATTCCGCGTCTTCCTTCGCACGAATCCGCTGCTTGGCGGCCTTCGCGCTCGCCTGGCGGTCCTTGGGGACGAGCGGGCGCAGATTGCGTGCCTGCGCCTCCTTGCGTTTGGGGGTCGGACGCCCCTTGCCTTCAGTGATTTTCGCGCCTGATTCCTTCGATGCGGCCGGTTCATCCTGCTCGGCCGGCTGCTCGTCGGTGGTCTTCTTGAACGGGTTCCATGTCATGCTTGCAGGTTACGGTGACCACTAGACGCTCGCAGCCCGGCAATCCGCCCGGATCCGCCGAAAACCGGCCCGATGGACCGGCCAGACGGCACGGTACCACGGTATTACGGTATGCGGATGGTGCGCGGCGGCGACACATCACCCATCGCACACACGATGACCAGATATATAAGGAGAACCCATGACCGCGTTGAATGAACAGACCGTCCGCGCGCGCGTAGAAGCCGACTGGGCCAGGATCGTCGACCTGCTCAAAGAGAAGATCGCACTCAAAGCCGTGTCCGCACAAGGCATCACCGGCGAACATATGAAGCGTTCGGCTGAATTCGTCGCCGGCGAAATGCGCAAGGTCGGTATCGACGCGCATGTCGAGCAGTCCACCAACCCGGACGGCACCCCGGGCGCGTGGGAGGTCATCGGCTCGCATATCGTCGACCCGGAAGCGCCCACCGTGCTCCTGTACGCGCACCATGATGTGCAGCCCGCCCCGAATCCTGCGGACTGGAACATCGACGACCCCTTCACCGCCACCCAGGTGGGCGACCGCCTTTACGGGCGCGGTACGTGCGACGACGGCGGCGGCATCGCCATCCACTCGGGCGCGCTCAAGGCGCTCGGCGATGACCTGCACGTCAATATCAAAGTGTTCTTCGAAGGCGAAGAGGAAATGGGCTCGCGCAGCTTCATCCCGTTCATCGAAGTGCATCGCGACGAATTCGACTCCGACGTCATCATCGTCGCGGACTCCGGCAACTGGACCCCGGACATCCCCAGCCTGACCACCAGCCTGCGCGGCAACACCACGCTCGACGTGAGCGTGAAAGTCCTCGACCATCCCGTTCACTCCGGGCAGTACGGCGGGCCGATCCTCGACGCGAACACGCTCGCTGCCATGCTCATCGCCTCCATGTACAACGCCGACGGCGAGCTTGACATCCCCGGTCTGCTCTCCCAGGAGCCGGTCGGCGGCCTGCAACAGGATCTCGACCCCGACAAGGTGCGTTCCGACACGTCGCTCGTGCCCGGCTACCGCTTCGCCGGCACCGGTTCGCTCGCCTCACGCCTGTGGACCAAGCCGAGCGCCACGGTCATCGGATTCGACGCGCACCCGGTTGACGGGTCGTTCAACGTCATCGCCAACGAGACGCGATTCCGCCTGTCCGTGCGCACCGCCCCCGGCCAGCGGCCTGAAGAGGCCCAGCAGGCGGTTGCCGATTTCCTTACCGCGCACGCGCCATTCGGTGCGAGCGTGACCGTGACCCCGCTGGACAACGGCATGGGTTGGGCCATGGATCCGAGCGCCGAAGCGACCGAGGATGCGCTCGCCGCCATGCGTGAGGCGTTCGGCGTCGAACCGATCAACAAGGGTGAGGGCGGTTCCATCCCGTTCATCCCCGAATTGCAGCGCATCTTCCCGAAGGCGCAAGTGCTGGTGACCGGGCCTGAAGACCCGCAATCCAACGCTCACAGCCCCAACGAGTCGGTCAGCCTGCCCGGGTTGAAGAAGAACGTGGTCGCCGAAGCGCTGCTGCTCGCCAAACTCGGGCAGTGACGCGGCGGCTGGTGTCGCGGTCGAGGTGATCGATCGCGTGTTGTTTGTCCGGTGGGCGGTGGTGCCGGCGCTGATTCTGGGCCGGGAACCGGTCTCTGTGTGAGGACCGGCTCACATGGAAGCCCGTCCGGATGGCTTCTGGTTGTGTTTTCTGCTTGGCACACGTCGGTTTGTGAGGATTGGCTCACAAAGTGGGCGGTTGGGTGGCCGATAAGGGCTGGTTGAAAGGCTGTGGGTGTCGGTTTGTGAGGATTGGCTCACACAACGACACCCACCATCCCGCCATCCGCAGCATGTCAGCTTGCGGGCACTTCGTCGACGGTCAGCGTTGCGGGCAGGTTGTCGCCGGAGTCGTTGTTCACCCGGTTGAAGGTCTCCCCGCTAATATCCTGTTCGGTTGCCGTGCCCGTTTGTGCCTTCGCTTTCGCAGTGGCGGGGGCGAGGTAGATTCCGGCGTCCGCTCCTGTCACGTAGTATTGCGAGGCGAGATCGCCGGACAGTCCGCTGCGCACGAGGAACAGCAGGTAGGTCGATCCGGTTTTCATAATCGCCCCTGCGGTCTGGTTCTTGGTTGAACCGGTCTGGCGGACAACGGCAGTCTTATCGCCGGCATCGCCTTTCTTCGTCGTGATGACTTTGACCGTGGAGAGAGTGAAGTCCGTCTCATCGTCGATGTTCTGGACGACTTTCTGGTCGGCGACAGTACCGACGATCACCAGATCGGAATCATCCGTGATCGCTTTGACGGAGTCGTACATTTTCGCGCGGGATGTTCCGTTTTCGCTTGCCGTAGTGTTCCCGCCGGTCTGGGTCGGTGCGCTGCCGGAACCGCAGGCGCCGACGTCAAGAGCCAGCGAGAAGGCCGCCACCATTGCCAGAATCGGCCTTACGAGCCGTGGTTGCTTCTTCATGTCAGCACGTTTTCCATAGTTGGGTTGGTATTCACTGCCGTAATATTCTGCAAATTCCGTAATACTCTGCAAATTCCGTATGCAAACACCCCTTCTTTGCTTTGCTCGATGTCTGACACCAATGTCAATCACAATTATATTTCATAGATGAACCCGGAAGGTACGGCAAACGTTCTTGGCAGCCTGTCTTCAAGTAATCTTCACCATCACGTTGCGGGTTGACATTGAAGCGCGATTCCCGCTGACATCGCTATACGCGTAAAGAGCAGTATAATACGGATAAGCCTTACCTTACGGTTGGTTGGTAAAGCCCTGAATACGAAGAATCCAATGGTGGAGGGGGCAATGAACAAGACAAGCATGCTGCACATGATCGCTTCTGCGACAATCGCTGTTGGCCTGTGCTGCGGGATAATGTCGCTGTCATCGTGCTCCCGGCCCGGTTCGCAGAATCCCGTTTCTTCGGCGTCGAACACGGCGTCGGCGCCGAAGACGGGTTCAAAACTGGCATCGTCGCTGAAAGCGTATGCCCAGTCCATGCTTGATGGCGACAAGCAATCGTCTCAGATGGGCGAGGAACAGAAGGTGATCATCGAGCGTGCCGCCAAGGGCGACGGCACGGTATCGCGCGCGGATTATGAACAGGCGTGGGCGAACTATCGCAAATGCATAGTGGATCAGGGCTGGACCGATCCGGCACTCAAGCAACTTGACGGGTTGTACGCGGCCCCGCCCATCGATGTGGAAGGGTTGAGCGACGCGCAGCAGCACAAGCTGGACGAAGACCTGCAATACTGCTCCATCACGTATGTGACCGATCTTGACCAGCTGTATCGCACCCAGGTTGCCAATCCGGGGTTGTCAAGCGCGAACTATCAGCTGATCGTGGATTGCCTGAAGAAGAATGGCGTCGTCGGCAAGGATTACACGTCGGATAAGCTCCAGGACGATCTTGGTGACAAACTGGATTTGTCGGATTCCGCCGTCCAGACCTGCCTAGTGAAATACGGATACTCCGCGAACGACTCGCGCGATGAAAACGCATACTGGAAACCGCTGGGACGGGTCGCCGTTGTAGATGTGTCTTTCTTCAAACATGTTGTGTTTTTTCGAGACTTTGGCTATATTAATAATAACATTACCATGAGGTTGGTTGGTAAGGTTTTGTAAATGTGAAATCCAAAGATGGAGGACATTATGAATAAGAAAAACAAGCTAATAGGGTTGGCATCTGTTACTCTTGCCGCGAGTCTTTGTTTCGCGGTTGCCGGGCCAGCAAGCGCTGAAATACATTATCCAATCAGTGGACATAGTTTCAGCCGCGGTCCCTACTCTGGAAGTTGGATAGCCGATACGAACCTGTCTGAGGTCACGACTAACTCACTGACGAGTGAACAGTACTGTAAGGCTGTTCAGGATGGGACAAATGTTCGTTATGCAACAACGAGTCGAAGGACCACATGCCATGTGAAGGTCACCGGCACGGATAATGCGCATGACGATTTTGTTGAGTTCTATCAAAAAGGCTGATTTATTGATACTGAGATGTGGTGTTGGTTGCGGTTTTTCGCGGCCAACACCACTACCGCTATAATTTGTTTTTAAAGAGGAGAAGGCCATGAAGCCCAAGATGATGCATGTTGTCGCGGTTGGTCTTGCGATGGCGATGATGCTGTCGGCATGTTCGATGCGCACTTCTGCACAGAAGCAGGAAACAACCTCGTCTCCTTCAGCGTCGGCGTCACAGACGGGCGGGAAGATAGCGTCGTCCTTGCAAGAATTTGCTCAATTCTTGCTGGATGCGGATGCAAAACACCCGTCGATGGCCGACGAACAGAAAGAAGCCATCGAGCGTGCCGTCAAGAACAACGGTAAACTTACACGTGCTGACTATGAGCAGGCGTGGAGCACGTATCGCACATGCATCACTTCACGGGGATGGACGTCCCCTCCCGTGATACAGCATGGGGACTTGTATGGTGAACCACAGGTCAACACGAAAGGGATGAGTAAGGAGCAGTCAGACAAGCTTTTCGATGATATCCAGGACTGTGCCTTCAAGTACAAGACCAATGTGGATTCACTGTACCGTACGCAAGTTGGTAATCCTGGTTTGTCTTCCGATACGGATCAGCTGATTGTTGACTGTCTCATCAAGAATGGTGTAGTCCCCGTGTCGTTCACTAAGAAACAATACAAGAAGGAGATGGGAGAAGACCTGTCCCCCGGGGAGAAATACACGGGACCGACATCATTTTCCGTAAGCGATGAGCGCGTCCAATCCTGCTTCTTCGCCCAAGGCTTCTATTTCAACGACGATGCAGGAACGTCGGAACCGGTATGGAAACCGATATCTTGAACAAGCCGGAATAGTTGATATCAGTATTCGATGATGAAATCTGCAATAGTCCAAAGAAGGTGATGAGGTTATGAGAGACAAGCGTCATGAAATAACCGGTATTCTTGCCGTTGTGACGTGTTGCGTCATGCTGTTGTCATCTTGTTCTCGTTCCGGTTCCCCTGATACCACTGTTTCATCTGAGTCTCCTTCAACGTCGGCGTCACAGACGGGAGCACGTCTTGCCTCGTCGTTGAAAGCATACGCGCAGTCGATTCTTGATGCTGATAAACAATCGCAGAAGATGGGTGACGAGCAAAGGAACGTAGTCGAGAAGGCTGCGAAAGGGGACGGCACCGTCTCTCGTGCTGATTATGAACAGGCATGGGCGAACTATAAACAGTGCATCGTAAACCGAGGGTGGACCAGCCCCAATTTGAGGGAAGCGGACGGGCTATACGCAGAGCCTCCGATTAATGCGGAAAACATGACGGAGGCACAGACGACAAAATTATCCCAGGATACTGATTATTGCGCAACGACATACGTGGTGGACGTCGATCAGCTGTACCGGACCCAGGTTGCCAATCCGACGCTGTCAACGGCGAATGTTCAGTTGATAGTGAAGTGTCTTGTGGCAAGCGGCGTCGTAAGCAGTGACTATACGACAGAAGAATTCCAAAAAGATAGCAGCAGTCTAGATTTCTCAGATAGCAAGGTGCAATCCTGCCTGATTAAATATGGATACCACGCCGTCGACGCCTCCAAGGAAAAAGACAGCCTATGGAAGCCGATAGGCTGATGGGCGCGACGGTACCAAACGGTATTCGGTAAAGGAAATTAGGGACGGTGATGGATATGAAAATCAAGTGGCGGAGTATCATCAGCGCTCTCGCGAT
>RRZU010026260.1_pt1 | contig 10361 bp, 12 predicted proteins | sample 2165561 | NCBI WGS metagenome assembly RRZU01 (sample SAMN10456909, study PRJNA506462) | wastewater metagenome | isolation source: wastewater sludge | place: USA: Moscow, Idaho | reverse complement strand
TAAAAGCTGCCCGAGCCGCCACGCGACAGATATCCCAGCGTGCCGTCATCATCGCTGATCGTGACATTGTCGATGCTGGCATCCGCAAAACTGATGTCATTGCTATTGGGAAAGGGGACGTATTTGTTCGCCCCCGATGCCCAGGGTTCGTTATAGACCTCGGTTTCGAAGGTCGCGGTAATGATCTGGTATTCCATTTCCCGCCCTGTGCAATTTTAGATTGTTTTTATCTTTATACATTTCAATGCATGCGCGAATCAATCCTGAGGTTGTGAAAAATTAAAATAACAACTTTGGATTGAATAACCGGGATTGATGCGGAAACGCGTTCCGGCGATGCGGTGCCTATTCCGGGGCCGGTGTCGGGTGCCCCAGCTCTTCGGCCAGAAAACGTTCGAAATCGTCCAGATCGACGGGATCGAACTGTCCGAACCCCTGCATCCAGACCGAGGCGCGCCGCAGCCCGTCAGGATCGAGCTTGCACCAGATGATGCGTCCGCGCCGCTCTTGCCGGATCAGCCCGGCCCCGGCCAGAACGGCAAGGTGCTTTGAAATCGCCGCAAGGCTGACCGGAAACGGGGCCGCGACATCGGTGACGGCCATGTCATCCTCAAGCAGCATGGCAAGGATGGCGCGCCGCGTGGGATCGGCGAGCGCGGAAAAGATGGCGTCGAGGCGGGCGGTTTCAGTGGTCATCGGATTTGCTTAACTGGCGGGTTGAATATGGAACGGATGCCAAGCGCACCGCAAGTGTCCGTTTCCACCCCGGTCCGAGCGCAGTCAATGCAAATGATTTCAATGGCTTGCGTGACGCGCTGCATTGCTTGACTCATGCGGTTCCAACCCCTATCACCGCGCCAACCGAAGTAACGGGGGTGTGAGCCTTGGCCGAAGAGCCGGATCATGAGGCCGAGCGCGCCCGGGACATCGAACGCCTTCGTGCGCTTGAGGCCCGGCTGGGTGAAAAATCGGCCAAGCCGCAGGTCTCGCGGGGCGAAGAGCATTTCAGTCAGGCCAATATGGCCTGGCGCATGGTGACGGAACTGGTGGCCGGGTTGGGCATCGGCTTTCTGATCGGGTTCGGGCTGGACTATCTGACCGGCTGGCGTCCGGTCTTCATGGTGGTTTTTGTGCTGCTGGGCCTGGTGGCCGGCATCAAGACCATGATGCGGACGGCGAATGAAATAGGCAAGAAACCGGGGCATTCCGGCGACGACAAGGGTGAATGACGATGGCAGGGACGGAAGAAGAAGTTGATGGTCTGGTGTTCCACCCGATGGATCAGTTCATCATCAAGCCGCTGTTCGGCCATGGTGAAATCAGCTGGTACACCCCGACCAATGCGACGCTGTGGATGGCGCTCGCCGCGCTGGCGGTGATCGGGCTTCTGGTGTTCGGCACCCGTGGCCGCGCCATCGTGCCGAACCGCCTGCAATCCATCGCCGAGCTGCTTTACGGCATGGTCCGCAAGATGGTCGAGGACATCACCGGCAAAGAGGGGCTGAAATACTTCCCCTATGTGATGACGCTGTTCTGCTTCATCCTGTTCGCCAACTTCCTGGCCCTGCTGCCGAAAAGCTTTTCGCCGACCTCGCATATCGCGGTGACGGCGGTGCTGGCGCTTCTGGTCTTTGTCGGCGTGACGGTGCTCGGCTTCGTCAAGAACGGCACCCATTTCCTGGGCCTGTTCTGGGTCAGCTCGGCGCCGCTGGCGCTGCGCCCGGTTCTGGCCGTGATCGAACTGATCTCGTATTTCGTGCGTCCGGTCAGCCACTCGATCCGACTTGCCGGCAACGTCATGGCCGGTCACGCCGTGATCAAGGTTTTCGCGGCCTTTGCCGCCGTGGCCGCGATCGCGCCGGTTTCGGTGCTGGCCATCGTCGCCATCTACGGGCTTGAGGTGCTTGTCGCACTGATCCAGGCCTATGTGTTCACCATCCTCACCTGCGTCTATCTCAAGGACGCTCTGCACCCGTCGCACTAAGGCGCCGGGATCGCGGATCAGGACAATCGAAAACCCTTTCCAAAAGCCTCAAGGAGCATGAATATGGAAAATCTGGGTCAACTGGGACAGTATCTGGGCGCTGGTCTGGCTTGCATCGGTATGGCGGGCGCCGCCATGGGTGTGGGCAACGTCGCCGGCAACTATCTGGCGGGCGCGCTGCGCAACCCGTCGGCGGCCGCTTCGCAGACCGCCACGCTGTTCATCGGCATGGCCTTCGCGGAAGCTCTGGGGATCTTCTCGTTCCTGGTCGCGCTGCTGCTGCTGTTCGCAGTCTGATCCTTATTGCCATCCTTGCGGTTGGGTGGGGGCGTGATGCGCCCACCCGATTGTGAAACGACCGGCATGGGGTAGGATATGATCAGCCTGTTGCAACAGACCGCAGCCGATGCGGTCCATCAAACCGAAACGCAAGCCGTCCAAGCGGCTGGTCATAGCGCCGAAGCGGCCCATGCCGCGGCGGGTGCAGCCGATCACGCTGCCAGCGCGCCGGGTATGCCGCAGCTGGACTTTTCCACCTTCGGCAACCAGATTTTCTGGCTGCTGGTGGTTCTGGCCGTGATTTATTGGGTCCTGTCGCGCATCGCTTTGCCGCGCATCGGCGGGGTCATCTCGGATCGTCAGGGCGCCATCACCGGCGATCTGATGGCTGCCGAGGAATTCAAGCACAAGGCCAAAGAGGCCGAGGCCGCCTATGACAAGGCACTGGCCGACGCCCGCAGCGAAGCCCAGAAGATCGTCGCCGCCAACAAGGCCGAGATCCAGAAAGAGCTCGATGCCGCCATCGCCCATGCGGATGCGGAAATCGCCGCGCGTGCGGGCGAATCCGAAAAGCGCATCGGCGAGATCCGCGCTTCGGCTGTCGAGGACGCGCGCACCGTGGCGCGTGACGTGACCGCGACGCTGGTCGAGTCCTTCGGCGGTTCCGCCGATCAGGGTCTGGTCAATGATGCGGTCGATCAGCGACTGAAAGGGGCGATGCAATGAAACGTCTGAGCGTTCTTTTCGCCCTGATGGCGAGCCCGGCCCTTGCGGCTTCGGGTCCGTTCTTCTCGCTGCGCAATACCGACTTTATCGTCACGATGGCCTTCCTGCTCTTTGTGGCGATCCTGGTCTATTACAAGGTGCCGGGCATCATCGGCGGCCTGTTGGACAAGCGCGCCGAAGGCATCCGCAACGATCTGGCCGAGGCCCGCCGCCTGCGCGAAGAAGCGCAGGAGATCTATGCGAGCTATGAGCGCCGTCAGCGCGAGGTCAAAGGCCAGGCCGATGCCATCGTCGCCAACGCCAAGCGCGAAGCCACGGTTGAGGCCGACAAGGCCAAAAAAGCTCTGGCCCAGTCCATCGAGCGCCGCCTGAAGGCCGCCGAGGATCAGATCGCCAGCGCCGAGGCCGATGCCGTGCGCGCCGTGCGCGACCGTGCCATCCAGACCGCCGTCGCCGCCGCGACCGAAATTCTGGGCAAACAGGCCAGCGCCGCCGACCGCAGCGCCGGCATCGACAAGGCGATTGCCGATGTGGCCACGCGCCTGAACTGATCGACCGGACCGGAACGCGAAAGCGCAACCCTGTTCTGCAAGATTGGCCCCCGGTGAGCTTGCTCGCCGGGGGCCTTCACTTTGCGATCTGCGCCTGAGCCGCGCGCAGATCGGCGATCACGGCGTGAAAGCGCTGTTCTTCTCCGGTCGCGCGGGCCAGAACGATGCCGCCCTGAATGCCGGCGAGGATGCGCTGCGCCTCGGTGCGGGCCTGGGCATCACTGTGGCCGGCGCGGCGCAGGCATTGCTCCAGCGCCGTCAGCCAGTCGTTGAAATAGGTCTGGATCTCTTGCGCAAAGCTGTCGCGCGTCGCATCCAGTGCAAAGGCCCCGACCAGACAGATACGTTGACCGCCGCGGAAATAATCCGAAACGGCGCTGAACATGTGGTCAAGGGCGGCATCGGGCGCCATCCCGCGCAGCGGCGCAAAGACATTCTCGTCGAACCAGCGGGCGATATGGTCCAGAACGGCGGTGGCCATCTCTTGCTTGCCGCCGGGAAAGAGGTGGTAAAGGCTGCTTCGTCCCAGCCCGGTGGCCGAGACGATGATCCCGATGCTCGCGCCCTCATAGCCGTGGCGGCGAAACAGCTCGGCCAGCATCGGCGTGATGTCGCTTTTCTCGGCTATCATGCGCGCCATGGCGGTCCCCGGTCATTGCGGATGTTGTGGATAGGCGGTGCCGCTCAGCCGGTGAAACAGCGTGGCCAGCGCCACCAGCATCACCGCCCCGGATATAACCGGAAATATGAGAAACAGGAAACCCGGATCGGCGGCAAAGACCACCAGCGGGTCGGCCCCGGCCGGCGGATGCGTCACCCGCAACAGCACCATCAGCGCGATCGCCAGCCCGACCGCCAGCGCCAGCGCCCACCATTGATCGGGCAGCGCCTGTCGCAGGACCAGCCCGGCCAGCGTCGCCACCGCATGCCCGCCGATGACATTGGCCGGCTGCGACAGCGGACTGTTGGGCACGGCAAACAACAGCACGCAGCTGGCGCCAAAGGGCGCCATCAACAGCGGCATTCCCGCCCCTTCGGTCATCAGCCGCAGGCCGGCAATGGCGATCACCCCGCCCAATCCGGCCAAAAGCACAAGGCGGGCCGAGGGTTTCGGCAGGGGTCTTGCGATGAATTTGCGCATGGCGAATCCTGTAACGATTGTTCCAGTGTTGGAATGATCGTTACAGATGCGGGGATGGGTTTGTCAACGTCTTTGCCCGTCCGGTATTCCGCCCCGGCAGAACCCGTTGGGCGCAATGAAAACGGGCCGGCAGTCTGGCTGCCGGCCCGGTCATTTCTGCACTGATTGCGACGTCCTTAGCGGTTCGGCGTGATCAGGATCTGGACCCGGCGGTTCTGGGCGCGGCCCGCGACCGTGTCATTGCTGGCGACCGGCTGGCTGGCGCCGCGGCCGGCGGTGGTGATGCGGTTCTGCGCCACGCCGCCCGCGGTCAGGATGCCGGCGACCGAACGCGCGCGGCGCTCGGACAGGTCCTGGTTATAGGCGGCCGAGCCGGTGCTGTCGGTATGGCCGACGACCTGGATCGTGCTGTCGGGATATTGCTGGAGGTTGCGGGCAATGGTGTAGAGATCATTCTGCCCCTGCGCGCCCACGGCCGCCGAGTCAGTCGCGAACAGCGTCGATTCCGGCATGGTGACCGACAGATAGCTGCCATGGTTCACGACCTGGATATTGGGGTTGTTCAGCGACTGCTGCAGCGATTTCTGCTGCCGGTCCAGGATGGCGCCGATGCCGCCGCCTAGGGCCGCACCAATCAACGCGCCCCGTGCCGCGTCACGGCCCTGATCGTTCTTGTCGCTGTCGCGCGTCGCACCAAGGATGCCGCCGATGGCCGCGCCAGCCAGCGCGCCGGTCTGGGTGCGGCTCAGGCCGGTCCCGGTGCCGGTTCCGGTCGGGTTGCCATAAGGGTCGGTGGTGGCGCAGGCGCTGACGGCGATCACACCGACCGAGGCCAGCAGCAGCGGAATACGGGTCTTCATTGTTTCTTTTCCCTTTTTAGCGGGCGATCCATCATCGCCTGTCCAAACGATCTGGTCCGCGCTTTGCTGCGCGGCCGCTGGTGCCCAAACACCGCGACCATGCCACGGGTTCCCGGCCAAGGCCACAGGAACAGGCGGAAATCCCCGCCGGATGCGTCACAATGCAGCGATGGCGCGAGGGGCGATGCTGGCGCCTTCGCGGGCCAGAAGCGCGCGCTTGATCGCCGCGCCCCAATGATAGCCGCCGATGCTGCCATCGGTGCGGGTGACCCGGTGGCAGGGCACAGCCCATGAGACCGGGTTCTGCCCGACCGCTGTCCCCACCGCCCGCAAGGCGCGCGGGCGTCCGATGCGGTCCGCCAGCATCGCATAGCTGATGACCTGCCCGGCCGGCACCTCAATGAGCGCGCGCCAGACGGCGAGTTGAAACTCGGTTCCGGTCAGGTGCACGGTGATCTCGCCCCGATCCGCGATCAGCGCATTCACTGCCGGGGCCAGCGCCTCGGGGGCGGTGACGATGCGGGCGCGCGGCCAGCGCGTGGCCAGATCGGTGCGAACCTCGTCGGGAGACATCTCGCCCGCCAACCCCAGCCCCCAAAGCGCGCCGCCCGCGCCATAGGCGATCACGGTGCCAAAGGGGGTGCTGAACTCGCCGTGGCACAGCACCGCGCCGGCATCCTCGGCGGGTTGGGTGGTGATACGGACCCGCAGGCCCGGGGCGGGTTGGGCAAAGGCGAAGACGGTCTGGGTCATGGCGGCCTCATCTGCGGTTTCGGCTCAGATTAGCGCAAGTTCGGTGTGAATCCAGTCACGGATGCGCGCGAAACCGGGCGCCAAAGCTTGCACATGACGCGCGCGCGGGGCATCAGGCGCATATGGCCCGCGCATCCTCGCCCCGCATCCCGCAAGCCCTGCCTTACGCCACCCAGATGGCGATCTTTTCGCGTTTCCGCGCGGCCGAGCCGCAGCCCCTGACCGAGCTGAACTATGTCAACGCCTTCACCCTGCTGGTGGCGGTGGCGCTTTCGGCGCAATCGACCGATGCCGGGGTGAACAAGGCCACCAAAAACCTGTTCAGCCGCGTGACCACCCCGCAGGAGATGCTGGATTTCGGCGTCGAGGCGCTGACCGAGGAAATCAAGACCATCGGCCTGTTCCGCCAGAAGGCCAAGAACGTGATCGCGCTGTCGCAGCGCCTCGTCGATGAATATGGCGGCGAGGTGCCGCAGTCGCGCGCCGCCCTGACGACCTTGCCCGGCGTCGGGCGCAAGACCGCCAATGTGGTCCTGAATGCCGTCTTTCACTTTCCCGCGCAGGCGGTCGATACTCATATCTTTCGCGTCGGCAACCGCACCCGCATCGCGCCCGGCCGAGATGTCGAGGCGGTCGAGCGCGCCATCGAGGACAATGTCCCCGTCGAATTCCAGCAATATGCCCATCACTGGCTGATCCTGCATGGCCGCTATATCTGTCAGGCCAAGCGGCCACGCTGCGGCATCTGCCCCATCGAAGACCTTTGCCCCTATGAGGAGAAGACCCAATGACCACCCCCTATGTGATCGGCATTGGCAATGCGGTCATGGACGTGATCGCGCCCGCGTCGGATGCAAGCCTTGCGCGGCTGGGCATTGAAAAGGGCATCATGCAGCTGATCGACCGCGAGCGCTCGGAATTCCTGATGGCGGCGCAATCGGCCGATACGGATGCGCAAAAGGCGCGGCTGGTGCCGGGCGGTTCGGTCGCGAATACGCTGGCCGGGATCGGCGCGCTGGGGCTGAAAACCGCCTTTATCGGCCGGGTCGCGGGTGATCCTCTGGGCCTGTCCTATGCCGAGCAGACCGAGGCGCAGGGCACGGTTTTCGTCAATCCGCCGGTGGCGGGCGAGGTGCTGCCGACCTCGCGCTCGATCATCTTTGTCACGCCCGATGGCGAGCGGTCGATGAACACCTATCTGGGCATCTCGGCCGAGCTGGATGCGGGCGATGTCAACCCGGTCACCTTCAGCGGTGCCGACTGGCTGTTTCTTGAGGGGTATCTGTTCGACAAGGATGCTGGCAAGGCCGCGTTCCTGAAGGCGGCTGATGCCTGTCACAAGGCGGGTGGGCAGGCAGGGATTGCGCTGTCGGACCCGTTCTGCGTCGACCGCCACCGCGCCGATTTCCGGCGTCTGGTCGCCGGGCCGATGGATTACGTCATCGGCAATGTCCATGAGTGGAAATCGCTCTACCAGGTCGAGGACCTTGAGGAGGCGCTGCGTCTGGCCAGCGCCGATTGCAACACGGTGATCTGCACCTGTTCGGGCGATGATGCGATCCTGATCCGCGGCGATGAGCGGGTCAGCGCGCCGGTCCATCGCGTCGTGCCCGTCGATGCGACGGGTGCGGGCGACCAGTTCGCGGCCGGGCTGATCTATGGGCTGGCGGTCGGGGCACCGCTGGCGGCGGCGGGGCGCATGGGCTGCATCGCGGCGGCCGAGGTCATCGGCCATGTCGGCGCCCGGCCTGAACGGGATGTGCGGGCGCTGTTTCGTGCTGAAGGGCTGATCTGATCGCGCTTGTGGCGCGGTTTTTTGGATATTTGAGTGAAGAAGAATGGGCAGAGGTTTACGCCTCTGCCCCTTTTCATTGCGTGATGGTGGCCTCAGGCGGCTTTCTTGCCGGCGCCGAAGCGGCCATAGAAGCTGTCGCCTTTTGCCGCCATGTCGCGCAGCAGTTGCGGCGTGGTGAAGCGGGGGCCGAATTTCGCCGTCAGATCGTCGGCGATCTCGACCGCGCGGGCGGCGCCCAGCATGTCGAGCCAGCTGAACGGGCCGCCCGACCATGGCGCGAAGCCCCAGCCGAGGATGGCGCCGACATCGCCTTCGCGGATGTCTTCGAGAACGCCTTCGTCCAATGCGCGCACGGCTTCCAGCGATTGGGCGAACATCAGGCGGTGCTGGACCTCGGTCAGTTCGGGCTGGGCGCTGGCCTCGGGGCATTGCTGTTCCAGCCCTGACCAGAGGCCCTGGCGTTTTCCTGCCTCGTCATAGTCATAGAAACCCGCCTTGGCCTTGCGGCCCATGCGGCCCTGATCGGCCAGCTTGAAGATGACTTGATCGACCGGGCCATCGGCATAGGCGTCGCCCATCGCGGCCTTGGTCGCCTTGGCGATTTTCACCCCAAGGTCGATCGAGGTTTCATCGACCAGTTGCAGCGGCCCCAGCGGCATGCCCATCAACTTGGCGGCGTTTTCGATCAGGGTCGGGTTCACGCCCTCGCCGACCATGCGGATGCCTTCATTGATATAGGGGATGATGCAGCGATTGGCGTAGAAGAAGCGCGCATCATTGACCACGATCGGGGTCTTGCGGATCTGGCGGACGAAATCCAGCGCCTTGGCGACGGCGCGCGGGCCGGTCTCGCGGCCCTTGATGATCTCGACCAGCAGCATCTTGTCGACCGGGCTGAAGAAATGGATGCCGATGAACTGTTCGGGCCGGGCGCTGGTGCGGGCCAGATCGCTGATCGGCAGGGTCGAGGTGTTGGTGGCAAAAATCGCGTCCGCGGGGATCGCGGCCTCGGCCTTTTTCGTGACCTCGGCCTTGACGGCGGGGTCCTCGAACACCGCCTCGACGATCAGGTCGCAGCCGGCGAGGGCTGCGTAGTCGGTCGTCGGCGTGATGCGGGCAAGCACCTCGGTCTTTTTCTCTTCGGTGGATTTGCGGCGGCTGATCGCCTTGTCCAGCAGGCCGGCCGAATAGGCCTTGCCGCGTTCGGCGGCGTCTTGGGCGGCGTCGATCAGCACTACCTCGATCCCGGCCATGGCGCTGACATAGGCGATGCCCGCGCCCATCATGCCGGCGCCCAGGATGCCCAGTTTTTTCACGCTCTGGTCCGGGGCCTCGGGGCGGTTCGCGCCCTTTTCCAGCGCCTCCTTGTTGATGAAGAGGCTGCGGATCATCGCGGTCGAGCTGGGGTTCATCAGCACATTGGTAAACCAGCGCGCCTCGATCTTCAGCGCGGTGTCAAAGGGCACCAGCGCGCCCTCATAGACCGCGCTCAGCAACGCCTTTGCCGCCGGATAGACGCCCATGGTCTTGCCATGCACCATCGCGCTGGCGCCCACAAAGGTCATGAAGCCCGCCGGGTGATAGGGCTCGCCGCCGGGCATCTTGTAGCCCTTGGCATCCCAAGGCTTGACGATATCGGCGTCGGTCGCTTTCAGCACCCAGTCGCGCGCCGCCGCCACCGGGTCGGCCACGACCTCGTCGATCAGGCCTGCCGCTTTCGCCTTGGCGGGGTCGGACAGCTTGCCCTCAAGCAGGAAGGGAGCCGCGCCCATGGCGCCGAGCTTGCGCACAAGGCGGGTGGTGCCGCCCGCGCCGGGGAAGATGCCGACCATGATTTCCGGCAGGCCGATCTTGGCCTTGGGGTTCTCGGCGGCAAAGATGCGATGGGTCGAAAGCGGCAGTTCCAGCCCGATCCCCAATGCGGTGCCGGGCAGGGCGGTTGCGATGGGCTTGCCGCCTTTCTTGGTCTTGAAGTCCATGCCCGCGAGTTCGATCTTGCGCAGCAGACTGTGCAGCGTCATCACGCCGTCGAACACGCCCTGAGCGCCGCCCTGCTTCATGCCGGCGATGACGTTCAGATCCATCCCGCCGGCGAAGTCTTTCTTGCCCGAGGTGATGACGATGCCCTTGACGGTCGTATCCGCCAGCGCGTCGTCGATCAGGGTGTTCAGGGTTGCCGCGCCATCCAGTGACAGCACGTTCATCGACTTGCCGGGCACGTCCCAGGTGATGATGGCGACGCCGTCGGCGTCTTTCTTCATGGTGAAATCGG
>RRZU012639897.1_pt1 | contig 10362 bp, 6 predicted proteins | sample 2165561 | NCBI WGS metagenome assembly RRZU01 (sample SAMN10456909, study PRJNA506462) | wastewater metagenome | isolation source: wastewater sludge | place: USA: Moscow, Idaho | reverse complement strand
GGGGAAACCGTTACTGTTGCAGGATCTTTTAGGAACATTTCGGCTAATTCTCTTATTGCAGTTGGCATTGTCGCTGAGAATAAAAGTGTTTGCCTGTTATTAGGTGTCAATTTTACAATTTTTTTGACATCATTTACAAATCCCATATCAAGCATCTGGTCAGCTTCGTCAAGAACCAAAGTGTGTAAGTGGTCTAAATCTATAAAACCTTGTTTTACTAAATCTAGTAAACGTCCGGGAGTTGCAATCAGGATATCAATCCCTTTTTTTAACATTTCGACTTGTGGCACCTGAGAAACTCCTCCAAAAATTGTGAGTTGAACTAGGTTTGTATATTTTCCATATTGGTCAAAATTCTGACCAATTTGTACGGCTAATTCTCTGGTAGGAGTAATAACTAAAGCGCGAATTGGGCTTGCTTTTTTAGACGAACCTACAATTCTATGCAATTGATGAATAATCGGTATGGCAAAAGCAGCCGTTTTTCCAGTACCAGTTTGGGCACAACCAATCATATCTCTTCCTGATAAAACGATTGGAATGGCTTGTTCTTGTATTGGGGTAGCTTCTAAATAGCCTTGTTCAAATACGGCTCTTTGTATACTTTTTGAAAGTGATAAATCTTCGAATAACATATTTTTGATATTAAATATCTTGTATTAGGTACATAGATAGTGGCACAAAGATAGTATTAATATTTTTTATGGCTGTTTATATGCTATTCTGGATATAAAATTTATAGAAAGTGTACAAACAAGTCGACAATCAAACAGGTTTATATAGTATTTGATTTTATAAAATCAGTTATAAGATAACCAATAAGCTTACCTATTAAATGATTGTTCTTTTCTTCTCCTAAATCGGGGGCACCTTCACAAATGTGCAAATAGGTAGCGTTTTTATTTTTTGCAAAAAACGAAATAAACTGCCGAAGTTGTTCTACTGAGAAACCACTCGTTGTCATAGCGCTACACGCAATATTTGGAATTGCATCTAGGTCAATTTCAATTCCAAAAAAGTCATTATTTATAAATTCTAAAGCATAGGCCATTTCTAAATCAAATTCTTTTTCTTTTCGAATGTTTACACTTTCATAGGTGTTAAAACGTACACGACTTTCTATTTTTTTTATAATATCTAAAACTCTTTTAGAGGTGTAATTTTCGTGTAAACCAAAAATAAAATATTTTTTCAGAAAACCTTCTTCATAAGCATACGAAAAACCGTTACCACTGTGTCTTCCTTCCAGAATCCTAAAATCAGAATGAGCGTCAAAATTTATGGCATTTATAGATTTGCCTTTGGCAAGAGCTGATCCTTTTATATTACCGTAGGAATTATTATGTCCTCCACCGATAATAATTGGGATTTTTCCTGATTTTACAATGTTAAAAATTATATGCGATACATCCTTATCTATTATAGTGACTAGTTGACTTAATCTTGAGCGATCATTACTATCATTAAAATCTAAATTTTGGACTTCTTTCATTACTTTACTAACATCTAACTGCCCCAAGACTATTAGCTGGCTTCCTTTACAAAAACGATTGTGCTGAATATTAGCAATACTTTTTATGGAACTATTCCATGCAGAAGCGGCACCAGGTCTACCAAAATTAGCTCTTACACCAATATCTTCTGGTATTCCAAATAGGACATATTTAGCTTCGCAAGTTTTAAAAAACTCAATAGTATCGGTGTTTTTTGGAACAGTTATCATTTTTTCTCCAAATTTTATTTCACCACTTCTGTGGTTTGTAATTTTTGCAAGATCATTACTAGTAAAGGGGATAATTCTTTCCATTAAAAAAAATATTTTTATCAAAAATAATATAATTGTATTAACTTACGTTATAGCATAGTTATATATTGTTAAATTTGTAAAAATTAATTAAAATTGAAGATGGAAAATCAAAAAAGTAGTTCAAGTCTTAAAGTAATCGTAGCTATATTAGCTATTTTATTAGTGGGAAGTTTAGTTTATATTTTTAAAATGACTTCTGATGCTGATGTTGTACAAACAGAATTGAAAGCAACATTGACCGAAAAGGAGTCGGTTATGAAAGATTTGGAGGAATTAAAATCGACTTATGATGCTGCCATTGCAGAAAACACATCTATGTCTGATGAATTAATTCAAGAAAGAGACAAAGTGGTAAACTTAATGTCTGATTTAAAGAAATCTAAAGGAGATGTTGCTTCAATGTCTAGGTATAGAGCGCAATTCATTGCTTTACAAGGAAATATGAAAGTTTTAATGGCAGAAAATGAAGGATTGAAAAAACAAAACACAACTTTAACTACCCAACGTGATAGTACTGCAGTAGTGTTAGGAGAATCTAAAAAGTACAATGAAGCATTAGTAGGCCAAAACGAAGAATTAGCTAAAGCAGTTGAAATAGGTTCAAAATTAACAGTTTTGAACACAAGAGGTTCAGCTTTTAAATTGAGAAGCTCTGGTAAGCAAATAGAAACTGACAAAGCTAGCAGAGCTGATGTTCTTAGAGTTAGTTTTACAGTTGCTGAAAATCAAATTGCTAAATCTGGCGAAAAAACATATTTTGTTCAAGTTATTGACAGTAAAAATAATGTTTTGGGAGATAAAAAAACGGAAAATTTTGGGGATAATATATTGACTTATAGTTTTTTAACTAATGTTAATTATGAAAACAAAACGATTCAGGTATCTGAAGATTTAAAAGGAAAAGATTTTGCTAAAGGAACATATTTTATTAACATTTTTGATAAAGATGTTTTAGTTTCAAAAACAAGTTTTGTCTTGAGATAATCAATTTCTGTAATGGAATAAAAAAAGAGGAACGTTTCGTTCCTCTTTTTTTATGAAATAATCTCACCTTCAATAATCACATTATCAATGAGATTGCTACCAAAAGCGTAGGGCAGTTGATAATAGGAGGGAATAGGTTTTGTGATAATTAGATTTGCTTTTTTGCCAGCAGTAATGCTTCCGTGGGTTTCAGAAATTCCCATGGCATAAGCTCCATTTATTGTAGCAGCATTTATGGCTTCTTGGGGAGTCATTTTCATTTTGATGCAGGCCGTTGCTACTACAAAATTCATATTTCCAGATGGAGTAGAGCCCGGATTGTAATCGGTTGCAAGGGCGAGAGCAAGTCCGGCTGTTATTATTTCTCGTGCTGGTGTATATGGAATACTTAAAAAATAAGAACAAGAAGGCAACGCAACAGGCATTGTTTCGGTGTTTTTCAAAGCTTCAATATCTTCCGGTTTCATTACTTCTAGATGATCTACGGAAAGCGCATTGTATTTTATTCCAGCCTGAATTCCTCCAATAGAGTTAAACTGATTCACATGGATTTTTGGCTTTAAGCCAAGTTTAATTCCGGCTTCCATAATTTGTTCGGTTTGAGCAACCGTAAAATAGCCCGTTTCACAAAAAACATCAACATAATCAGCAAGTTTATTTTTGGCAATTTCGGGAAGCATTTTGTTAATCATTAAATCAATATAACCTTGATGATTGTCTTTGTATTCTATTGGAAAAGCGTGAGCGCCAAGAAAAGTTGCTTTTATGGTAATCGGATAATTTTCAGCTAGTTTTTTAATAATACGAAGCATTTTAAGTTCTCCTTCAACAGTTAGCCCGTATCCTGATTTTATTTCGACCGCTCCCGTTCCTAAATGTATTACTTCTTCAAGACGCAGTTTAGATTGCTCGTAGATTTCTTCTTCAGAAGTTTCATTGAGTTTTTTTGCCGAGTTTAATATTCCCCCACCACGATTGGCGATTTCTTCATACGTCAAACCATTGATTCTATCTACGAATTCCTGTTCGCGGTTGCCAGCATACACAATGTGCGTGTGACTGTCACACCATGAAGGTAAAACGATCTTTCCTGTTGCATCTATTATTTTATCAGTAGCAATTTTTGGTACATTATCCATTGTCCCAAAATCAGCAATCAAGTTATCTTTAATTAGCAAAAAGGCATTTTTAATGGTAGGAAGGATGGCCATTTCAGCTCCAGAAACTTTGGCAAGAGCTGTTTCTCGTACCTGAAGCAATTCTTTGATATTGATAAGTAGCGTTGTCATTTTTTATAAAATTTACTCTGAAACTTTGATTTCAAACATTTTGTCCCAGTTTTTTCCAGTTACAAAAATGGTTTTTGTTTTTGGGTTATAGGCAATTCCGTTAAGAACATCTGTATCTGGCAATTGGGTTATTTTTTTCTTTAAATCCGAAAGGTCGATAATTGCTTCAACGGCTCCTGTTTTTGGATTAATAATCGCAATAGCATCTTTCTGGTACACATTTCCATAAATTTTACCGTCAATCCATTCCAATTCATTGACAGCTTTTATTTTTGTTTCAAAAGAATATACATTAATATAGTCTACTTCTTTTAGCGTCTTTGGGTCTATTTTCCAAATTTTTTCGGTTCCATCAGATTGGTATAAATAGGTTCCGTCATTAGTCAATCCCCAACCTTCCATTGGTTTAAAATACGTGAAAGTTTTTTCTTTTTTGAAAGTATCTGCATTATATACATAGCCTTCATTGTTTTGCCAAGTCAGTTGGTATACTTTATTATTTAGGATTGTTATTCCTTCACCAAAATATTGATCGGCCAATTCTACTTTTTTAAACACTTTTCCGGTTTTGTAATCCGTTTTTCTTAAACTTGAAATTCCCTTTTTACCGGAAGGACCGCTTCCATTTCCAGTTCCTTCGTAAAGCGTATCGCGGTAAAATTCTAATCCTTGCGTGTAGGCTTGAATATCGTGAGGATACGTTTTGACAATTGTATATTTCAATAATTTTGGCTGAATATCAGAAACTAGTTCTACTCTAGTGGTAGCCTCAGCGTTTTGACCTTCATAATAAACTAGAGCTTTCAAGTCTTGGTACCCTAATTTTTGGTCTTTTAATTCAAAGGTTAGTTTATCAAGACCTTTTCTTGATGCTACTTTTGTGCCATTTACATAGTAGATAATACTGTCTACAACTTTGTCTTTTGGGTTTAAAACAGCCAATTGTAACGACTCTTGAGGTTGATATTGTGCCTTGAAAGCACTATTATCGATGCTAAATATAGAATTTTCGCCTTTTTTTGTATCACCACAACTTGCTAACGTAATTCCTAATAAAATGATAGATAGGAAGTTATAATTTTTCATAGTTTGAATTTTTGATAGACCAATATACAATGATATTTTATAGGTACAAAGGTATTGCAAAAATATAAAAAGTGTTGTACATTTGCACTGGCAAGTCCTACACGACCAGCTCCTGCAGACTCCCCCAGGATGGGAACATAGCAAGGGTACGTGGTTGAGCGGTGCGATGTAGGTCGCTTGCCATTTTTTTTAATCTTCTGTTTAGGAAGATTTTTTTTTGGAAATAAAGATTATAGTAGTCTTCCTTCGGGAGGATTTTTTTATTTTTGGACCTTTCGTATCACAAACACCATAATCATGAATAAAGTAGTTCTAATAACAGGAGGTTCATCAGGAATAGGGAAATCTATAGGGGAGTTTTTGCATCAAAGAGGTTTTGTTGTTTACGGAACCAGCAGAAATCCGGAAAGAGTTTTGAATTCGGTCTTTCCTTTGGTTGCTTTAGATGTTCGGGATGCTGATTCGATTCATGCGGCTGTAGCCAAAGTGATTGCGGCTTCCGGAAGACTGGATATTGTTATTAATAATGCGGGTGTTGGGATTACGGGGCCTTTGGAAGAAATTCCAATGGAGGAAATGAAAAAAAACTTTGATACCAACTTTTTTGGTCCTATTGAAGTGATGAAAGCCGTTTTGCCACAAATGCGGGAACAAAAATCAGGATTAATTATCAATGTTACTTCTATAGCGGGTTATATGGGTTTGCCTTATCGCAGTATATATTCTGCTTCCAAAGGGGCTTTAGAATTGATAACGGAAGCCTTGCGAATGGAAGTAAAGTCATTTGGCATCCACATTACTAATGTTGCACCAGGAGATTTTGCTACTAATATCGCTTCCGGCCGTTATCATGCGCCAGTTAAGAAAGGTTCTGCTTATGAAGTTTCTTACGGTGAATCGTTACGAACAATGGATGAACATGTAGATGGAGGTAGTAATCCTAACGAAATGGCGGAAGCAGTTTATAAAATCATACAAAATCCTAATCCTAAAATACATTATAAGGTAGGTGTTTTTATGCAGAAATTATCAATTGCCTTGAAGCGAATTTTACCAGATAAAGTGTATGAAAAAATGCTTATGAATCATTATAAATTATAACGATACATTAAAGTACTATTGCGTACTATTCCCAATAAACAAAAGGCTTAATCCCTTTGTTTGTTGGGTTTTTTAGTTTTATGTAAATTTCTTAAACCCAACAAAAAGAAATTGTAAAACTGGACAGAAAAGCGATTTAGTCAATAAAGGATTTGCGAAATTTATCTGAACATTTTGAAAACTTCCGAAATATCATGGCTTTTCTGATAACAAGACCTGTTGGTTTTGTTAAGATTTTTTTGTAAAAAATAGTTAGTGTTTAATGTGATAAATAAAAAATTTAGTATTTTCATACGGATAGTAATTTTGGGGTTAACTGGAATCTGAATAAAAAAACCATCAACAGTCGTTGATGGTTTTTTTATTAAAAAACAATTAAAATTCGTAACTGAACCTAGCTAAAACAAACTTATTCGCCAGGACGATACGTACGTTCTGCATTTTTCTGAACATCCTCTTTGTAAAACAACACGTCTTTGAATTGCCCTTTTTGGTATATTTCAGCTTGATCCATAAAATGTTTGGACTGTGGATTTCCACTATTTCCGCCTGCTAGTAAAGATTTAGCTTTTACTTTTTTTCCAAATTCCACTACACATACAAAGCTGTTTCCACTGAATCCATATTTTTTATTAGTGTCTTTTTGATACGAACTTTTATAAGATGGTAAACAGCCCCACAAAGAGGAGTTGTATGCTATGGGGTAGCTTTTCAGTGTATCATTGTAAGCTAGGTTTATATCGCCAGACAATCTTTGAAAACGATTTATTTCACCCCATGGAATTTGCCATTTCCCAAATTTACTATTTAACTCATTAATCGCCAGTCGCAGTTGGGGTAGCATTTGATCTGCTGTAGCATTTGAAGCAAAGAATTTTGCATTTTCTACTTGGTCCCTTCCCTCATCTATATATACTTTTTGCAAAATAACATCCAGTTTTGAAGCCCATTCAACGGCAAGTGTCGTTGCAACCGAATTGGTACTCGAATAATAATCCCAATTTTTCAACACCGCTATAGGCTCCGCCAAATCTGAATACGCAAAATTATCTTGTTTTGCATTTTTTTCGAATGACGCAACCAAAGACGGAATTAGCACTTCAAAAAAAGCTAAATAAGTATTATACCCATCAGCAATCACCTTATCTAAAGTGTATTTCTCTCCTTTAGACAATAGTCGAACAGCGTTTATACCTCTGAAATTTTCTCCATCTGGAGCCATATATTTTGGATAATCCTCTTTCTTTGGACTGTTAGTACCCGAAACTGTATAAGGGGTTGAATTACAATTTTGTAACCAACCATTTTTAGGGTTGTATAGATGAACGCTTTCCGAAACAGAATGCAGTCCTTTCCATTGAGTTGCCGAAGTGGTCCCATCAACTGCTTTGGCCCAGTTGAAATTCGTATCTCTCACCGGTATAAAATTTCCGTGCCAGTAAGCGATATTTCCATCACTATCGGCATAAACAGTATTGTTTGATGTGTTGGCGGTTATATCCATTGCCTTTTTATAATCGTCAAATCCTTTAGACTTAGTTCTTATCCAACTTTGTTCCAAACTTTTCATCGAACGATTATTCGACTTTAAGCTAATCCATTTCCCGTCTCTCATAGCCATAATAGGACCGTGAATTGTAAAATAGGTGTTAAATTTCTTAGCAATTAATTTTCCGTTGTCCAAATATTTTATTTCAATGACTTTTTCCTTTACGGGGATTATTTTTTTATCATATTCATAAAACAGCTTGTTGTTTTTCGTTATTATTTTCTCTGTATAAACATCGGCTACGTCCACGTTTGACGAGGTATGCATCCAGCCGCAATTCTCATTAAACCCTTGGTAAATAAAAAACTGCCCCCAAGTTACGGCTCCATAAGCTGACAATCCTTCTTCACTTGTGATTTGAATCTCGGGTCTGAAATAAAAAGAAGTATGCGGATTGATGTAAAGTATCGCATTTCCAGACGCTGTTTTTGAAGGAGCAAAAGCAAAACCATTGGAGCCAGTTTGCATATCTTTTACTTTGTCTAGATAGGTATATTTGTCATTCCCGCCATAAAAATCCTTAAGCTCACTAACAGTAATATCGGCAGTACTGATAGCACCAATACTTCCATCTGTCCAAAGCAAAGGATACCAAGGCTCAAAATGCTTTAACATTAATGGCTTTACTTCAGGGTTTTTGTAGAGATAATAGTTGATACCATCGGCATAGCTATCCAATAATTTTTTTAACCACGGTTTTGCTTTTTTATAATCATTTTTTGCTTCATTTTCATCTATCAAGAGTCGTGTTTCAAGGTCGTTATATAAAACAGACTGTCCTTTAACTTCTGCCAGACGACCTAGTTTTTCAATATAATTCATTTCAATACGCTTGAAATCATCTTCACATTGAGCGTAAAGCATTCCAAAAACGGCATCGGCATCGGTTTTTCCATAAACATGTGCAATTCCCCAATTGTCCCGTATGATGGTGACTTTTGCAGCTAATTTTTCGAGTCGGTTAATTTCTTTAGCTGCGGTGTTTTGAGACACGGCTTGGAAACTAACACAGAAAAAAAGCAATGTCCATTTTAAATAATAGTTATAATTCTTCATTTCTATTAAAAATTTAAAGGTTAAATGTACCGTATAATATAACGTGTAATTTTAAAAAAACCATCAACTAGAGTTGATGGTTTTGATACTAAAAAAACAATAATTTAAAATTTGTAACTTATTCTAGCATAGACAAAACGACCGCTATACCCAAATTGTGATACTCTATCCGGATAAGCAAATTGATTTCCACTAGTTAGATCTATGGTAGTTGGAGCAGCGGTATAATCAAGAGCTCCATTAACTAATCGTGGTCTAATTGCGGATATTGGTCCAAGATTGTTGTCTGGATAAATGTCAAAAATATTGTTTGATCCAACAACCAGTTTCATAGTTTCAGTGATTTTATAACCAACAGCGAAATCAGTTACGATTTTTGCTCCCCAAACAGGATGTTCAATTTCAACAGCTTTTCCGTTTATTATAGCACCCTCTACTCTTCCATCTCTATTTACATCGACAGTATTTGGACTGGTAACTTGACCAAAATAAACATTCATTAAGAAGAAATCAAATTTATTTATGATAAGACTATTGGTTAAGTTAGCTTTCACTCTTGGGATAGCTGCCTCTAAATAAACTCTATTACTTTCAGAAAAATAATTGTTTAATTGACCATTGGCTTCCAATATTGGAGAAGCGTGAATATCTCCAACTCTCTTAGTACCAGAAAAGGTAACTGATAGATCATTTTTTAATGTAGCACCACTTCCTAAATTGGCTTTTTGACTAATCACTATGTCAATTCCCTTTGATTGAGTATCAATGGCATTAGCGAAAAATGTAGCGGATGTTGCTCCCGCTCCATCAAACAATCCATTTAAAACTTCGGCTGGAGATCCTGGTGCTGGTGTTCCTCCAGGTCTTGAAAATGAATTTGTAAGAATAACTCTGTCCTTTACATTCACAATATAGGCATCGGCAGTCAAGGTAAGATTGGCATTCGGAATTTTAGCAGTAAAACCAATACTGCCACTTTGAGATACTTCTTGCTTTAATTGAGGAATTCCTAATAATTTTGCCATTTGTGAATCATTGCTGAATGTTCCTATTTCCGAAGGGACACCATTTGAAAATAATGTGGCAGTTGTACTAAAATAGATTTGATGTAAAGAGGGAGCTCTAAAACCATTGGATAATGCACCACGTAAATTGATATTGTTGGTTAGTTTATAACGCGATGCCAATTTGAAATTAGTTGTGCTTCCAAAATCGGAATAGTTTTCAAAACGGATAGCACCATTCACAAGCAACTTTTCGGTGAGATCTAATTCCATATCGGTATAAAGAGCCATACTGTTGCGTCCTTTACTAACGACATTTGAAGGCCTAAAACCAGCAAATACTTGAGAACCACCATTTCTAATCCTTCCATAAAAATCAGTAACCATCGTGTTTTCAGCTACCGTTCCTGTTATTGTATTGCCATTGATGTCATAAAGTCTATACGACTCTGGCTGACCTCCATCAATGTTGTAATTTTCAATTCT
>RRZU011661587.1_pt1 | contig 10362 bp, 10 predicted proteins | sample 2165561 | NCBI WGS metagenome assembly RRZU01 (sample SAMN10456909, study PRJNA506462) | wastewater metagenome | isolation source: wastewater sludge | place: USA: Moscow, Idaho | reverse complement strand
TCCTAAAAAATTATAGAAAAAATTATGTACTAGAATAAAATAAAATAATATATGTACTATTCTTTTCTTTATTTTGTTCATTTCCCCTCCACAAATACTATTCTTTAATAATCTAAGCTAATTTTGGAATATATTGAAATAGTTTTTTTGAATATTTTCTCTTTTTCTTCGGTTGTTGCATTATTACTAACCAGTTGCTTTCTCATCTGTATCTAGAAATGTCAAATATATGGGACTGAACAATTATATATATGGTACCCACTGATGACACCCTTTGAATCGTTTTGATGCAGCAACAGTTTTTTTTATTACATATTTTTTATTATTTTCTAAATCATCAATATATAAATATATATAAAATGGTTGACTTAAATAAACGTCACTTTGTAATTGCAATTCCTCTTCTTTTCCTGAGAGAGATTTTAAAACAAAATCTGAGATATCGTATTGTAAATGTTTACCTTCAAGATTCTTTATTTCTGAAAGATTCTTATCTATTATTTTCTCTCCTAATTTTTCATTTCTATAGTAGATTTCTATTTTTTTTAACTTCATTTCTGGTATCACCGAGGGATTAACTAAATAAAACAATAATTCTTTACCCAACAAAGATATTTTAGAGAGTTTACTTGTCTTTAATTGATCACTTTTAATTTCATACTCTTCTATAGAGTAATATGTCTTATCATTGCACTTATAGCAAGTATTTAAAAACAATAACAACATTAGCACAACTATATTTTTTATCATTTTATCACATCCTCTAATTTAGAAAGTTCCTGTTTTGTTGTTCTTTTTTAATTTAACATATTTTAGCACTTTTGGTACAACATGCTCTAAACATATTGAACTGATTCATATTAAAATATTTATATTTATATCTATATTTATATTATTAATTTATACACCAATAATTTTAAAAATACAAATTATTTTTTATTACAAATTCTCAATTCTCTAGAAATATCTAAGATATGTTACAAAATTAAATTAAAATAAAAAGGATCTTTATCAGATCCTTTTTTGCTTATAATATATAAGTATGTGTTACCGACATGTCACCAACAACATTTCTTTTTCACTTTTTTTCAATCTCACATATCAATTTTTAAACCTCTATAAATACCTAAAATACTAATTTTATTAAAATCTATAGATATGACATTGGATTGACAATATTAACACCTTTTCTTGTTTCAAAATATAAGTTTGGTTCTTTTGAAATACTGTCTCTTCCTAGTGTTCCTATTGATTGTCCTTTACTTACCTTTGATCCTTTAGAAACATTTACACCTGCTAAATTTCCGTACACAGTTACTAAATTTCCGTGATCTATTATTATTACTGACCCAAGGTTATTAAGTGAACCAGCATATATTACTGTCCCACTATCAGCTGCTTTAACATTTTGTCCAAGACTACCTCTAATTTCTATTCCATTACTTTTTAGTCCTGCAACTTTTTCCTGACCAAATCCCACTACCACTGATCCATTAAGTGGCATTATTAAACTACCAGTACCTTTTGGTGCTTCGTACGTTGATGCAGATGAGCTACTACTTGAAGTAGTCGTTTTTGGAGATGTTGTAGTAGTTTTTGATGTAGTTGCTGTTGTTCCTCCTGTTTGCTTTTTACCAGCAAGATCAGTATTATCACGTTCGCCTTGTGTTTTTGCTGCCTCTTGCTCTCTTTTTAGTCTTTCTTCTTCTGCTTTTCTACGTTTTTCTTCTTCTGCTTTTTGCATAGCAATTTCTCTTTCTCTTATTGCTCTAGCTATTATCGCTTGTATCTGAGCTTCCAAACGTTTCTTTTCAGAAATTAATTGACCATTATTTTTCTCTATTTTTTTATTTTCTGTTGATAAAGTTTTTTGTGTTGTTCTCAATTTACTAATTAAGATATTCTTAGCTTGTTTAGCAGCATTTAATTGTTTATTTTTAGATTCCAATGATAATCTAGCAGCTTCGACTCTAGCTGCTTCTGCTTGATTTTCTGCCTTTATATTTTCAACTTGATTTTTTTCTCCCTCTATCCCTTGCTTTTCCTTCTCTGCAACTTGTATATATGCTGTTTCTCTTGCTAATAGTATCTTTAAATCATGCCTTCTCCTAGATTGTTCAACAATATTTGATCCACTAAACATATCCACTATTTGCTTACTTCTTCTAATTTTATCCCACGTCTTTATTTTCTTATATAAATCTTCCTTTGTTATCATTATTATTTCTGATTGTTTATTTATCTGAGTTATGCTCTTTTTTATCTGTTCATCATTTTGCCCAATTTCCCTCAAAATATCAATATACTTTTTTTCCTCGGCATTATATTCTGCTTGTAAAACTGCTATATTTTTATCTATATCTTTTACTTGCGATAAAGTAACATTTTCATTTGCCTTGGCTTTATTAATCTCCCCTTTATTTTGATTAATTTTTTTAGTATTATTATTTATTTGACTGTCTATTTGTTTAATTTTAGTTTTGTTATCATCAATTTGATCAGCAAAAATAAGTATTACGCTTGAAACAAATAGTATCAAACTTAAAATTTTCTTTTTCATACCTACCCCTTACTGATTTTCTTGATTTTCTTGATTCTCTATTTCCTTCTCACTATTAATAATTTCTTCTTTTTGAACATTTACATTTGATTTATCTTTTTTACTTCTGTAATAACCATTCATTGCAACAAAGTTGACAAAAAATGTAATAATTACTCCTAGTGTAAATGACATTAAAAATATTGATATTAATTCTGATGTTGTTGATTTTGTTATTATATTTGTATTTAATATACTTATTCCTTGTATAATGAAACTATGTAATTTTGAAAAGATTAAAAATCCTAATCCTGATGATAATCCAATTAATAATACTCCTTCTAGAAAATACGTAAATTTTATAAATACTTTAGATACCCCAGAATCTCTTAGCTCTATTATATCTCTTCTTCTAGCTTTTATCCCGAAACTTGTTAAGTTATAAATAAGAACTAATCCAAATACTAATAATCCAACACTTCCAAATAATAAAACGGTATCTAGATTTTTGCTAAATTTATTTGTCTTTTCGATTTCTTTTGTTCTCATATCTAATTCTTCTACTTCAGGATATGCTAATAATGTGTCTTTCATTTTTGTTATATTAGCATCTTTTGAGACATATACATAGAAACTATCACTTAATGGATTTTCTTCATTGGACAAATCAACATTTAATTCTTTTTCTAATTTTTGTAATGCTATTTCTTTTGATTCATATTTAAGTGTTTGTACTCCCTGTGTTTTTAATAATTTCCCTTGAAATGTATTTATTTCTTCTTCAGTCATAGTTTTTGTATACACTATTATTTGATTAGAATTTTCCATTTTTGATCTAAATTCATTTATATTAAAAACTGTAAATATAAACATGTCAATTAGTGCAAAAACTACTATCAAAGAAATTAGTGACGAAAAGAAAAAACTTCTTTCTTTACTAATATTTTTAAACATTTCACGAATCGGATTTAACATTTTGATAATACCTCCATTTTCTGTTATCTACATATTCTGCAAAACTACCTCTACTATATCTTTTGCTCTTAATTTATATTCATCTAACATTTGATCTCCTTCTCCACTTTGACCAAATACATCCTTAATTCCATGTCTTATTACTTTTGTTGGATGAACTCCTGATAAATATTCCGTAACTGCTCCACCTAAACCACCAATTATAGAATGCTCTTCACAAGTAACTACAAATTTACATTCTTTTGCAGCTTCTAATATTATTTTTTCATCCAATGGTTTAATAGTAGATATATTTATAACTCTTGCCTTAATTCCTTTTTCTGATAGTATTTCGGCTGCTTTCATTGCCTCATAAACAAGAAGCCCAGTAGCCACTATAGCTACATCATTTCCTTCTACCATCACAGTTCCTTTACCAATTTCAAACTCATATGATTCATCAAATATTACTGGAACATTTAATCTTCCTAATCTAACATAAACAGGCCCATTGTATTCTGCCACTGCAAATATCATTTGTTCTGTTTCTACTGCGTCAGCTGGAGATAATACAACCATACCTGGTAGAGATCTCATTAATGCTATATCTTCCACTGATTGATGTGAACCTCCATCTTCACCTAATGATACTCCTGCATGAGTAGGACATATTTTAACATTTAATTTAGGATATGCAATACTGTTTCTTATTTGATCAAATGCTCTTCCTGCTGCAAAATGTGCAAATGTAGAAGCAAAAGGTATTTTACCTGCTGCTGCCAATCCTGCTGCTGTTCCCATCATATCTGCTTCTGCAATACCAACATTTATATGTCTTTCAGGAAATTCCTTTTGAAATTTATTTGTATATGTTGATTTTGTTAAATCTGCATCTAACACTACTACATCCTTATTTATTTTACCTAACTTAGCTAGAGCTTCTCCATATGCTTGTCTAGTCGCCTTTTTTTCCATATCTATATCCTCCGAATAATTTATTTTTCAATGATTTTTTACTTACTTTATTTCAATTCTTCCATTGCTCTTGTGTACTCATCATCTGAAGGTGCTTTACCATGGTAGTCCCCGTTATTTTCCATAAAAGAAACTCCTTTACCTTTAACAGTTTTTGCTACTATTACAGTTGGCTTACCTTTAACAGTTCTAGCTTCATCAAATGCTGCTATTATTTGCTCATAATTATGTCCATCTATCTCTATTACATGCCAATTAAATGCTTTAAATTTATCAGTTATTGGATATACATCCATTACATCTGATACTTTTCCATCTATTTGTAAATTATTATAATCTACAATTGCTACAACATTATCTAATTTATATTGAGCTGATGTCATTGCAGCTTCCCATACTTGACCTTCTTGTAATTCTCCATCTCCTAATGCAACATATACCCTATATGGATTATTATCTATTCTTGATGCAAGTGCCATACCATTTCCAGCAGACAATCCTTGTCCTAATGAACCTGTTGACATTTCAACACCATTTAATTTCTTCATATCAGGATGACCTTGTAACGGTGAACCATATTTTCTTAATTCTGTGACATATTTTTTATCTACATATCCTTTTTCCATCAACGCTCCATACAATGCTGGTGCAGCATGTCCTTTACTCAAAATAAATCTATCTCTATTTGGCATTTTTGGATTCGATGGATCTATATTCATTTCTTTCCAGTATAATACAGTTATTATGTCTGTTATTGATAATGATCCTCCTGGATGTCCAGATTTAGCTCTGTAAATCATTTCAATGATATCTTTCCTAATTTCCTTTGCAACTGATTGCATGTCTTTTATTTCCATAAAAGCCTCCTTAAAATATATATTTTTATTTTTATAAACATTATTACTCATCTTTTTTAATAATATAAAATACAAGTGATAAACTAAAAAAAACTATTGCAGCAAAAAGTGTTGAATAAACTCCAGTTTTTGTTGCTTGCTTAAATCCATTTGCAAGTGCCTTACTCCCTCTAACTAAGAGAAGTGTCTGTACAATTTGCTGTGTTAAAAATGCTAGCTTCAAAAACATTCCCTGTATTCCAAACATAATTCCTTCAACACTAATATTTTTTCTTTCTCCCAATGAAACAGCTAAATCGCTTATTATTGTAAGTGGAAATATAAATGCTGATCCACTTAATCCTAATCCACACAATATAAATAATGGATATGCTAATATTCTATTTTCCTTAGTAACAAATAACAATCCTATTGTCCCAATTATTAGTAATAAAATATCTACAATTAACACTCTTTTATATGAATATTTCTTTGCTAATTTATTTGTCATTGGAAATGCTAATGCTGCTGCTCCAAATAAAATTGCAGATATGGTTGTATTTGACTTAACTGAGAGTTCCATTATACTAACTACATAATAATTTACAACTCCACGTAATATATTAAATCCACTGAAAAATAAAAAAAACGCTATAAAATATATTATTATCTCTTTTTCTAAAATTTGTTTAATAGAATCTTTAAATTTTATTGGTTTGTGCTTTTCTCTATCCTTTGTCAATTCCCTTTCATTTAAAAAAATTGCACATAAGTAGACTCCTAATACTCCCAATAAAGTGAATAATATTACTGTTATTCTTAATCCTTTTTCTGTATTTCCATTTCCAAGTTTTGCTATAAAATATCCAGGTAAAATCATTGCTATTGCTGTAAATATTAATCTAAACATCGACTGTACTGTTGATAAGTTAAGCCGCTCTTCCTTTGTTCTTGCTAAATCAGGTATCAGAGCATTATATGGTCCACCGACTAATGTATATGCTACAAAAAACAATCCATTTATTATTGCTACCCATAAAAATGTTGCCACAGGTGAACTTTTTAAAGGGAAAAAGAATAAAATCATAGTTATTGCTAATGGTAATCCCCCTATTAACATAAAAACTGATCTTCTTCCATATTTTGATTTAGAATTATCAGACAAATAGCCAACTAAAGGATCTGTTATTGCATCTATTAATCTTCCAAAAATAAATGCTAATATTAATAGAGTAGGTGTTAGTAACGGCTTTAATGTATGTTCATTTGATGGTGGTAAATAATAATATGATAGCCATTGATTATATATTTGATCCAATATGAAATAAGAAACTCCCATCCCATATATCCAATATGTCTTTTTACTCAATCTATTTTCAGTCATCTATTTCCTCTTTCTGATTTACATTTAGAAAGTCGGAAACAGTTTTTGTGTATTCTTCAACATAATCTGGATAAATTCTAGTATGTGTTCCATTTTCAAATACTTTTAAATATATATTTTTATTTTGTGCTATATCATTATATTCACTCATCAACATGCCATATGGAGTCGCTCCATCTTGTTTACTTTGTATTAATAATGTTGGAATTCTTCTTAATAAATATGATAAATGAAGTTTATTAAGGTTTCCACCAACACGAATATTAAAAATTCTAATAACTATACTCACTATAAACTTAGGGACTTTTCTTTTTCTAGCATCATCTTTTATTTTTTTCTTAACATTAGATACTGGACTATCAAGTATCATTTTATCTACTTTAATTCCTTTTTTTCTTAATTGTTCGTTATAAAGTTTAGCAGCTATCGCTGATCCAATTGCACCTTGTGAAAACCCATAAAGAATAAAATTATTTATTTTATAATCACTATTTAGCATTTCCATTGTATGAAAAATATCTTGACCAAAACAATAACCCATATATGTTTTACTCTCATCTGACTTACCAGAATTTCTAAGATCAGGAATAAATATAGAATATTGTTCATTTAATTTTAGTTCCTTTAATAATGTTAAATATCTTAAAACACCTAATCTATTTGTTCCTCTTCCATGTGATAATATGATTGCTTTATTTGAATCTTTATTTTCTAACAACCAACCATATAACTGTATTTTTCCAGACTTATAAGCAACTTCTTTGTAATTAAAACCAAAATCAAGAGGATTAATAAAATCTTCAATACCATATTTTTGTCTCAACTTCTTACTATTATATATTTCTTCTAAAGTAACTCTTGGATATTTTTCTATTTGATTCAAAAAATATTTTATGGCCATATATGCAACAACAAAGAAAAATATCATAAGTATTAAATTAAGAATTATCAGAAAACTCGAACTCATATAAATTCACCTCTTTTAAAATAATTTTACTCTACTACAATTGGATTTAATCTCTCTTTTGTATTAAAAATCAATTCTTTAATTAAAAAGCCCATTTTTTCTATTTTTATTATTTCTTTTCCAACATCAGAATATTCATTTTTTTCAATATCCTTCCAATTAACAAATACTTTCTTTTTATTTTTTTGTAATTTTTTTATATACTTTTGTCCTTTTTTATTAAATCCAAGTACCCTAACATACTTTATTTCTTCACTCATATTCTTCTTTATTACATCTTTCTCTATTCCAAATAAAACATTTAATATTATTCTCTGTATTCTTCTCTTTGAAAGATTACGACTTTTCATACTCTCAAAGAAGTCTTCGTGTCTATTTGTAACAACTATATTTTTTAACATTCTATTATAAATATCAATATCAATATCGTATATTTTCAATATCTTTTCTTTATCATCTGATAAAAATTTATATTTAAACAGCGTAAATAATACTTCTTCCTTTTCTTTACTTTTATTCATATTAATATTTTTTTTTAAAATCTCATATGTCTCTTTTGGAACAAGAGATTTAATTTCATTCAATACCTTATCATCTTTTGATTCAATTAATTTTCTTATAAACGTTGCACTAGAAATATTTTCTATACTAAATTTATCATTATAGCCTACTTTTTCTCTTTTTATAATCTCTTGTTTTAGTTTTAATTTATTCTCAATCCTAGCTCTTATATACTCTATGCCCAATATATTATTGGATTGCATAATATTATCTAATTTGTAATCTTTCAAAGTTAATAAATTAGACTTATTATAATCATTTCCTCTTTTTAGATACTCTTTTAGTGTTTCTCTATATTCTTTTGTTGATTGTAATTGAACAATTTTTTCTAATTCCATTAAATTTTCTTCTTCAGCACCAAAAACTTGAACATCTAATTCAAGATATTCTAATATTTTAACTGATTCAGAAGAGAAAACTTCTGCATTTTGAATAGAATAATATAATGGTAGCTCAACCACCAAGTCTACACTATTTGCTAATGCTATTTTAGTTTTTTCCCATTTACTAATACTTGATATTTCTCCACGTTGTACATAATCCCCACTCAAAACTACTACTACTAACTCTACATGAAATATTTTTTTTATTTCCTCTATTTGATATAAATGTCCATTATGAAATGGGTTATACTCCACTACAATTCCTATCTTATGTTTTATACTCATAAATTCCTTTATAATATTTAAATTTTTAATTTTTATGACGTATATCTACCTACTCATTGTATCATAAAAGTTATAAAATTTATAGTTTATAGTTTTTACTACTGCTCACTATCCATATCTTTTAAAAGATTTCTTTTTATTCTTAATTCTTTTCTACCTTCAAATAATCCTCCATCCTCAATAATAAAGAATTCCGATATAATATTTGCTATTGCCTTACCTCTAGTTCCTATTTCGACTCTTTCAGCTTCAATTTCTCCTTCAATTAAACCATTTATAAATAGTGATTTAGAATTCACTTTCCCATTTATTTTACCTTCTTCTCCGATATATACATCACTACTACTATTTATATTTCCTTCAAAAATACCATTTATGTTTAAATCTACCTCTGTTGTTATTTCTCCTTTAAATGTCGTTCCTTTGCCTATCAATGAAGTTCCTCCATTTTGATTTTTAACTAATTTTTTCCCACTATTGTTAGAAAATATTCCCATTTTACACTCCTTTCATTTTTAAATATTATGTCAAAATTTTTCTCATTCCATTTTACAAAATTCTCGGGATTAATCTGAACACCTTCATATTTAACTTCATAATGTAAGTGAGGTCCTGTTGATCTCCCAGTATTTCCAGCCTTTGCTATCACTTTACCTTTACCTACTTTTTCTCCAACACTAACATCAATTTCATTTAAATGTCCATATAATGTCTGAAATCCAAACATATGTTCTATTATAACTACATTCCCATAACCACTTTGTTGACCGGCAAATATTACTGTTCCAATTGCTGGTGATATTACCTCATCTCCTATATTTGCTCTTAAATCAATTCCTTTATGTTCTTTTTCTTGATTATCAATTGGATGTTGCCTCATACCAAAGCCACTTGTGATGTCATGAGCCTCCTTAAAAGGATAAGAACTCGGTATAATTTCCATAAGAAGATTTTTCTTTTCTCTAGGCAAATTATTTATATTATCTAGAGTTATGCTTTGTATATTCTTTAATTCATTCTCTTTTTCTTTATCTTCTTTAGCAATTCTCTCTCTAAGAGCTAAAATATCAGAATTATTTTTAAAAAATGATTTATACTCTTTGTATTTTACTGTAAAGAATAGCATTGTGACTATTAATGTAGTAATAATTAATACAAATAGTATTGTTATTCTCTCGAACATTAAAATTTGAGCTCTACTTACAATATATTCTTTTATTTTTTCTCTATTTATAATAATTACTCTATATTTATCATTTTTATTTTTTATTTTCTTTTTTATTTTACCTCCCATAAAACTCCTTATTACAATTTTTTTATCTTACAAAATATATTTTATACAAATATATATTTAGGACTTGATTCATTTGATAATTATATCATATTCTATCTAACTTCTTCAATTAATTTATTTAGCATATTATATTTGAATTACAATATTCTAATATGAATTAAACAATTGCAAAATTTTGAAAATT
>RRZU011472051.1_pt1 | contig 10363 bp, 8 predicted proteins | sample 2165561 | NCBI WGS metagenome assembly RRZU01 (sample SAMN10456909, study PRJNA506462) | wastewater metagenome | isolation source: wastewater sludge | place: USA: Moscow, Idaho | reverse complement strand
TGCCGTCTTGCAGCACAAAAAACTCCACGCACAGCACACCCACATACTGCAAGCCTTTTGCTACCGATTTGGCAGCTGCCAGCGCTTGCTGGGCTTGGGCTAAAGGCAGATTTCCTTCATAAACCTCGGTCACGGCCAGAATGCCGTCGCGGTGCAGATTGCGCTGCACGGGCAGGTTGACGATGTCGCCATTGCGGCCACGCGCCACGATGACAGAGCATTCGTGGGCCAGAGGCAGCATTTTTTCCAGCACGCAGGCCACATGACCCAGCTCCGCCCAGCCTTGAGCCAGTTCTTCGCGGGTTTTGACGCGAATCTGGCCCTTGCCGTCGTAGCCCATGCGGGCCGTTTTCAAGATGCCGGGCAGCAGCGCGTCGTTGACGGCAGCCAGTTGCGCGGGTGTCTCAATCACAGCATAGGGCGCGCAGGGCACGCCGCACTTCACGAAGTGAGCCTTCTCGGCAGCGCGGTCCTGCGCAATCGCCACGGCAGAACCTGCGGGCGACACGGGCAAGCTCTCGGCCAGCTTGTTCAAAGCGGCGGCGGGCACGTTTTCAAACTCGGTGGTCACGGCGGCGCACAACTGGGCAAGCTCTGCCAGACCTTGCGCATCTTCGTAACCAGTGCGGATGTGGTGGTGGCTGACCAGACCTGCGGGGCTGGTTTCGTCTTGGTCCAGCACGGCGGTGAAGTAGCCCATGGCCTGCGCGGCGTGCGCAAACATGCGGCCCAGCTGGCCGCCGCCCAGCACGCCCAGCGTGGCGCCGGGCAGGATCACGGCGTTGTTGTTAGCGTTGCTCATTCGTTCACCGGCAGCGTCATGTTGCGGGCGGCTTCGGTCTGCTCCACGCGGAAGGCATCGAGCTTGGCGCGCAGCGCAGGGTCTTCATTGGCCAGCAGGGCCACGGCAAACAGGGCTGCGTTGGCTGCACCGGCGGTGCCGATGGCAAAAGTGGCCACGGGCACGCCCTTGGGCATTTGCACGATGGAGTGCAGCGAATCCACACCTTGCAGGTGGCGGCTGGCCACAGGCACGCCCAGCACGGGCACGGTGGTCTTGGCAGCAATCATGCCGGGCAGGTGGGCTGCGCCGCCAGCACCGGCGATGATTGCCTTGATGCCGCGGTCTGCTGCACCTTCGGCAAAGCGGAACATGTCGTCCGGCATGCGGTGGGCCGACACGACCTTGGCCTCAAAAGTGATACCGAATTGCTGGAGGATGGCAACTGCGTGTTGCATGGTGTCCCAGTCGCTGCTGGAACCCATGACTACGCCAACTTGGATGGGGTTCATGTTGTCTCTTGAGGGCGGCTGCCGCCCGGCCTAGTGGAACCCCTGATTTTACGGTTTTGCTGCACGGCCTTGCGGTGGTAGGTCATAGCCGGCTTTGCAAAGCAGCTATGACCACCCGATTCAGGCCGCCGTGTTGTCGCGGGCAAAGCCCAGTACGCGGTCTTTGAAGACGTAAACCACCCAGCCCAGCGTGACCAGAATTTGCAGGCTCAGAGACACCCACGGCACATAGGCCATCCAGCTGCGGGTGTTTTCGGTGGCTTCGGGGGTGGCCAGCCACATGGCGATGACGGGCTGCACCACCATGGCGCCGGTGTAGCCGCCCACCCCATAGGCCAGCAGCGGCGCGGCGAAGTTGATGATCAGCCAGGCAATCACAAACGCGGCCAGCGGTGACTTGAGCTTGCCTGCCAGCAGTGCAAAGCCCGTCAGCAGCAGGCAGTCGCGCAGCAACTGCAGGCAAAGGTAGAGGGTGAAGGAGCTGAGTGCGCCGCCGATTTCGATCTCAAAGTGGGCGGGGGTGAGCCGCAGCAGGGCGGTGCTCACAAAGGCCAGCAGCAGGCTGACGGGCCACAGCGGCAGCGCTTCAAGCGCTTCGCGCCAGCGTTGGCGGCTGGCAGACCACTGCACCTGGCGCCATGCGCGCAGGTGCTGATCCATGTGCTGAAGCGCGACATAGGCGGTGCCGGCCAGCGCAAGCAATGCAGTGCTGCTGAAAAAAGCGGCAATGCCCATATTCAGCGAACCTGCAGAGAAAAAGCCCGTCAGTGCCAGACCCAGCGGCCAGGCCCAGGGCAGGGTGCGCACATCCAGCCGCGTGCAGAGCTGACGCCACAGGCCCAGCAGGCCCAGACCCAGTACCAGCGCGCCAGACAGATAGGCCAGCCCCAGTCCGCCGACATCCATGCCCCACCACAGCACGGGATCGCTGCTGTGATCCACCACGCTTTTGTAAACATGGCTGATGAAGGGGCCGGGTATGAAGAACAGGAGCAGCAAAGGCAACAGTGCTGCACGCCTGCGGTTGACGGGGCGGTCTTGCTGGCCCCAGCTCATCAGCACCGAGTTCATGGCCCAGGTCTGCAGGCCTAGCCCCCAGAGCACGGCCAGACCTATGGTGTGGTGAATCTGTATGGGCTCCATCACCCACACGGTGGCAATGGCTGCCGTGGCCATCGCAAACCACAGCACATACAGCCATGCGGGCAGGGCCGCGCCCAGCAGCTTGCCCCAGGCCATCTGCCACGGCGACAGGGCAGACAGGCGCTGCCAGTCCCAGGTGTTCTGGCTGGCTTCTTCGGCCAGACTGCGCCCGGCCAGCACGCTGCCGTAGACGATGGCGGCCACCCACACCCCGGCAATGGCCGTCATGCTGAGTGAACCCGGCAAATCCTTGGGGGAAGACAGGGCCAGCGGCATGGCCAGTATCAGCAGGCTCAGGCCCAGACTCCATGCCAGCAGCGAGGGGTGCCAGTTCAGCCAGAGCTGGCGCTGAAATTCGGGGTTGTGCGCGGCGCTCATGCTGGCTCCTTGTTATCGAAATCACGGGCCTGCGCCGTGCGGGCATAACGGTCTTGCAGCCGCTCACGCACCGGGGACAGCGATGCAACGGGAATGCCGGTCTGTACCAGCTGGCTCAGCCACTCTGCCCGGGCGGGCGCTGCGGCAGGCAGCCACAGCAGAATGGGGCGGCTGCCGGTGATGTCAAAGTCCTGCACCGTGGTGTTCAGCAGGGCTTGGCGCAGGCGGGCTTCAAAGCCCTCAGTCTGCGGCATGGCCACTTCCAGTGCGTAAAGCTGGGGCTGAGCGTTGGCGGCGGCCTGATGGCTCTGCAGGCTTTGGCCGACGCCGCCTGCGCTTTGTAGCGCCTCATGGCTTTCAATGCGGCCGTTGCGAATGCTCAGAATGTGGGTGCAGTACTCGTCCAGCTCGCTCAGGATGTGGCTGGAGACGACCAGCGTCATGCCCTGCGCCTGCAACTGGCGAAACAGCTGTGACAGGCTGCTGCGCGCATCCGGGTCCAGCCCGCTGGCGGGTTCATCCAGCAGCAGCACGCTGGGCTGGTGAACAATCGCCTGCCCAATCGCGACCCGCTGGCGCTGGCCGCGAGACAGCTCGGTAGGGTAGCGGTGCAGCAGCTCCGTCAGCCCGAGTTGCGCGGCGACCTGCTGCACGCGGGCGGGCACGCTACTCGGCTCTACACCCATGGACAGCGCCGAGTACTGCAGGCAGCGGATCACGCTCAGCCTGTCGTACAGACCAAAAAAATCAGATAGGTAGCCGAGGTGGCGATGCACCTCGCGCGGCCGCTCTTCGACGGACAAGTCTTTGACGCGGATATGGCCGGACAGCGGTTGATCCAGCCCGGCAATGCAGCGCATCAGCGTGGACTTGCCCGCGCCGTTGGGGCCCACCAGCGCGGTCACGCTGCCGGCGCCAATCGAGACGCTCACGCCATCGAGTGCGCGGTGGCCGGGATATTCGAACACCAGTTGTGAAACTTCAATCAAGTCTGCGCTCCTTGGTTGGTGAGCAATATAGCGGAGGCTGATGTCAGTGCAGCATCGTACGCACTCTTAAAACGAGAGCGGCTAGCGCTTTCTGTATATTGGTTTATTGCATAAATAATGCTTAAAAGAATTCCATGCAGGCGCTAGCTGCTCTCATTGGTGCAGCAATAACCCGGCCCGCACCAGCCTATGAATTACGGGCGCGCATTTGCATGGAGAATCGCAGCATCGCGCGGCGGCCGGGCAGTGACCGGAAGATCGCCGACACATCAGCGCCGCTGCCCGGTGGCAGCGCACAAGCAGCATTGGGAATCACATGATTGACATCACCATCGAGAATTTTGAAGCCGAAGTCATCGCCGCCTCCATGGCCGTGCCGGTGCTGGTGGACTTCTGGGCACCCTGGTGCGGCCCCTGCAAGACGCTGGGCCCGATTCTGGAAAAGCTCGAAATCGCCTACGAAGGCCGCTTCAAGCTGGCCAAGATCGACTCTGACCAGGAGCAGCAACTGGCCAGTATGTTTGGCATTCGCTCCATTCCCACCTGCGTGCTGATGATTGAAGGCAAGCCCGTGGACGGCTTCACAGGCGCTCAGACCGAAGGCAAGCTGCGCGAATTCCTCGACAAGCATCTGCCTGCTGGCGCGGAGATGGACGCTGAACCTGAAGTTGATGAAGCGCAAGCCCTGCTGGCAGCTGGCGATACTCAGGCCGCGTTGCAAAAAATGGCCGATGCTCTGGCGTCCGATCCCGGCAACGACGACGCCCGCTTTGACTATGTGCGCCTGCTAATCGCCACCGGCGGCTTTGAAGAAGCCCGCGCCCTGCTGGCCGAGCCCATCAAGCGCATTCCTCAGCCGCTGCGCTTTGAAGCGCTGAACCAGTGGCTCAAGGCGCTGGAATTTGCCACCGAAGGCGACAACGCCGATGTGGCCAAATACGACCCATTGATCGCCGCCAACAAGCGCGACTTTGACGCACGCTTTGGCCGCGCCCGCGCCCTGCTGGCCCACAACCAGTGGACCATGGCCATGGATGAGCTGCTGGAAATCATCATGCGCGACAAGGGCTGGAACGATCAGGCCGCGCGCAAGCTCATCGTCGCAGTGCTGGAACTGCTCACCCCGCCCAAGCCCAAAAAGCAAGACGCCGTACCCGGCCAGGCCGCTGGCGGCATCGAGCTGCTGGGCAAAAGCAGCGCCGAGCAGGATGAGGCGACCGCCATGGTCAACAGCTACCGCCGCCGTTTGAGCATGGCGTTGAATTAAGGCCCCCCTGTGGCGCTTTGAGCCTTCCCCCTCTCTGCTTCGCGGAGGGGGACACATCCTCGCTGCGGGGCTGCCCTTGCTTGATGTCCCTTGTTTTGTGCGCGCCAGTTTTGACATGGTGGGTCAATGAATCAGATTCTTTCCGTGGCCTCTCAGGGGCTGTTTTTGTATCTGGGGCTGGCGCTGGTTTTTGTTGTGCTGGGCTTGGTACTGCGCCGACCTGGTTTCAAGGGCTGGGTGGGAGAGCAACGATTACAAAGGTTGATACGTGCTCAGCTCAATCCATTGGTCTATGTGGATCTGCACAACGTCACCTTGCCCACAGCCGCTGGCAGCACGCAGATTGATCACCTGATTTTTTCGCCCTACGGCCTGTTTGTGCTGGAGACCAAGAACTTTCGAGGCTGGATCTTTGGCACGGAGCGCCAGTCGCAGTGGACGCAACAAATCTTTAAAAAGCGCAGCCGCTTTCAGAACCCGCTGCGCCAGAACTACAAGCACACCAAGGCGATTCAGGAGTTGCTGGGCGTTGCGCCTGAATATGTGCACTCGGTGATTGCCTTTGTGGGCGACTGCGAGTTCAAGACCGAGATGCCGCCGCAAGTCACGCGTGGCGATGGCTTTGTCAGCCATATCCAGAGCTTTACGCAGACAGTGTGGAGCCCTGAGCAAATGCAGGACCTGCTGGACAAGCTCGAAGCTGTGCGGCTGCAACCCGGCCGTGCTACGGATCAGCAGCATGTGGCGCATGTGAAGGAGTTGCAGGCCGCCAAGCCGCCACCCAAGTCAAAGATGCAGACCAAGACGCCTGCGCGGCCCAAGCCTGAGCCTGTGGCAGAGCCCGTCAAGCCACCGCCGCCCGATGTGGTCGATATCTTGCTGGAGCCGGTGGTTGCTGCGGCGATGGTTGAGTTGCCGGTAGATGTGCAGCCTGAGGGCCCCGTTACAGTCTCTGCCTGGACTCCTGCCACGGTCAAGCACAGGCAGGAGGTGCGCGAATGCCCGCAGTGCACATGGCCGCTGCGCAAGCTGGTGATGCAGCGTGGACCCCTGGCCGGGCAGGGCGTCTGGCGCTGCACCAACACGGCAGCTTGCAGCTTTGTGCAAGAGGAAACGACACAGAGCTGATTTGTCAGAGTCCGCGCTTGCCATGCATGATGGGCTTTCTTGAACAGAAAGCATGTGATGGACCCTCATCTGTATCAGGCCTCCCAGCCACTGGTGCCAGACCAAGAGCGCGTGGCGCAGCTCTATCAACTGGCGGTGTCTCCCCGCAACCCGCAAACCATGGCGTCGCGTGTGCGCACCGGCCTGCTGCTGGTAGCGGCCTTGCTATTGGGCTGTGGTCTGATTTTCTGGATTGCAGCCAACTGGCAGGAGCAGTCCCGCCTGTTCAAATTGAGCCTGATTGAAGCGGCGCTGGCGGCATCTGTGCTGGCAGCCTGTCTGTGGCCGCGTATGCGGGTGGCAGCGCTGTTCTGTGCCACGCTGGTGCTGGGCGGCTTGCTGGCTTTTGTGGGGCAGACCTATCAGACCGGGGCCGATGCCTGGCAGCTGTTTGCCGTGTGGGCCGCGCTGTCGCTGATCTGGGTGGGGATGTTGCGCAGCGACTGGTTGTGGCTGCTATGGGTGCTGATTGTGGCGCTGGGCATTGTCATGTGGACGGGGCGGCTGGATTGGGAAAATGTGTTGTTCCTCGGCAATGGCTCGCAGCTTGGCAGCTGGCTGAACATCGGGCTGTGGCTGGCGCTGCTTTGTGTGCCCACCCTGGTGTCGCTGCTGCCTGGGTTGCGGGTTCAGGGCGGCATGGGTTGGTGGTCGCACCGCGCGGCGCTGACCTGTGCGCTGGCGGTGTGGAGCAGCATGTTTGTGGCACAGATTTTTGATTTTGAGGAGCGTGGTACAGGGGCTGTAGTGGTCTGCACGCTGGCACTGGTGGCCGCCGGTCTGGTGCTGTCGCTGCACGGGCGTTTTCAGGACTATGTTTCGCTCTGCCTGGCCACGCTGGCCGTCAATGTGCTGCTGCTGTCGGCGGCGGCCCGGGTGCTGGTGAGTGCGGATATTGGGGGGCTGCTGATTTTTTCGCTGGTGGGGCTGGCCTGTCTGGGCGGCTCGGTGCGCTGGCTGGTGAGCGTGCAGCAGCGCATGCGCAAGGAGCAGGTATGACGTACTTCTCATCACAGCCCCATTGGTGGCCTGCCGCGCAGCAGCAAGGACTGGTACAGGGTGATGCAGCGCCCGCTGATGACCATGAGCCCTCGGTGCTGGTCATTGCCATGGCCATGCTGGGCGTACTGGTCTGCATGGTTCCACTGCTCGCTTTTGCATTTTTGGGCTTGGGCGAAGAGATATTTTTAGGTAATGGCGGCATGGTGCTGGGCCTGCTGGCATTGGTCGGTGGCGGTGCTTTGCTGCGCAGCGGGCCGCAGGCTTTTACGGGGTGCGCAGGACTGGTGCTATGGCTGCTAGGCGAGGCGTTGGTGCTGATCAATCTGGGAGTCGATTACCTGGATTCCCGCCCCCACCTGTTGACGGCTTGTGTGTTGTTGGCGGCGCTGAAACTGCTGGGTGCCTGGCTGTCCCCGGCGCGCTGGATTCAGACCATCATGGGTGTGGCCTGGGCGGTAGCCGCCTGGGTTTTCTTCATGGTGCTGCAAAGCTGGTTGCCGTGGCTGTTGCCGCTGAAGTTCGATAGTCTGCTGCTGGTCGCTCTGTGGTGGCTATGGCTGCGGGCCGAACCCGCCCGGCTGGCCCGGCCCCGGCAAGGGTGGGCGCAGGAGCGCTGGGCGGTGTTTGCCGATGCCGCAATCGTCGGGGTGCTGCTGCTTGTCGCGAAGGGCAGCTACGGCAATGACTGGCTGGATGTGCAGGGGCAGATTCGCTGGAGCGAAGGCTGGGAAAAAGGCTGGAACTGGGTTGTTGTTGCGGCGCGCTGGCTGTCTGCGGCAGAGGTGCTGTTGGCTACGGCGCTGCTGGTCCGCACCTGGCGCGGCCGGGGCCTGCTGCAGGCCCGCATGGCTGCATTGCTGATGCTGGTGGGCGCTTTGCTGGCCGTGTGCGCATGGTTTCGTGCAGATCTGGGAGCCATTGCCCTGATTGCCGTCGCCGCCCTGCTGGCTGGGCGCTGGCGCATTGCTTTGTTGTGCGCGCTGCTGGGCCTAGTGGTGCTGAGTCAGTTCTATTACGAGTTGCACTGGCCGCTGGCCATCAAAGGCGTTGGCGTGGCCGTAATGGGTGCGGTACTGCTGGCGGGCCTGTGGGTGCTACGTCAGCGCACTGCCGCAGAGGCTTTGCCGCAAGCCGCGCAGCCACAGACGCGCAGCCACAAGGCACAGCTGGCCTGGATGCTGGCGGGCGCGGTGCTGGTGTTTGGCGCAGTCAACTGGGATGTGCGCGGCAAAGAGCAAGTCATTGCCCACGGCCAGCGCATTCTGGTGCCGCTGATCCCCGTAGACCCGCGGTCGCTGATGCAGGGCGACTATATGGCGCTGCGCTTTGATCTGCCGCCCGCCGTCAGCGAAGGGCTGAAAAATATCACTGCCCCTACAGCCTATGTGCGTGCCGCCGTCGATGGGCAAGGCATTGCCACGGTGCAGGCGCTGGTGAGCGACCGCAAGCGGGCTGGTGAGGGTGAGGTGATCTTGCCGCTCAAGCGGCTCAAAGGGCAGTGGGTGCTGGTGACCGATGCCTACTTCTTTCCCGAAGGGCAGGGCACGCATTTTGAAAGCGGCAAATACGGCGACTTTCGCGTGCTGCCCGACGGGCGCGCTCTGCTGGTGGGGCTGGCCGATGCCGAGGGCAAAGTCATAAAGCCTTTGCCCGGTGGCCCCATCTGGAGCAGGAAATCCGGGCCTGATGCCACCAGCCCCAGCGAGCGCGCCGCTGAGGAGTCGACCGAGGCGGACGTAGAGGCAGTGGAGAGTGCGCAGGAGCAAGTGCGGCAGGCTGCAGAGCAAGCCCAAGAGCCGCAAAAGCCCCAGAAGTCGCGCCCATAGCTGCCCTCCACATTGCGCTACCCTTGTTTAGCCTAGGTACATCCCGGAGTAAATGGGCCGCGGGCCAGCGGGGGATGCCACCAATAATCAAAAAGCCTGGTACGAGGCTTTTTTCATAACGACAGGGAGACAACGCAATGAACCGACTGGCAGGCAAGACCGCCATCATTACCGGCGGCGCACGCGGCATGGGCGCGGCCACTTGCAGGTTGTTTGTAGAGCAGGGCGCCAAAGTGGCGATTGCCGACATGCTGGAGGTCGAAGGCCGGGCACTGGCGGCCGAGCTGGGTAACGCGGCTCGTTTTTATCCCCATGACGTGACCAGCGAAGAATCCTGGGCCGCTCTGATGCGCAATGTGGAAAAAGACCTGGGTGCGGTCGATGTGCTGGTCAATAACGCAGGCGTATTGCTGTTCAAGACCTTGCTTGATACCTCGCTGGCAGACTATGAACGCATTCTCAAGGTCAATCTGGTGGGCGAGTTTCTGGGCATCAAGGCCGTGGCTCCGGGCATGGTCGAGCGCGGGCGCGGCTCCATCATCAACCTGTCTTCTGTCGACGGCATGAAGGGCGCGAACGGGCTGGCGGCCTATGCATCGAGCAAATGGGGCGTGCGGGGGCTGACCAAGGTGGCGGCCATGGAGCTGGGTCATCGTGGCGTGCGCGTGAATTCCGTGCACCCGGGCGGTGTCGATACCGCCATGGGCAACCCCGGCCAGCGCTCGCGTGAGCAGGTCAATCAAGGCTTTACCAATATTGCACTGCAGCGCGTGGGTGAGTCATCAGAAGTCGCGGCTGCCACGCTGTTTCTGGCCAGCGACGAGTCCTCTTATATGGTGGGCGCAGAAATCGTGGTGGACGGCGGCATGACCGCCGGTCATTACTATGTGGGGATGCCCGGCGCGCCGGGGATGTAATACTCCTGAAAAATGAGCTGCTAGCGCTTATGTTGTATTGGCTAGCAGCACTTTTATCCATTTATTTCTTTCTGCCATGTCTGCCACATCTCATTTCAGAGGCTTTTTTCGCCCGGCGCTGGGCGCACTGTGCATGCTGTGGGCGCTGGCAGGCTGCGCGGCCGAGGGGAATCAGGCCACAGGCACGAGCGAGGCCGAAGCCATGGCCGCAGAGCCCGCGCCGCTGCTCAATACCTACTGGAAGCTGGTGCAGATGGGGGATGGCTCGCATGTCAGCGCCTATGACAACCAGCCCGAGCCGCATCTGGTGCTGGAGACCGGCAGCGGCCGTTTTCATGGCGCGGGCGGCTGCAATCGCCTGCGCGGCAACTACAGCCTGGA
>RRZU013134835.1_pt1 | contig 10364 bp, 5 predicted proteins | sample 2165561 | NCBI WGS metagenome assembly RRZU01 (sample SAMN10456909, study PRJNA506462) | wastewater metagenome | isolation source: wastewater sludge | place: USA: Moscow, Idaho | reverse complement strand
TCCCGACGATCAACAAGGAGCCCCTCTGATAAGAGGGGTTTGTTTTTTTGGTAGGTCGTCCCGATTTGTATCGGGACCATCCCGACAAACACCAACGAGCCCTTCTGACAAGAGGGGTTTGTTTTTTTTGGTAGGTCGTCCCGATTTGTATCGGGACCATCCCGACGATCAATAACGAGCCCCTCTGACTAGAGGGGTTTGTTTTTTTGGGTAGTTCGTCCCGATTTGAATCGGGACCATCCCGCCTTTAAAATGTCTACTCCCGGAAAGCTTTTTTTTCGATCTCCGCTAACCAATAACGGGCAACCAGGTTGGAAATGTCACTGTTAATGCCTGACTTTTTCCTGGTATTTGCTCTATTAGTTCATGGCCGTAATCCAGATGTTTTAACTTCTGGGTTCATCAAATCTGCATGAATGAGCTCAGCGGAATTAACAGGTCAATAACCTATGCGACCGGTATTGCAAAAGGGATAGTCAGCCATTTTCGGATAAATGAATATGGCTTACTCTATTTAGGGTACTTCATTCTATCTTTTTGTAAATGAAAGTATTACATGCTATTTCATCCATAGTTGCCCATGGTTGCAACAAAAATCGGTACTATTTATTGTGTATGCGATACTTTTTCTGTTTGAACTACGTTTATAGGGTTGATCCATTTTAAGATACCCGTCAATTCACTCCTATGAAACAATGTTTAGTATTCTTCGGTCTGCTCTTTTGCATGTATTTGCCATCCAAGGCCCAGACAACAAGTTGGAAAGGAACTACCAATACCAATTGGAGTATTGCGTCGAACTGGACTAATGGTGTTCCAAATGCCTCAGTAGCAGTCATAATAGGTGATGCCAATTTTACGGGATCATTTCAGCCAAGGGTCAATGCCATTGGAACCTGTAAATCGCTGACCTTGGCTTCAACCGTTCCCGCTACGCTTACTTTGACAAGGAACCTGACGGTGAACGGGGATGTGAACATAGGTTCAGGCGCAACGGTGATCCATCCTGGGTCAAACCTTTTTTTGACGGGCTCCTGGTCGAATAGCGGAACTTATAGTGCCATAGCTACCACCTCGAGGGTGATATTTAACGGTACAACTCAGTCAGTTGGTGGAAATAATGAAACTGTTTTCAGGCGAGTGGCGATCAGTGCAGGGTCTACACTGACCTTGAATCAGCATATGACCGTAGACAGCACTTCCTGCTTACTGGATGTCAGCGGCACGATCAACCCCGGTCAATCTCCAGCTTATACCCTGACTTCAAAGGGGACCAATAAGATCAATCCAACGGCCAGGCTGTTGATATACACCCCGACATTTTCGGGGAATTACGTTTTTACAGGAGCCACCACATTCTATGCCGGATCCGTAGCGGAATATGCCTCCGCGGTTAACAACCAGGTGGTCAGTTCTTCCTATTCTTATTCGACCCTGGTTATCAGCGGCGGAACAACAAAAACATTATCGGCCAATCTTCCTGCACTGTATGGTAAGAATACGGCAAATGGTATCATCAATGTGCAGGCCGGAATTTTTGACCTGGGCACTTATACGGCTAACCGGGCCACTACGGTATCGGGCGGTCAGTTAATCGTTGCCAGCGGGGCCAGCCTTCGATTATCAGGCACATCCAATTTTCCCCTGAACTTTCTTACAAGAACATTAGATGTTGCCAGTAATGTGGAATATTACGGGGCCACTCAAACCATATCTGCACAGTCTTATGGTAACCTGGTCATATCCGGTACAGGAACAAAAAATGCGCTGACAGCTTCCACGATAAGGGGAAACCTGGTCATCAATAGTTCTGCATTGAACACATCTGCAACGGTGGTGTCGCATTCCATCGCCGGTGATATCATTATGAATGGAGGTTCCATTACGGGAACGGCTGCCACCTATGTTTTAAACGGCACTTCGGCACAGTCGCTCACGATGCTGGGCAGCATCCCTTCACTGACCGTTAATAAAGCTTCAGGTTCAGTCAGCCTCAACAGCGACCTGACGATCAACAATACCCTGACCTTTACCAAAGGCAACATCGTTACAGGAGCCAACCGGGTGATCCTCGAGTCGGGTTCTTCCGTTTCAGGTGCTTCACAAAGTACCGGTTGGGTTGAGGGATATATGAAAAGGCATGTGGCAACAGGCACTTCGGTATCCAGGAGTTTTGCTGTAGGATCAGCTTCCTATTATGCTCCTGTCAGTGTTCAATTCGCTACTGTGTCTTCAGCAGGTTATGCTGAAGCCAGCACGTATGATAACGATCACAGTGAACTGGACTATTCTGGCATTGATGATGCTAAAAGTGTGAACCGTTACTGGTTGCTGAGCAATCTGTCTGTTGGATTCACTTCGGCCAGTGCCACGTTCAACTGGGAAACATCCAACATGGACGCCGGTTCTAATACCACCATATTCAGGTCGGGCTTATATAACGGTAGCGCCTGGACGATCTTGAGCGCTTCATCGCCTTTATCCAATTCGGTGGTCGCCAATAATATTACCTCATTCGGTGAATTTGCCGTGGGAGAGAAGCTGGGAAGGTCAACATGGACGGGCAATAATATGACCTCAAACTGGTTCACTCCCAAAAACTGGCATGGCGGGGTTCCTGCATCTGATATGGATGCGCTGATTCCCGATGGACTTACCGGCGGGCGTTTATACCCCATATTGACAGGTTCTACCGGCGTGGTAAAAGACGTTAACGTAGAAGCGAATGCATCCCTGGTGATCAATGCGGGCACATTACAGATCGGCGGTGCGATCACCAATGCCGGAACATTATCCGCCACGGATGGTACGGTTGAATTCAATGGCAGCTCAGCTCAAACGATACCGGCCGATGTTTTTAATGGAAATAAGATCATGAACCTGATCGTCAGCAACGATCTGTCGCTTGCAGGCACAGATTCCATTACTGGAACGCTCAGTATCGCACAGGGAAAGACTTTGTATACCAATAATAATCTCGTACTGAAATCAACCGCCGCCGGTACGGCACGTATTGCTGAACTTCCGGTAGACGGATCTGGTAATGCAACGGCTTATATTAACGGAGATGTCAGTATTGAGCGATTCATACCCGCACGCAAGGCATGGAGGTTATTGAGCGCTCCGATCAGCAACGGCCTCAGTGTTTCTATCAACCAGGCCTGGCAGGAAAGTTCGACCAATCAATCTTTTGGTCCTGGCGATCCCAACCCTGGCTATGGCGTACATATCACCGGGGGTACGGTGGCCAACGGTTTTGATCAAAGCCCAACCAACAGCCCTTCCTTAAAAATCTATAATTCCGCGAGCAACAGCTTTGTTGGATTGCCGGCAACGCCGGGTACCAATGCGCCGATCGGGAACTATACTGGATATATGATCTATATCCGCGGCGACCGCAGTATCGACCTTAACCAGGGAAATAATGCGGCTGTGACACAAACAACGTTACGGGTAAAAGGCACACCCAACACCGGAAGTAAAACCTATACGGTCAATGCAACGGGATTTACGGTACTGGGTAACCCTTACGCTTCCGCCATCAATTTTCAAACCCTTTCAAAAACGAATGTCAAGAACACTTTTTATATCTGGGATCCAAAACTGGCGGGCTCCAATGGACTCGGAGCTTATGTAACAGCAAGTTGGAACAGCGGCACCAATCAGTATGATTTTACTGCTTCGGCCAGCCCTGTGAGCCAGTATATCCCTAGCGGAGAGGCCGTATTGATCCAGTCAAACGACGGGGTCAGCGCTGGCAGCATAACTGTGCAGGAATCAGATAAGACAAACCTTGGTAGCGACGCGATGTTTGGCCGCGGTATGAAAACCGGTGGCCGTATGGAACTCAACCTAATGGAAGCCGAACAGTCTGCATTGCTCGACGCCGCACTGATCACATTCAATGACCGTCATGCCAATGCGGTGGACCATGAAGACGCCTTCAAGCTTCCGATCGATAATGAAAAGATCGCTATTGCGAGGGGCCGGTCTGAGCTGGCCATTGAACGCAGAAAATTGGCGGTTTCCGGCGACTCGATCATGTTAAGCCTCTCAAACCTTACAAAAAAATCATACCGCCTGGAGATCAGGGCTCAGGAAATTTGCAGGAGCGGAATAAGTGCGTTTATAATTGACCGTTATCAAAACGCCGGTGTTAAAACGCGATTGGCAACTGACGGCGCCACGATGGTGGAATTTACTGTTAATGAAGATCCTGCTTCATCTGCGGGTGACAGGTTTGTGATCGTTTTCAATCAGGAAGATATCCTTCCGGTCATTCAGCCGGTGAATCCCGTAATTGTTCAGCAAACAGGGGAAACCTCAGGAAGGCCGGCCTTACATATCTATCCGAACCCGGTTGCCGGTTCAAACCTCCAATTTAATATTGAGCACGTACCCGGTGGTCAATACCAGGCAAGGGTGATCAACCTGAGCGGGCAAGTTGTTTATCAGGCCAGGGTCTCCGTGATGGATGAAAAAGGCCGCAAGCAGATGATCGTTTTACCGGAAATGCCGGCCGGACAGTATAACCTGGTTTTGGAAGGAAATGGCATCAAACTGTCTGCAGGCATGTTGAAATTGTAACCTCAAACTCCACCATACCTGAACGGGCATCCTCCTGGGTGCCCATTTTTTATGCCAGTAGTTTCAGGTCGGGCTGGGCATATTTATACACTTTGAAGTAGATCGTCGTTTTTGTTTGATGAACCCCTTCGATATGGCTGATGGCATTCACGAATTCGACCAGGTGATTGTTATCGCGGCACATGACATCCACCTCCAGGTCATAGTCGCCCGAGGTCATAGCGAGGAAACTGACTTCCGGCAGGCTGGCGATCTTTTTGGCCACTTTTTCTTTAAGGGTGGCTGGTCTGACGAAAACAGCGATATGCGCATAACAGCGAAATCCCACTTTATCCGGGTCAACCCGGCCAATGATATTGACCGTACCATCCTCGATCATCTTGTTAAACCGGGTGCGTACCGTACCTATGGATACTTTCAATTTTTCGGCTATCACCGTAAATGACATCCGGCCATCCTGCTGAAGGAAACTCAGAATGTCAAAATCCAGTTGGTCCAGTCCGTTTTGCCCGTTTACTGACATGTTTAAAAAGCGGCTTTTTTCTAAAAATAATTTTTTCCTGTCAATTAAAAATACAGTATTTTTAAAATTATCTTCAAAAAATAAAAATTTTATAATTTAACTGATAGTATGAAATACGCGAAAGTGCAGAATTTTATCAATGGTAAGTTTGTCGATGCGCATACTGACCGTTCCATGGAGGTCATTTCCCCGGTGGATGGCACCTTGTTGTCAACCGTGCCTATATCTACATCACGCGATCTGGACGATGCGGTAAAAGCTGCCAGGGCTGCATTTGATTCTTGGAGCAAAACGCCGATCAAGGAAAGGGTGCAGGTTTTTTTCCGGTATAAAACGTTACTCGAAAAGCACCTGGATGAACTGGCCAAGCTCTGCACTGAAGAAAATGGAAAAACTTATGGCGAATCAGTTGCGGAAATCGAGAAATCCATTGAACTGACGGAATTCGCCACCTCATTGCCTCAACTCGTTACCGGTGAGATACTGGAAGTCAGCAGGGGGGTTGAATGTCGTACGGAGCACGTTCCGCTGGGCGTTGTGGCATCCATTGTGCCCTTTAATTTCCCGAGTATGGTACCCAACTGGACGCTCCCAAATGCCATTGCCCTGGGTAATTGCATGATCATCAAACCATCGGAAAAAGTGCCCCTGAGTTGCGGGAGGCTGGCAGAACTGCTGAAAGAAGCCGGGTTGCCAGACGGTGTTTTTAATATAGTACATGGCGCCGTTGATATTGTGGAAGCCATTTGTGACCACCCCGGTATCGAGGCTGTGTCTTTTGTTGGTTCAACCAAAGTGGCCAAGATCGTTTATCAGAGGGCAACGTCGAACTATAAACGCTGTTTGGCGCTCGGTGGTGCAAAAATCCACCTGATGGTTCTGCCGGATGCCATTCCTGATATGACGGCGCAAAATGTGGCTGCATCAATGAGCGGTTGCGCCGGACAACGCTGTATGGCTGCCAGTGCCATGGTAGGCGTAGGCCCGGTGGATCATATCATTGAAAAGATATGTGAGGAGGCAAGGAAGATCGTGCCGGGTCAAAACCTGGGCGCGGTCATCAGTAAAGAAGCCAAAGAAAGGATCGAGGGATATATTACGGAAGCGGAAAAGCAAGGCGCCAAAGTATTGGTAGATGGCCGCAATGCCCGCGTGAACGGAAAGGAAAATGGCACTTATGTGGGCCCGACCGTGATCGATTATGTAAAACCCGACATGTCGGTGGCCCGCGAAGAGATCTTTGGCCCCGTGATCTCCATCATGCGTACGAATACGGTGGATGAGGCCCTTGCCATTGAAAATGCCAACCCTTATGGAAATGCTGCCAGCGTGTTCACCCAAAACGGCGGAATGGCCCGATATATCATTGATAAGGCCAGTGCCGGTATGATTGGTGTGAACGTGGGTGTGCCCGTTCCCCGTGAGCCCTTCTCATTTGGGGGATGGAACGAAAGTAAATTCGGAGTAGGTGATATTACCGGTAAGAGCTCTATTGAATTCTGGACCAAACTCAAGAAAAGCACCACCAAGTGGAACCCGGCAGCGGGCGTTAACTGGATGAGCTAAAGAAAAAATGGTTTTTTTTAAGTGATCGGTATTAAAGGATTCTTGATTGATGCCGCATTTGCTGTATCAAATAGATCCAACACTTATCACTTATCACTCAACACTCATCACACAACACAAAAAAAACACAACACATCCTCATATGCAAACACAAACGCTTTCTGAATCAGCAGAGATCATACAAAACAACCAGGAGTACACACTTTTCAGCTGGAGTAAACAAAAAGGGGTGGTGCCTATAGCGGTAAAATATGCCGAAGGGGTCTACCTGTATGATTATGATGGCAAGCGATATATCGATTTTTCTTCCGGTTTGATGAATGTCAACATCGGTCATGGTAATCAGCGTGTAACCGATGCCGTTGTCAACCAGATGAGGGAAGTGGCATATGTTACGCCGAGTTGCGTGACGAAAGTGAGGGGTGAGTTGGGTAAGAAGCTGGCATCGATTTGTCCCGGTGATCTGAATAAAGCATTTTTCACATTATGTGGCGCCACTTCCATCGAAAATGCCATAAAGCTGGCCAGGCTGTATACGGGAAGGCATAAGATCCTGACCAGGTACCAGTCGTATCACGGATCGTCCAATGGTGCCATGACCGCCAGTGGTGACCCCCGCAAACTGCCCGTTGATGCGCAGCAGGCGCCCAATTTTGTTCATTTCGACCTACCATATTTTTATCGTTGGGAATATGGGGAAGAAAATCTGCTGAAGGAATCTGTTGCACAACTGGAGCGCATCATTGCATATGAAGGACCTGCTAATATTGCCGCCATCATACTCGAGGGAGAATCGGGTTCTTCCGGCTGTTTGCAATATCCAAAAGGATATCTCCAGGCGGTTCGCCAGTTATGCGACAAACACGGGATATTGCTGGTCATGGATGAAGTGATGAGTGGATTTGGCCGTACCGGAAAATGGTTCGGTTTTGAGAATCATGGCATCATTCCTGATATGATCGCTATGGCAAAAGGATTGACATGCGGATACCTTCCTTTTGGATGCCTGATGGTCTCTGATAAGATCGCTTCTAAATATGATGACCAGGTTTTATCCCTGGGGTTGACCTATTCCGCCCATCCGGTAAGTTGTGCCGCTGCGCTTGAAACGCTTCAGATCTATGAAGATGAAGGATTGATCGAAAATGCCGCTGCCATGGGAAAATATGTGGAAGAACAGGCGAAGAAGATGATGGATAAACACCCTTCAATTGGCAACTTCCGGACCACCGGATTGCTGGGATGTTTTGAACTGGTCAGGAACAGGCAAACAAAAGAACCAATGGCGCCTTTCAATGCCAAACCGGATGAAATGACCGTCATGAATAAAGTGGCCGCACGTATCAAAGAGCTTGGCATGTACACATTTGTTCGCTGGGGTTATATTTTTGTGGCGCCTCCTTTATGTGTTACCAAAGAGCAAATAGATGAAGGGTTGGCCATTATCAGCGATGCCATCAGTATTGCCGACCAACACATTGATCGATAATTCACATGTAAGAGATAAGGATACACCAGTCCTGTATGACAGATCATCAGCCACATCATTCACTGACCAACGAAGACCTGGCGGCGGTTCCCGTTTCCGGGCGTACCTGGAATACCTGGAATTATGCCGCATTATGGATCAGTATGAGCCTGTGCATTCCAACGTACATGCTGGCCAGTTCCCTGATAGAGGGTGGCATGAATTGGTGGCAATCGATCCTAACGATCTTCCTCGGCAATGCCATCGTGCTGGTGCCGATGATCCTGAACGGACATGCCGGCGCCAAATACGGCATCCCTTTCCCTGTTTTTGCCAGGGCCAGTTTTGGCACAAAAGGCGCCAATATCCCGGCCATACTCCGGGCGATCGTTGCCTGCGGCTGGTTTGGCATTCAAACATGGATCGGGGGTTTTGCATTATACCAGATGTTACGGTTATGGATACCCGCACTGGAAACCCTGCCCTCCTTTTTTCCCGACAATATCGGGCTGGCATCAGGGCCCGGCATTTGTTTTTTTCTGTTTTGGTTATTAAATATGTATGTGGTTTACCTGGGTGTAGACCATATCAAAAAACTACTGCTGTTTAAGGCGGTCTTTCTGCCGGTGGCAGCACTGGCACTATTGATTTGGGCCATCTCTGCGGGGAATGGGCTGGGGCCGATACTCGCACAGCCATCCAGGTTCGCGGATACCGGATCTTTTTTTACTTTCTTTTTCCCGGCACTGACCGGCATGGTGGGATACTGGGCAACACTATCGTTGAACATCCCGGATTTTACACGGTATGCTAAAAACCAAAAGGCACAGATCAACGGACAAATAATCGGGTTGCCGCCTTCGATGACCTTGTTTTCTTTTATTGGCGTTGTGGTAACCTCGGCCACGGTGATCATTTACGGGGAATCAATCTGGGATCCGCTGGTTCTGGCCGGAAAATTCCAGAGTAAACTGCTGGTCAGTATTGCCATGATCGCAGTGGCCATCTCCACACTGGCCACCAATATTGCCGCCAACATTGTCAGCCCGGCTAATGATTTTGCACACCTGGCACCATCCAGGATCAATTTTCGCAAAGGTGGTTATATTACCGGGGTCATCGGTATCCTCATTCTTCCCTGGAAACTAATCGCCGATCCCAATGGATATATTTTCACCTGGCTTATCGCATACTCCAGCCTGTTAGGTCCTATTGGTGGTATCATGATAGCCGATTATTATTTTATCCGCAGGCAGGAACTGCTGGTGAACGACCTATACAGCAAGGGCGGGATCTACCATTACCTGGGCGGATATAATCTGCGTGCGGTTTGGGCCATGCTGGCAGGAATACTTCCCAATGCGCCCGGATTCCTCGTACAGGTGAAACTGGTTTCTGCGGAAACTGTGCCAGGCTGGATTTCTGGCTTATATCATTATGCATGGTTCGTCGGTTTTGCCGTCAGCGCCATCATGTATGTCATACTGATGAAACGGGTTGCAAAAGTTCATCATTCGTAAATTATCATTACATTCATAGATCGACTAAACTGAAAGGAGAATATGTCTATTTTAATAAAAAACGGCAGGGTCATAACGGCTACGGAAGATTGTATCGCTGATGTTTTTATAGAAGGGGAACAGGTGAAGACCATCGGAAAGAACCTGGAACTGCATGCCGACCGGGTGATCGATGCTACAGGTAAACTGGTCATGCCCGGCGGAATAGATCCTCATGTACACCTTGATATGCCGTTCATGGGCACTTTCAGTTCGGATAATTATGAAACAGGCACCAGGGCTGCATTATTTGGCGGCACCACCATGGTCATTGATTTCATTTTACAGAAGCAGGGCAGTAGCCTCCGTTCTGCATTGGATGAATGGAACGGCAGGGCAAAAGGAAATGCCGTGGGTGACTACAGTTTTCATATGGCCGTTACCGATTTTAACGAGGATACAAAGAAGGAGATCAGGGGAATGATCGAAGAAGAAGGCATCAGCTCCTTTAAAACCTTTATGGCTTACAAAGGAGCGTTGATGATCGATGACCGGCAAATGATCGGGCTGATGGAAGAAGTGAAAAGCCATGGAGGCTTGATCAATGTACATGCCACCAATGGCGATATGATCGATTACCTCGTGGCCAAATTCAGGCATGAAGGAAAACGCGCGCCACTCTATCATTATTTATCGCAACCCGAAATTACAGAGGCGGAAG
>RRZU011903004.1_pt1 | contig 10364 bp, 9 predicted proteins | sample 2165561 | NCBI WGS metagenome assembly RRZU01 (sample SAMN10456909, study PRJNA506462) | wastewater metagenome | isolation source: wastewater sludge | place: USA: Moscow, Idaho | reverse complement strand
TAACTTTTTTTTTGCATTGAGCCGGGACAGCCCTCGGGACAATGTGTGGCAAATTGAAGAAATATAAAGATTGAGTATTAAACAGTTAGGTTTAAGATAGTTGCAAAATAGAATCCTGGTACCCCGACATAGAAAGTCTCTAAACGTTTATAGCAGTAGTTTTGCGCATAAGTCGCAACTACCAAGCGGGACAGAAACGGGACAGCCACAAGGAATTTTTTTTGCCTCTCTTAAAATCTACGATTAAGAGAGGCAAAAAAAAAAATGAACATACCCCAGAAAACTACAAATAATCATGTTGACAGTATTATCTCCTATACTTACCCTAAATTATATACAGGCAAAGAGTGGTATGTGGGGTTTTACGCATTTGACCCAGTGCAAGGGAAAATGAGACGAAAAAGAATCAAAATAAATTTTATTGAGAAAATTGCAGACCGCAGGAAGTACGCCCAAGGGCTAATGCGACGTTTAATTGTGAAATTAGATAATGGGTGGAATCCCTGGATAGAAGCAGAAAGCAGTAAGGCTTACCATACTATTAATGAAGCTATAGACCATTACAAGCGTTACGTAGATAAACTTTACGCTGATAATATACTAAGAAGAGATACGCACATTTCATACATATCTTACGCAAATAATATTGATGTTTGGAACAAAAGCCTGCAGGTAGCCTATACCTATATTTACCAATTTGACCGTGCATTCGTACAAAAGTTCTTAGAGCATATATATATAGAGCGCAATAATACTGCACAGACAAGAGACAATTACTTAAGATGGATGCGAATGTTTTCTTCATTTTTAATAGAGCATGGGTATTTGAAAACAAAGCCTACTGACGCCTTTAAGATGCTAGGTAAAAGAGCGATAAAGAAGAAGAGAACTGTAATTGCAGAAAACGACATGATTCGACTAAGAGATTATTTACTCAAAACAAACAAGCACTATCTATTAGCTTGCTACGTATTGCATTATTGTTTTATTCGCCCAAAGGAAATGAGTAAAATACAACTGAAGCATATTTCAATTAAAAACCAATCTATATTTATTCCTGATACAAACTCTAAGAATAAAAAGGATGCGGTTGTAACTTTGTCGGCAAAAGTGTTGCATCTTATGATTGAGTTAGATGTTTTTAGTAGTGACCAGGAATGCTACTTGTTCTCAACAAATTTTAAGCCAGGGCTAAAAAAAAGAGCAGATAAAATGTTTCGGGATTATTGGCTGTTAAACATAAGAAAAGAGTTGAAGTTTCCTGATTCTTATAAGTTTCACTCTTTGAAAGATACAGGAATAACCAACATGCTAAAAACGCATGACAGAATAACTGTGAGAGACCAAGCAAGGCATGCGAGCATATTAGAGACAGACAAATACACACCTCACGATTTAATGCTAGCAAATGATTTAATTAAAAATTATTCTGGAGTGCTTTAATTACTTAGGATCAACAAGCCTAATTAGATTATTTCGAGCAGAGTTACACTTTTGCATAGCATCCTTTGTTTCAAAAACAAAAGATGTTGAATGATCAAATCGACCATCACTCCATTCAACAACAAGGAATGCGACCTCATTTTTCTTTTTCTTTCTCCAGGCTAAAGCAAACACACCAACTAAAACCACACGACCTAAAGTAATTCTCTTCTCTATAGATGAAGCATCCTCTACAGTTATAGACTTTATACTGCTTTTATTTATGTCAAAAAGGTATTGCGGCATTGATATCGGAGTTTCCTGCTTGTAAAATGACACCTTGTCTTTTTCATCTTTGACTGAAACACCCCCAACCTCACGGTCATACTTTGGATGACCTCCAACATACTTTCCAATGTTCGTAAAATTACTTAAAGACAACCCTTGTTTAGAAAGCCTTTCTTTTGTTTTTTTCTCTTCTTTGCTTGAGCTTATTATTAATAAAACAAACATTATCACTATTACTACAACTGCATAAACAACCCAGTCGGCAAACCCTAAATCTCCATTATCTTTAAGAACGCAAGACGACATTAGAAACACTAATATCATTAAAGTAAAATACTTTCTCATCATTTTTAGTTTAGATTGTAATTAATAAGTTTATAAAACAAAAAGCTTGTTTTAATAAGCTTTTTGTTTTACATATATGCACTTTATGATAAAAGCAAAGCAACGGCATCTTTGCACTCTTGACGAAAATCATTAAGATCCTCCCATTCAAGTCTAATCTCTTTGTTTTTTGCGCCGCCTGGGCCTACCTCTTCACCACTATACGATTGATAGTTGAGCATTATAGCTTCAACAGCATCAGCGCTGTAGCGGGTGCGAATAAGGCCTGAAACAAATTGCGGATAAGTAGCTTCAGTAGCTTTGATTTTTGTTGAGCCGTCGCCTTCTGTGCCTGAGTAAGCGTAAGCTTTAAAAGGGACAGCCCCCTCTTCTGCATTTTCGGGAAGGTAATCTTCGACAACCTCCTCATTGAGATAGAGTAAATAATGTTCATCGTCAAACTTGACGAATGTTTTGCGAACTGGATAGTATTCCTTTTTCATGATTATAATTATTAGGTGAACTTGTAAAATTTCTTATGAATTTTGTTTGTAAACTCTTTCACAACAGTTGCAATAGGAAGATCTGCTTTTGAGAAATCATTCTCAGCCTGGTCAATCATTACTTTTGAGCCTGAGAAAGAATAGAACTGTTGCTCTGACCAGGTGTAAACTGGTGCGCCTTCTTTTCCAGCATCAAGATCTACCTTGTCAGCTCTATTGTATCTAATTGCAATACGCTGTTTTGGTGAACCATCCTCGTTTGTCTCAATAATAGAATCTTCTATTTTGTAATCTAATAGTCGAATTATTTTCTCATTCTCATCATCTTTCTCTTTGCAGATAATTTCATCAATCGACCTTTTCTGTGAACCTGTCATGCCTTCAAAAGGTGTTTTCCTTTTTCTTTTTCCAACAACAGCTCCTAAACGTTTTTCCATTTCCAATTTTTTAAGTAAGTTTTTTGTATCAGCGTGCGAAGCAAAGCCAATTCTGCTTGCAGCCTTTTGTCTTATTTCTTCATTTGAATATCCTTTTTTCTTTAATTTAGCTACTTGTTTACAAAGTGCTTTTTTGTTTCTTTTTCGCAATTCTACACGATCATGATAAAATACATAACCGCAAACATCGTTACCCATCCACATTGGGCGCACGTTCCAACTTTTATTGAGAATGAGTTTAAAATCATCCTGGAGAACTTGATGACAGATATCGACAATTATGTGCAAAAATGCTTTGTCTTTATGTTTGATGACAATATTATCAGCAAAACGGCTGTAGTGTAATAAACCTTCGCGGACGTAACTCTCAAACTTGCTATTAAGGTATTCAACTCCTTTACTCAATTCTAAAGCCTGCGCAAGTGTTCTGCAGGTATTAAAACAATGCGTCACGTACTTGTTTTGATAATACTTGAATTTTACTGGATCATCCAGCAGATTAAAGCATCGGATAGCCAACCTGTCAAACGGAGCTAAGTAAAGCCCTGAAAGTAATTGTGAGAGCTTAACGCCTAGCACTAATCCATCTCTAAAACTATCAATGAATTCGTCTAAAAAATGAAGCAATACAGGATCCTTAATCTTATCTCTTAATCGCAACTTCATTAATTCGTGATCAATGTGTTCAAAATAGTGATGAACATCAAGCTGAACGTAGTAATAAACCTCTTCCTGTGAATGCTCACGCAGTTCGTCACGCTCTTGTCTTACGTAATAGTGTGTTCCTTTGCCAGGAACGCACGAAGGAGCACGATAAAAAATTGTATCAAACAGCCATTGTTCAATTGGCAGCATTGAAGCCCACTGAATAACATGGTCCTTGACTGGTGACTTATTAATCACACGAGGTTTAGGTTTGTAGATTTGCTTTTCGGTGTATGGAGAAGTTACCCAGGCACAACGCATATAGGAATCTAGCAGGAAGAGAAGATTCTCTTTTAGATTTTCTCTAAATAGTTGAATCTCTCTTCTGCTATTTTTATTTGTTGAATAGCCTGCAAAGGCTTTCTCATAATTTCCTATTGTCCCATTTTGGACGTTACCTTCTCGCTTCATTCGGTGTCTTAATCGGTGTATTAATCGGCTTGTCTGCTTTTTTAAAATCCCCGTCTTCGACCATATCCTATCTTTGAATATGACTACCAACGCTTCCTTTGTTGTGTATATTTCACCGTGGGGTGAGGTCCTGTCTCATTGAGAAAATGGAGGCGCTGACAAACACCTCTATTTCTGATAATATAAAGTTGAGCGGCGAGCCGTAGTTCGCATTGGCATTCGAGGGCGCATTGTTCGCATTCAAGTACTCTGGGCCAGCATTGGAACCATTGTTCGCATTGCCACCAACCGCAGACGCGCGAAGGCCTGAAACTCGGCTCAAGAAACAGCAACCTAACAACCTAAAAACGGTTGTCAAGTCGCAAAGATAGTGTTATAATTCAAACAAAAAAAGAAAAACGTTTCAAAGAGCGTGATTCGAGGTCTCGCCAAAAAGGCGATATACCCCCGCCCCTACCGGGGCGATGTTTACTTTTGTGGGCTGTGTGTCCACTGTGTGGACACTTAGCCCACTATGACAGGTGTTGTGTCCCAGTTTTCTTGCGATTCGCAGAGCGGCGAGCCGTAGTACGCATAGGCAGTCGAGGGCGCATAGAGCGCAGTCAAGCACTCTGGGCCAGCATGGGAACCAGAGTTCGCAGAGCCACCAACCGCAGACGCGCGAAGGCCTGAAGTACCATTACTATAAGATCTATCTGCATAATATGTAGATGGAGAAGCCCCTAATACAGTAGGTACATGGCAAAGATTTTGCATACTTAGTTGAGAAATATAATCAATGCCTGGAGCAAGTACCGCTACTTTTCTCAAGCCTGATATAGAGTTAATGTTGTAATCAGAATGCAATTGAGGCACAACATAACAATCTCCGCTTGTATCAGCATTCATACTAAATAATTTACCTCTCTCCCATCTATTTGTTAGACCATAAAAGTTTTTCAACCCAAAGAATACAGGTATCTTTACAGTTGTCCATATAGAGCCATCAGAATCTGGCACATCGTAGGAAGCTTCACCGCAACTGTCTCCAAGCTCAATGCCTACGCTTGTAGGAACAAAACTATAATGTCCAAATTTTTCTGACCACTGAGTACTATTTACATTTGTGACACCTTCACCCAAACCACCTTGGAACAATCCGTTAGAATCTTTATTTGCATTAAAAGCAGTCTGCAGGTGACGAGTACCAAAGATAATACGAGTAAGTGCACCAATAGCTGCAGGGAAAGAATACCAATAAGCTTCCCAGCCTAAACCTTTTTTGCGAGCATAAGAACCATACACATCTTGAGATTGATTTGATGCGCCACGCCCAAGCTGTGTGTTAAATGCACCATCTTTTGAGGCATCATTATTACCACCTCGATAACGAGGTAGGTCTGACACAACAGATACCAACTCTTCTGTTTCTCTATCCACCGTGGTTTGTCCAGTAGCGGCTGTTGAGCCAACTGGTACTACATAATTTTGGCGTCCTCTTATTGGCTTAAGTGATGCACCTTCGTAATAATATTCACCTTCTGTCCAAAATGCATAATACCACTTTGTGCCCCAACCCCACATATAATCACCCATTGTGCCATCCAGTTTGGCGGCTTCGCCAGTGGCCAACTTGTAATGATTATTTGGATCTAACTTGCGACGACCATGGTTGCGGTCTACGAGGTAGCAACCCAAACCCAACAGTGAGGGTAATTCTCGCAAGAAACCAATGTCGCCCACGGCTTCGCCTATAGGGCTAGCGTTGTTTACGTTCCATCGACGCATGGCCACACCGCCTGATGTGATAAGGCTACTTGGTATATATCCTAATTCTCCAAATGAAGGTACATGACTAAATAATCTGTCTTCATTGCGAAGTTTATCGAATGTAGGTAGTTCTGAAATTTTAATTTTTTCCATTGTATTTTGTTGTTTTTTTATTTTGTTATTTATTGTGGAGTAACATATGTTTCTCTATTAGTCATTTCCCAGCTTAAAACTCTATCGTAAGTCCTAGAGCTATCACCAGTGCTTTTGTAATTTCCTGGGGGAAGTTCAAAACAACTAACCTCTACACACCCTCTTGGTGGGATAAACACACTATCTTTCCTAGCTCCTTTTTCTTCATCTGATATAGTGTAATTTGTCAACACAACCTCACCCTTAGAATTTAATAAGTAACCTATAACAAGTAGGTTTAAAGTGTGAGATACAGTACTTGAAGCATTGTAGAACTTTATTGTTTTTCCTTTGCTATCAAAAGTTGTAGGAACTGTCAGGGTTTTGCGAGGCATGGGAGCTATCCAAAATAAATTGTAATCCCCTATTTTACCTTGATACCCTGACGAAACTTTTAACAACCCATCTATAGTAGCATCTTTAACTTTCAATTTTCCATCCACTAGAGAATACAGTCCACTTGGATGAACTATATCTAACGCCTCAATCCTTTCAGCTGTTACCAGCACCGCTTGCAACCTCTCAATATACGCATCTTGCATATAAATGAAATCTGCACTCTCTACCAACTTCCACTCTGAGGGAACGAATGTTCCTTTCCCTGTGACATGGTTGAAGGTAGATTGAGGTGCTGTTAATTCGAAGACTGAGAAATTGCCTTGCGTACCATCTGAACGCTTCACAACGGGTATTCCTGCAGGTGACAATTTATACTGAATTTTATCACTGAAGAATCCAAGTATTAAATAATTAGAGCCATCTTTTGCTTCGGCCTTCACCCCCGTATTAATCCATTCACCATTGACCCATTCGTGCCAATAGCCATCAATTATTTTGGGAGGTTCGTCAGCTAATGTTATATGAACTACTTGACGAATATCCATAATTTTACAAATTAATCGTTGAATGAGCTTCAATAAATATTGACTTATGCTCTTGAATTTTTGCACCACTGATAGTTACTTTTGTAGGAGTGGGGGTAAATTGTGAGGTAATATCTGCAAGCGTTGCATTCTTATATACCTTTATTTGAAAAGTAGCACCTGGGTGTTCTGAGCCTGTGCGTGCATTAAGCACTTTGAAAACGTAAATCACATCATCAATAGCACGTTGGCGCACATTATTCCCTTGGTCGCAAACAATTATGTAAGGATCGGTTGAATCCCAAACTTGTTTTTGTTCTTGGGCTACTACCTCAGAGCCAATATAGGCTTTGCCTACTACCATCAATTCACCATCCACCATTGCGGGAGTGATTGAAAGAACTCCCGAAGGATCCTTTGCTCTGATAACAGTATTATCGAGCTTTAAAAATTCAAACTGCACATTCTCACTTACCTGAGCGCCATTATTGTACAGTATGGCAGTCATTTGCAGTGAAGATTGTCCAGGATCTAGTACATCATCGAGCATCATCAAAAAGAGACGGTAAAGGTTGTTTGTTCCCTCTTCCACTAGCACGGTGATATCCGATGAAACAGTTACATCTTGACCGCTTGACTTTACTTTTCCTGTAAAAGTAATTGTGTCACTATCGTTATTGGTATCACTGGCCACATTACCAATCATCTTGAGAGCTTCAGCTCCATTGTAAGTAACCTTTTGTACTTTGCCCGCAATTATAGAGGGTGCTGTAGCTTTGCCATCTCCCCCAAATTGAATATCTACCTGGTTGTATTTCCACGATACATCTGTAGGGGTGAGTGTGCGACCTTCCATTACTGAGAAGATGCGAGGGTAAACAATTGGGCGAAGTGAATCGCTCATAGTAGCCCAGTTTGGTTTAAAATCGGACGTTCCTTTTTTGAAAGTCTGATAAAGCGGAGCTGTAGAATTAAGGGTTGTGTTTAAATTATCTCCATTAACGAGTAGATTAATACTCACACCGCCTGTTGCTATTAAATTTGCCATGATATTATTTCTTTTTTGGTTCTGTGTACTCTTCGCCATTAAGGGCGTTTATTTTTTCTTCTGTTGAAAGGTCAATCATTTGAATATCTTTTGCAGATAGCAGTAAATAATCTTTATCAACCTCTGTGCGCAATATTTCATTAAAGCCTGCACGAGCTGCAATCTCTTTTTTTATTTTGTAATACTTTTCCATGATATTATATTTAATTTCCGTAAGTTTCTGTTGTTAATACATTGCCATCATCATCTGTAAGGATAGCACCATCATCATCTGTAAGTGCAGCAAAGGCTTCACGTCGCTTCAAGTTAGGGTAAACCTCTATGGTAGATGCACCCATGTTGATGTCGTCACGTGTGAAAACAAAAGGTGTGCCTGTGCCAAGGTGTCTCTCTATTCCATCTTCACGAATCATCCAGCGCAAAAGGAATGCGGCATTTACATCAACATTACCAATCGAGTCGGCGATGTTCAGCAAACACTTCACATTGTTGACGCCTGGCATAAGTGGCAGTCCAACTATATTGACATCGACACGATACGAGTTGAATTTCCGAATGAAGGTAGCGGTGCTTGTACCAACTATTTTCCCATCCTTCCACGCTTCACAAGTAATTGTCTCTTTATTGATATATGTTTTATCAATTGTCAGCGTTTTTTTATCTGCAGATAGAGATACACCATACAATTCATTCTCGACAATGTCCAATCCTTGGGCATTAAGCCATTTAAAAACAATGCCTGTGAAATTTGTCACCAAGTCATTACCATGCGTAAGCTTAGCGGTAATGGTAGTCATTGTATTTGGGTTGCGATAGGCATCAAAATAGACAGCACCGTGAGGATTGAGCGTGAGGTTATATTGCGCTTCCGCTTTTAAAATGGTGCGCAAGGTTACAATGTCTTCGCGCGAATAAACCCGACCACTGCGAGGATCGACAAATTCTGTGATAGCTTTTATCACCACCTGTGTATTGGCAGGTATATTTTTTACCACCTTCACAGAATCACCACCTATCAATTCATAGCCTGAGGTAGATGCTGATATAGCAACCTCATTTTCATAAAATGTAGTGTTGGTTGCAGGTGTGATTATTTCACCACTATCAGGATCGGCAATGCTTAGATTGTGTGTTAATAATATGGGTGATGACAAAGCACCTTCTCGATTTGGAGAGTAGTTTGTGCCATCAAAAAACTGCACGGCCGAACCGCCTAGAATGTTAAGTGAACCCCCTACCCTTAGTGGTGTGTGTTCCGTTTGTATTTTACTTCCTATTAATTTCATAGCTCTATGTAATTGGTTATTGTGTTAATACTTGATGCTGGATAAATTGCTGTACAAATGAATCGCACAGGGTTTGTTTTGCTCCAATAACTCCCCATGTCTTCGTTGCTTAAATGAAGTTGTCTAACTCCTTTGTGCTTCGCATTCCAGACAATATCAGAAGCCTCATGTCCGCTTTCACGCTTCCAGCTCCATTGTTCTTCTACTATATCGGTGCTCACATTGGCATTGCCAATGAAAACAACAGGAGTAATAACGGTATCTACAGCACCAGCGAAGAATGCAAGGCCATTGGAAGAGTCAAACTCCATGCGAACATCAGAGCGACCTTCAATCATTGTCCACTCGGGAGAACTCCATGAGGGTGTGGCTGTAGTAGAGTAAGAAAAGCAACGCCAACGGCAACCATAAAGCCAAACGTCATCTGTTCCTTTTTCATTATTATTGAAATACTTTTTGCCCTCTTGGTGTGGGCCACGGTCGTATATTTCTCTTACTGTTTTGCCTTGGTAATCTACTCTTATAATGTCTTCTACAACCAATCCTGCTAGGTAAGCATAAGGCAAACCATCTTTGAGGGGCAGGCTCTCAAACTTATTCTTAAAATCTTGCGCAGTGTCAAAGCTGGCTACAAGGGTTGCACTTTTAAAGTCGGAAGCACCATCATAGATTTGCATGCCGCCTTTTTTGGAGGATAAAACAACGTAGCGTTGTCTATCCTTAACGGTTACGTTACCCACGCGCGCTACTCGCATGTGGTTTTGAGGTGGCAGGTTATAACCTGACGGTGTATCAGCATCGGCTACAAGGGTGACCTTCATAAATGTTTGTCCAACCTCGTCAACTCTCAAGCACGATGTTGCGAAGCCTTTTATTGCGCTTGTATAGTCGTGAAATACTCCTTGGATTAAGTCATCTCCGACAAATTCGATGAACTCACCATCTAGCAACTTTGGATATACTTTGTAAACTCTCCCCTCGATGTGCTCAACCGTTTCTAAAATCCCATATTCGGTCAGAAATGTTTTGTCACCAATAAACGAGGTCTTGTTAAATCTGAATTCGGGAACCTCCAGGAGCGAACGAATCTTTGCGCTCTCAAATTCTGCATTTCCTAGGGCGTCAATTTTTGCGCC
>RRZU013219456.1_pt1 | contig 10365 bp, 7 predicted proteins | sample 2165561 | NCBI WGS metagenome assembly RRZU01 (sample SAMN10456909, study PRJNA506462) | wastewater metagenome | isolation source: wastewater sludge | place: USA: Moscow, Idaho | reverse complement strand
TGGCTCAGCAGCAGGATCGCGCAGACACTGAAGAGGATCATGTCGAACATGCGCAGCGCGCGTGGCGCGGCTTCTTGAGTACTCATCGTCGACACCCTCAGACCATCACTGCATCGTGGAGGAACGACTCGATGCGCCCCTCGTGGTAGGCCCGCAGGGCCGGGGTCGGGTGCTCCAGGCGAGGTGTGATGTACCAGGCCAGCAAGCCCTTCTCCGTGTGCAGCCGGTTCTCGCTCTGGTCGTAGATGATCGACTGCGGGCTGTCCATGACCTCGTCGGTCGCTTCGACGCCGCGGGATGCGGGCAGGCAGTGCATGAACTTGGCATGGGCCGGTGCCCGGGCGAGCAGCTCGGCGTTCACCTGGTAGCGCGGCTTGAAGGCCTTCACGCGGTCGGGGATCTCATCCTCCTGGCCGAACCACCACCACAGGTCCGTGTAGATGAAGTCCGCGTTGACCACCGCGTCCTCGACGGCTTCGGTCTCGAAGTAGCGACCGCCGTACAGTTCCTCGTTCTTGGCGATCTCGTCGAGCACGGTCGGCCACTGGGCCTTGATCCCGTATTGCTCGGGCCGCGCGTGGATGAACGTGCCGCCGAGCATCGTCACGATCTGCGCGGTGGAGGTGCACACGTTGGTGGCGTCGCCGACGAACACAACAGTCACGTCGGAGAAGGGCTTGTCGGTGTGCTCGGTCATGGTGAAGACGTCGCACACGGCCTGGGTGGGGTGGTTGTAGTCGGTCAGCCCGTTGATGACGGGGACCTCAGCGTGTTCGGCGAAGTCGGTGACCGTCGCATGCTTGAAGGCGCGGATCTCGACCGCGTCGACCATGCGGGACAGGACCTGGGCGGTGTCCTTGATGTTCTCCTTGGCCCCGAGGTGGATCTCACCGGGCTTGAGATACAAGGCGTGGCCGCCGAGTTTGGTCATCGCGACCTCGAAGGACACGCGGGTCCGGGTGGAGGCCTCCTCGAAGATCATGCCCAGGGAGGCACCTTCGAGCAGTCGGGGGCAGGCGTTCTGCTTGTCCGCCTGCTTCAGGAGGCGGATGAGGTCCATCTGGGCGCGGATCGTGTCCGGGCCGAGGTCCTGGGTATCGATGAAATTGCGAGCGGATCGCATCTGCGGTGACAACCTTTCTGTGGAGAGGTCGTCGAGAGGGGCGGACTTCGCGGGTGGGCGAGCCACCCCGGTCGGCGGTTCCTTCTGTGGGGAACACCTCCACTGTACTCGGCACTTGAGCGACTGCTCAACTAGGGGTCCGATCGGCGTTTGCCGGGAATCGCCGGTGGCCGTCGAACTACCGTGATCGGCAGGAGGTGGGTGATGACCCAGGTCGGCGCGCCGGACGGCCGTCGATCAAGCACGCCTGCTGCCCCTGTGATGATCGACATCGAGGCGCTCCCCGATCCCTACGTGCTCTACGAGAGCGTCCGGGACGAGGCCGGCCGGATCGTCGATTTCCGCTTCGCTGCAGTGAATGCCGCGGCCGTTGCCGACTTCGGCCTCGCCCGGGAACAGTTGCTCTCCTCGACCCTGCTGAACCTGCACCCGCTCACGGGCGATGGGATCCTGTTCGACGATTTCGTACACGCCGTCGATAGCGGTGAGCCACTGATCCTCGAAGACTTCGAGAACCCCTCAACCCCTCCCAAGGGGGACCGCCGGTTCTACGACATCAGCGCGAACCGGGTGGGTGATGGACTCGGTGTGTCCTGGTGGGACGTCACACAGCGTTACCGCAGCGACCGGGCCGTGGCCAAGGCGGAGATGCGCTGGCGCAGCACGCTGGAGTCGCTGCTCGACCCTCTGCAGGTGCTCAGCCCGGTGCGCGACGAGACCGGTGATGTGGTCGATTTCGAGTACGTCCAGGTCAACCAGGCCGCCTGTGACTTCCTGCGCAAGAGTCGCGACGAGGTCATCGGCAGCCGTGTTCGCAGTGTGTGGCCGGGCGAGGCCGCGGAGTTGGTGTTCGGCTGGGCCCGTCACATCCTGCTGACCGGCCAGCCGTTGTCCGTGGACGAGCAGGAGGTCATGCTGCCCGGCGGCGTTGTCCGTCTCTTCGACGTGCGCGGGGTGCGGGCCGACCAGCTGGTGAGTTTCACCCACCGCGACGTCACCGACCGGGCGGCACAGGCCCGGGAGATCGCCGAATCGCGCGAGCACTTCCGGCTGCTCGCGGAGAACGCCTCGGAGATGGTGTTCCAGACCGGCGCCGACCACTTGCTCTCCTGGGTCAGCCCGTCGGTGACCCGGGTTCTGGGGTGGCAGCCGGAGCAGTTGCTGGGGCATGGCCTGCCGGAGTTCATCCACCCCGACGACCTTGCTGATGTCATGGGTACGCAGCAGGAGCTCATCAACTCCGGCGAGTTGTCCGGACGGGTCGAGTACCGCCTCGCGACCGCGGACGGCCGGTGGCGCTTGATGAGTGTGCTCGGTCAGGCGCTGCTCGACGATGACGGGAACCTCATCGGCGGTGTGGACGCCGTGCGCGACATCCAAGCGGAGAAGGACGCCGCGCAGGCGCTCGCCGAGTCCGAGGAACGCTTCCGCCGATCGATGATGGACGCTGCGATCGGCATGGCGATGGTCTCGCCGCTTGGTCAGTTCATGCGTGTGAATCCAGCGCTGTGCGGACTGCTCGGCCGGGACGAAGCCACCTTGATGAGCAGCACCTGGCAGGACCTCACCCATCCCGACGACCTCGACGCCGACCTCGATCTGGTGGGCGAGGTTCTCTCCGGGCAGCGCGACACGTACCGCATGCAGAAGCGCTACCTGCGCCCCGACGGCGAGGTGGTCTGGACAGACCTCACGGTGTCGAGTGTGCGCGACGACGAAGGACATGTCCGGTACTTCATGTCCCAGGTCATCGACATCACCGACAGTGTGCACGCGCGGGAGGCGCTGGCCCGCAGCGAGGAGCACTACCGTCTGCTCGCCGAGAACTCCTCCGACGTGGTGTTCCGGGCATCCGCGGACGGCTACCTGGAGTGGATCTCACCGTCGGTCCACGACGTTCTGGGCTGGGACCCGGAGAAGGTGATGGGTCGGTCCATTCTGGAGTTCGTCAGCCCCGAGGACGTCCCACAGGACCTGCGACTCGGCGTGTACAACCGTGACGACGTCGACTTCCAGGGCCGGGTGCGGGCCGCAGACGGATCCGCCCGATGGATGGACATCGAGTCGCGGCCGCTGATCGACTCCGACGGCGAGTTGCTGGGTCGCGCGGGAAGGCTGCGCGACATCCAGGAGCAGCATGAGGCGCAGGATGCCCTGCGGCGAAGTGAGCAGCGCTTCCGGACGGCGATGGAATCGGCCCCCACCGGTATGGCGGTGATCGGCCTCAATCGGGAGTTCGTCGAGGTCAATCCGGCTCTGTGTGCCCTCCTGGGCAGGAGTGAGGACTGGCTGCTGGGTCACGGGATGCACGACGTTCTCGATCCGGTCGACGACGACCTCGATCGTCGTCTGCGCGCGCAGGTCCTCGCCGGCCTGACGCCCTCGCTCACCCGCGACCACCAGATGATCCGGTCCGACGGCGAGCGGGTTCTGGTCGAGCAGTCGATCGGACTGCTCCACGACGAGCGGGGACAGGCCAGTGCCTATGTGTCGCAGTTCGCGGATGTCACTGAGGCCCGCGAGGCCCGGGAGCAGTTGCGCTTCCTGGCCACACACGACTCCCTGACCGAGTTGCTGAACCGCCGTGAACTCGTCACGAGGATCGCGGGGGTGCTCGGACAGACGCCGAGGACCGGGGTGAACGTGGGCGTGTTGTTCATCGACCTCGACAACCTGAAGGCGATCAACGACAGCAACGGTCACGCGGTGGGGGATCAGGTCATCGTGACGGTGGCGCGCCGGATCCGCGGGCAGATCCGGACCAACGATGTGCTCGCCCGCTTCGGCGGCGATGAGTTCGTCCTCGTTCTGCCGGCGATCCATTCCGTCGACGACGCCGAGCGGATCGCCCAGAACCTGCACTCTGCAGTGGAAGTCCCGATCACGGCCGATGATCGGCAGATCGCAGTGACTTTTAGCATCGGCGTGGCGGTCGTACGCCCGGGGGAGGACCCGGACGTCGCCATGCGACAGGCGGATGCGGCGCTGTATCGGGCCAAGCGCGAGGGCCGGGCGCGCACGGTGGTCTACGATCCGCGGATCGACGGTGCGTGACTGGGCGGCACACTCGGCGGACTCGGGTTAGGCTTCCTGACATGCGCAAGGTGCTTCGCCTATTGCTCCCCATCGCCGTGGCCACCGGTGTCCTCGCGGCGCCCGCTGCGGCGCACGCCGACACCATCTGGCTGTGCCGGCCTGGAGCCACCCCCAATCCCTGCAAAGGGTCTTTGAAGACGACCATCAGGTACGAGAAGAAGTCCCCCCGGGTGGTCACGCCCCAGGCGGCGAAGAAGCCGGGGATCGACTGCTTCTACGTCTACCCGACGGTCAGTGAGCAGAACACGGTCACCTCCAACCGGTCGAAGGATCCACAGGAGATCACGATCGCCAAGTACCAGGCGGCTCGGTTTAGCGAGGTGTGCAACGTGTACGCCCCCATGTACCGGCAGATCACTCTCAAGGCGATCCTGGGGGCGGCCAGCCCCACGCCGGAGGACCGGGAACTCGGCTTCACCGACGTCAAGGCCGCCTTCGAGGAGTACCGCGCCGCCAACCCCGGTCGCGGATACGTCCTGATCGGCCACTCGCAGGGCAGCGGGGTCCTGAAGCGTCTGATCCGCGAGGTGATCGAGCCCGACCCCGCGTTGCGTGCGGACATGGTCTCGGCGCTGCTGCTCGGCAGTTCGGTGGCGGTGCCGGTGGGGAAGACAGTGGGTGGGGACTTCCAGAACATCCCGGTGTGCACCCGGCCCAAGCAGGTCAACTGCGTGATCTCGTACGCCACGTTCAACCAGAAGCCGCCGGAGAGCTCTTTCGGCAGAGTCCGCACGGATGGCACGACGCTCGATCCGAACGTCAAGTACGAGGCGGTGTGCGCCAACCCGGCCGCGCTGAAGGGCGGCTGGTCGCGCATCGACACGATCCTTCGCACGGAGCCGATCCCGGGCCTGCTCGGGATCAACGCGGGCATCACCTACGGCGGGAAGCCCCCGACAGCCAAGACCCCCTGGTTGACCCCCAAGGACCGGTACAAGGCGAAGTGTGTGCGCTCCAACGGTGCCCACGTGCTGATGGTCAAGGGCATCGGGAAGGCGAAGAAACTCACTCCCGCGCCGACACCGGGATGGGGTCTGCACCTGTACGACGTGAACCTTCCGCTCGGTGACCTGGTCGACGTCGTGCGCAGTCAGGGCAAGGCGTTCAACGCCCGATGAGTCAGGTCCGCGCTTTGGAGAAGTCCGAGCTCGGAACCCTTCTCGACTGGGCGGCGCAGGAGGGTTGGAACCCCGGAGACGAACTCGACGTCTTCTGGCAGACCGACCCGCAGGCGTACCTGGGCGTGCACCGTGATGGCGAGTTGATCGCCGGCCTCGCGATCGTCGATTACGGCGGACGGCTGGGAAACATGGGGCTGTTCATCGTGCGTCCGGATTTCCGGGGGCAGGGCCTGGGCCGCCAACTGTGGTACCAGGGCCGCGACCGCCTGCTCGAGCGGCTCGACCCCGGGGCGCCGATCGCCATCGACGCGGTGAAGGCGATGGAGGACTTCTACGCCGCGAGTGGCTTCATCGCCACTCATGACCAGCACCGCATGCGTGTCGTGAGTGGCCACGAGCAGGTTCCCGCGTCCGTGCGCCGGATCTCGGCGCCTGTGGGCAGCGTGCCCGACATGGACACCGGATGCTTCGGTGCGCCGCGGCCGACGTTCCTCGCCGGGTGGCTCGCGCAGTCCGACCATGTCGCTTTCGCCCACGTGGACGACAAGCTGCGCGGGTACGGCGTCCTCCGGCCCTGCCGCACCGGCTTCAAGGTCGGCCCGCTGTTCGCCGATTCCGCCGATGTCGCCGACGGCCTGCTACGGGCCATGGCCGCCGAAGTGCCCACGGGCTCGGAGATCTTCGTCGACGTGCCCGAGGTCAACTCGGCCGGTATGGAGTGGATCGCCGAACGCGGTGGGGAAGAGGTCTTCACCTGCGCCCGCATGTACTACGGCACGCCGCCGGCCAGTGATTGGACGGCGGTCTTCGGGGTGACGACGCTCGAACTGGGCTGATCGCGGCTGCCCAGCCGCCAGGACCCTGGATCTGTGACCGCCGTCACGCCTTTTGCGTGGTCGACGTCACGCGTAGCAGGGGTATCAGCCGGGGATCACATGGGTGACCAGATTTCCTCCCAAACAGGAGACCTCGAACCCATGAACGCCAAGACCCTCGTCGCCGCAGCGGTCGCCGCCCCCATCCTGATGACGGGCTTCGCCGCCGCGCCGGCGTCCGCGACCACCCCCGTGGCCTCGACGGCATCCATCGCCTCGGTGAAGGCCACCAAGAGCCCGGCCAAGAAGCGCAAGGCCGCCAAGAAGCGTGCCAGTCGCGCCGCCGGCGTCTCCATGCGCACCCGGGGTACCCGGTTCAGCCCGACCACCGCGGCCAACCGCCTCGAGCGGTGGGCCAAGCGCGGGACCCGCGGGTACCACAACCAGTGCCTGCGTCTGGCCGACAACGCCTACCAGCCCAAGGGCAACCGCACGAGCACGGCGTTGAGCCAGTGGTACCGCGCCAAGCGCAAGGGGTACGCCCACCCGGGCAACCGCCGTCCTCCGATGGGGGCGCAGATGTTCTGGCGGACCTCCAACCCGGCCGGTCACATCGCCACCTACGTGGGCAACGGCAAGGCCGTGACCAACATGCCCGGTGGTGCTGTGAAGAAGATCAACTGGAAGAAGATGAACTCCTGGGGTAAGTACCTGGGATGGGCCGAGCCGTACTACGGCTGAGCCAACAACGACCTGCGAAGCGGGGAGTCGGTGACCACCGGCTCCCCGCTTCTGCGTACCCGGGACCCGCTGGCGGCGTGTCCTGGGTCACGCGAATCCGGTGACTCACTTCACCTATACGGGTGAGGGGTACAGGGCATCACGAGGGTGTACCGCATACCTCGATCTTTGGAGATTCATCGTGAAGCGCACCGTGTCGCTGGTCGCCGGCGTCGTGGCTGTGCCCCTGTTCGCCAGCTCTGTCGCCGCCCTGACCCCCGAGACCGCCCCGGCCGCCACCAACGCGGCCACTGCGTTGGCCGTCTCCGCCCCCACGATCCAGATCGCCGGGGACACCGACTTCGCGTCGGCGGCCTCATGGGCGAAGAAGGACGAGATCCGCGAAGCCAAACGGGCGGCCCGCGCCGCCGGCCTGCGCACCTTCGGGACCGCCCACACCGCCAAGGAAGCCGTCGCGCGGCTGAAGGCGTGGGCGAACCAGGGGATGGGCGGGTACCCCGACCAGTGCTTGCGTCTGGCAGATGACGCCTATGGCGCGTCCGCGCGCACCACGACCGCCCTGGCCCAATGGGGCCGTGCGAAGTCCGCAGGTGTGGCGCACCCGGGGAGCAAGGACATCCCCGTGGGCGCTCACATGTTCTGGCAGACCTCCCACCCGGCCGGGCATATCGCCACCTACGTCGGTGACGGCAAGGTTGTGACCAACATGCCCGGCGGCAGCGTCGAGATCGTCGACTGGCACGAACTCAACGAGTGGGGTCCCTACCTCGGTTGGGCCAATCCGTACTACCGCTGAGAAATCCGACAAGATGTTGCGGTGACCGCATCCGTAGTGCGCCGGTGGTTACCCGGCCTCGGTGACGAGTTGCGGCCGTTCTCCCGCAACAACCTCATCGCGGGCTTGACGGTCACCGCCTACCTGGTGCCACAGGTCATGGCCTACGCCATCATCGCCGGGCTGTCCCCAGTCACCGGTCTGTGGGCGGCGCTGGTCGCCATCCCGCTGTACGCCATACTCGGTACCTCGCGCTGGCTCAGCTTCGGCCCCGAATCGAGTGTGGCGGTGATGGCGGCCGCCGTCATCGTGCCATTGGTCGCCGCCGGCGGCACCACCTCCGCCAACGCCGCGGCAGCACTGGCGCTCGCGGTGGGGGCCGTCGGGCTGGTGGCCAGCCTGTTGCGCCTGTCCTTCGTCGCGGATCTGCTGTCCCGCCCCATCCTGGTCGGCTACATGGCAGGCATCGCGGTGCTCATGATCGACAGCCAGATCGACCGCGTACTCGGTGCCTTCACCCCGGACTCGGACACGGTCTTCGAGCACGTGTGGTTGCTGGTCTCATCGCATCCGCAATGGCCCGCGATCGTGACTGCCGCAGTCGTCCTGGTTGCGCTGTTCCTGATCAGCCGCACACGGATCAAGGCCTTCGGTCCCTTGCTCGCCTTGATCCTCGGAGTCGCGGTCGCAGCCCTGCTGAATGCGATCAACCAGCCTGTGTTGCTCCTCGGTGACATCCCGGCGGGTCTGCCCACCCCCGCGCTCCCCAGCGTGCCGGCCGATGCCGTTCCAGAGTTGCTCCTCGGGGCACTGGGCGTGCTTCTGGTGGCGTTTGCGGACGCCACCTTGACCGGTCGCTCCTTCCACCGGGCCGGGGATCCGCCTCTGCTGCCGAACACCGAGTTGCGGGCGCTGGCGCTGGTCAACGTGGCTGCCGGCTTCTTCCGCGGGATGCCCGTGTCCACCAGTGGGAGCCGTTCCGCGGTCGCACGCGCGGCGGGAGCCACATCGCAGGGCTTCTCGATCGCCGCCGCATTGTTCCTCGCGGTGGTACTGCTCGTCGCCGGCCCGGTGTTGGAAGTCGTGCCACAGGCCGCGCTGGGGGCATTGGTGATCTATGCGGCGCTGCTACTGATCGACGTGGATGGGTTCCGGCGGCTCTGGCGCTTCCGGCGCTCCGAATTCTGGCTGGCGATCGTCACCACGGCCGGCGTCCTGGTGTTCGGTGTGCTCTACGGCGTGCTGGTGGCCGTCGGACTGTCGGTGTTGCTGCTGCTGGTCGAGGTCGCCCGGCCGCACTCCGCTGTACTGGGCTTCGTGCCGGACCTTGCGGGCATGCACGACATCACCGACTTCCCCGACGCGCAGGAGGAACCCGGTCTGCTCATCTTCCGGTATGACTCCCCGCTGTTCTTCGCCAACGCTGACAACTTCCTCAACAAGGCCCGGCAGGCGATGCAGGAGAGGATGCCGGGCCTGGAATGGTTCGCGCTGCAGTGCGAGGCGATCATCGAGATCGACTCGACCGGTGTGGATGCCGTGCAGGCACTCGCCGACGAGGTGCATGCGGCGGGTATCCGCTTCACCCTGGTCCGTGCCAAGAGCGAACTGGTCGAGTCCCTGGCGAAGACACCGTTGGTGGGTCAGATCGGTGAGGACTACATCTTCCCGACACTGCCCACTCTCGTGGGTGCCTATCGGGTCCGCCACGGGTCCGACGGCGAAGGCTCATCCGGCTGACAGGTCGTACAGGGTGACGCCATCGACCGTGACCGCCTCGAAGTTCTGTTGCACCCACTCGCTGATCTGAGAGCTCGTGTCCCCGCCCGGAGCCATCCCACCGGGTCCGCCGGAGTTTCCGGCGATGAACCAGTGGATCTGTCCGTCGGTCACGTACTGCTGGAACTGCTCCAAGGAGGGCGAGGGGTCGCTGCCGTTGAACCCGCCGATGGCCATCACCGGGGCTCCCGTGGCCAACTGATAGCCCGCAGCGGTCTGGCTGCCGATTCCTGCTGCGATCCAGGTGTACGCAGCGGCGTCCCGGGTGAGTGTCGCCGCGAGTTCGCTGCTCACGTCCGGTGAGTCGAGCAGACCGCCGCCCGCACCGCCGCCGGCCCCGCCCATGGGCATGCGGCCGCTCGCGGCGCCGAGGCTCGGGCCCGCGGTGGGCAGGGAACCGCTCGTGACCCGGGATGCGGTCTGCAGGCTGAAAGCGGCCGGGCCGACCAGCGTGGCGGCGATGAGCAGACCAGCCAGTCCGGCACGAACTCTGGCTCGGTTCAGGTCCCCGAGGCCGAGGACGACACTGGCCGGCACCGCGATGCCCAGCACCAGCCACGCGAGCAGGTCGTAATCGGCGCGCAGAAGCAGGGTGGCGCCGTAGACCGCTGACCCACCGAGCAGGACCGCAAGCCCGACGTACGCGCGGCGTCGCCACAAGACTGTGACGGCCATGGCGACCAGAGCCGCGATCGCCGGTGCCAGTGCCACGGCGTAGTACTCGTGGATGATGCCTTGACTGAAGCTGAAGACGGCCCAGGTGACGAGGAGCCAGCCGCCCCACAGCAGCACGGACACCCTGTGCATGCGACCCCGGCTGAAAGCCCAGACGATGACGATGGCCGCGAACGCCGCCGGCAGCAGCCACGCGATCTGACCGGCCCAATCGGAGTCGAACATCCGGTGCCAACTCGG
>RRZU012472213.1_pt1 | contig 10365 bp, 13 predicted proteins | sample 2165561 | NCBI WGS metagenome assembly RRZU01 (sample SAMN10456909, study PRJNA506462) | wastewater metagenome | isolation source: wastewater sludge | place: USA: Moscow, Idaho | reverse complement strand
CCCATGGTATGACTACTTGAGGGGCCATATCCAATTTTAAAAAGCTCTCTTATTGAGTCCATAATCGATCTGTTTTTTCGCCGTTAAAGATAGGGATATTCCCAATATATTTTTGTTTTTGATTCCACGTACAGATTTATTGCCTTCTTGAGTTTGCATTATGAACCTCCGATTTTGTGAAAAAAATGTTAATAGTTCATTTAATAGGCTTTTTTTGGAACAATTTTAATTTATGTGCGTAACAAGAGGCTGGAAACATTAAATTTTAATGGAAAGTGATGAAAAAGCTAATTATTTTGTTGGGTATTGTATTGATGCCCATGTTTGCTGAGGCGCAAGTTGCCAAGTTTAAAGCTATGTTTACTTTGAATTTCATTCGTTACATTGGTTGGCCCGAAACCGCCAAACAAGGCGATTTTGTTGTAGGGGTAGTGCGCGATAAAGAATTGGCCGATTGGCTTCGCGACCAATCTGCCGGGAAGAAATTCGGTTTTCAAGATGTGGTAATCAAAGAGTTTCGTTCTGCCGAAGAGATTTCAGATTGTCAAGTAGTGTATATTTCGGCCAATGTAAATTATGCTAAATATGCTGCCGACATCACCAACAAGGTGAAAAAAGAGACGCTCATTATTACCGAAGCCGAGGGTGCCACTAATTCGGGAAGTATGATTAATTTTTGGTTCGCGAAGATAAACTTAAGTTTGAATTGCACAAAGGCAATGCCTCCAAAAGTGGTATCCAATTCAGTAGTAAACTGGAGACTATGACCAATGCCATCAATTTATAAAAAATTATACTATGTTTAAAATAAAACTGAATATAGCTCAAAAACTGTTTGCAGGTTTCGGTATTCTGTTTTTCTTCATTTTCATTAACGGGATTATCACTTTTATTATCCTTACCCAAGGAAGGAGCATTACACGCGATGTGACCCAAGAGTATATGCCCACCTCGGTTGCACTTGACGATTTGCATGCATTATCGGTTCAGAGCAAGATGCTTATTAAAAGTTGGGTTTATATCGAACATCAGCCCAATACTCCGGATAAACAAAAATTAGTCGGTTTGATCGACTCGGTGTATCCGGCGTTGAAAAACGAATTGATTTTATCTTCGAAAGAGTGGAAGGAAGCCGATAAAGCTACTCTCAACGAGGTTTTTGCAAATATGGAAAAATCTTTTGAGTTGCAAAAAGGTATTATGAGCAGCCTCAACAGTTTTGAGGCCTACGATGATATGATGGCCACCATGGAAGCCGAATCACTCGTGGAAGAGGGTGGTGAATTGATCGTCTTAGGCAGTCAGGCGGAAACAACACTTGAAGGGCTTTCGCAACATTATGTGGCAAATAGCGATGTGGCCTTGAGCAATATGAATTGTTCGTTTTCGTTCCTCTCTGTAGTTATTGTATTCATGAGCCTTGTGGTGATGGGTTTGTCGGCTTTTGTTGCCTACATTCTTTACAAATCGATTATCGCACCGTTGCAAAAGAGTGTTGCATTTGCCAAAAGCATTGGTGAAGGCGATTTAACCGGCAATATAGATTACAAGGGAGAAGACGAAATTGGGCAGTTGGTGAAGGCATTGAGCGCAATGGCTGACAACTTGAAAAAGATTGTGGTGTCGATAAAAAACAATGCCAACGAGCTGGTCTCTTCGGGAGCAATGGTTCGTAACAGTTCACTGCAACTTTCCAAAGGCGCCTCCGAGCAAGCAGCCAGTGCCGAGGAGGTATCGACTTCCATTGAGGAAATGGCCGCTAATATAGATCAAAATACCGAAAATGCTGTTGAAACAGAGAAGATAACCAATCAGACAGCCACCAACATCAAGGAATCAAATGAGCTCTCCAATGAGGCAGCTCACGCCATGAAATCAATCTCCGAAAAGATTGGAATCATTAGCGATATTGCCTTCCAAACCAATATCTTAGCATTGAATGCTGCTGTTGAAGCTGCACGCGCCGGTGAACACGGGCGAGGATTCTCTGTTGTGGCTGCCGAGGTACGCAAATTGGCCGAACGAAGCAAGATGGCAGCAGATGAAATTGTCAGTCTTGTGAAGCGTGGCATGAAAGTGTCGAACCAAGCAGGCCAAAAAGCCCAAATGCTTGTTCCCGAAATAGAACGGACCACCTTACTGATTAAAGAGATTTCGGCTGCCAGTCTTGAGCAAAAAACAGGGGCAGAACAAATTAACATGGCCATGCAGCAATTGAACTTCATTACCCAGGAGAATGCCTCTTCGAGCGATGAGTTGACGCAAGGTGCCAATCAGCTGGCACGTTTGGCCGACAACCTTAAAGCAGAGGTGGGATATTTCAATATCGGTGATGGTCAGGCTCCTTCCACTAACACTGAAGTTAAGTCTCAAGTTGTAGAGGCTCCAATGAGTCAGCCAAGGGTGACGGCAAAACGCAAGAGTTCGGGTGTAACAGTTAAAGGTGCCCGCATCGATTTGAATCCGAATGTGTCTGGTGAATTTGATCTGGATAACTACGAAAAATTTTAAAACAGGAAGCATTAATTCTTTAATATTCTGACCATGGCAGAACCCTATCAAATACAATTCTCTGCGGATGCTAATGTACAAATCATCTCTTTTTCGGGTCATTTGGTGATTAATCACATCGAGAAAATTGTAAATAGTGCAAAAACACAACTCGATTACGAAAAATCAGTTGAAGTGGTTATTACAAACTGCGATAATATTGATATCACATTTATTCAGTTTCTTATCGCCCTTCAAAAAACCTGGATGCAGAATGGGTTGGAGTTTTCGGTAAAATCCGACATCAAAGAGGATTTGGTTCGCTTGATTGAGAATTCGGGATTTAAAAATATATTGAAATAGAAATAATTGTATTATGGCAAAAACAGTTCTTATTGTCGATGATTCAGAGAGTATCCGTGAAGTGGTCAATTTCACTTTGCAAAATGAAGGTTACGATGTGTTGGTGGGTGTGGATGGCGAAGATGCCTTGAAGTTTTTGGATGGCCGCCCTATTGACATTGTTATCACTGACTTACACATGCCAAATCTCGATGGTCTGGGGTTGATACGTAAAATTCGCGAGATGGAAAGCTATATGCACATTCCAATCCTATTTTTAACTACTGAGTCGCAAGCAGAGAAGAAGATGGAAGCAAAAGAGGCCGGCGCCACAGGTTGGATTATTAAACCATTCGTTCCGGCAAAACTTTTGAGTGCCATTACTCGTGTAATTCGATGATTGAAGAGATTAGGAAAATATTCTTAACCGAGATATCCGGTCAACTTGAGTTGATTGAGGCCATTTCAAATGGCAAAGAGTACTTGGGCCAAGAGACTGAAACGGAATTGATTCATCGCATTATGCATACGATGAAAGGTTCTGCACCAATGTTTGGTTATCAGCATGTTGCCGATCTGGCCACAGCTGTTGAACATACTTACAAACAGTTTCTTGCCTGCGAGACCGAAGATGTTCCGGAATCGGTTATGAATCATCTTCCAAAAGTAACTACGGTAATGCGCCAATGTCTCTCAACGCTTGATGTGCCAGATGAAGAGATATTGCAACAAAAGAATGAACTGATTGAATATTTTAATCAGCTTCAATAGAAAATGCTCTGATTATGATAGATAAATTTAAGGCAAAATTTGTAGAAGAGTCTCTTGACAATGTGAATGATTTGGAAGAGGCCTTGTTCCTGTTGGAAAAGGACTCTAAAAACAAAGAGATTATAGAACGTATTTTCAGAGCGATGCACTCTCTGAAAGGAGGTGGAGCCATGTTCGGATTTAACGATCTGAGCACATTCACGCATAATCTGGAAACTGTTTTCGATATGGTGCGCAATAATAAGTTGGATGTTGATCACGATCTCATATCGCTTACTTTTTCGTCTATCGATCACATCAAGAGACTTTTGGAGGCGGGAGATTTGAAAGATGCCGCTGACATTCAGGAGCAGAAGAAGTTTATTGAAAAGGTTCAAGGTTATATTAAAGGTCAGGGAACACCTACAGGAGCTTCATTTTCCGAGGTGACCCATGAACAAAATTCCGGTAACTGGTCCAATTATTTGGTTACCATCCGGCCATCGGTCACATTATTGAAAAACGGAACTAACCCGTTTTACCTGATTGAAGATTTGGCCGCCTTGGGCGAAGCTCAATCTCTGGTCTTTGTATCGCGGATTCCTGAGTTGGCCGAATTGAAGGTGTTGGATATTTATGTGGATTGGCAAGTAATCCTTTACACCGATCAAAACGTCAACGACATCAAAGATGTGTTTATCTTTGTTGAAGATGACTGCAAAATAGAAATTCAACCTCTGCCCGGAGGACGGTACATTGATGGTCAGCCTTTGAATGAGATTTTGGATAAGGCTCGCGTGTCGGAAACATTTCTGACGGTAGATGATTTTTCAGTTTTTAAAGCAGCATCTGAGCTGTCGAGTAACGAAGAGGAAGCCAAGAAAGCACAACTCAAAGAACATAAAATTTCAAGCATCCGTGTGTCATCAAAGAAGATCGATGAACTGGTTAACGCTGTAAGTGAATTGGTTACCATTCAGGCCCAGCTTAATTTGTTTGCCGAAAAAAGTGGTAACGGAGACATCTCGGCCTTGGCAGAAAATATTCAAAAAATTACGCGTCAGCTGCGTGACAATGCCTTCGAAATCAGCCTAATCCCCTTGCAAAGTGAGTTGATGCGATTCCAACGGTTGGTGCGTGATTTGTCGAAGGATTTAAAGAAAGAGATTGAATTTGTCATTGAAGGTGGTGACATTGAGTTGGATAAAAATATCATTGAACATCTTACAGATCCCTTGCTGCATATTTTGCGCAATTCGGTTGACCATGGGATTGAGATGCCTGAAGATCGAATAAAAAACGGAAAGGCACCTAAAGGAACAATTCTTTTCAAAGCTTATTATTCTGGCTCTTATGTCGTCATTAAAGTGATTGACGATGGGAAGGGAATCGATCCGGATGCACTCTTGCAAAAAGCAATCAAAAGAGGAGTCGTAGGAGAGAAAGATGTACTAAGCCGCAAGGAGATTTTTGATTTGGTATTCGTGAGTGGCTTCTCTACCAAAGATAAAGTGACCGATGTTTCGGGACGCGGTGTAGGGATGGATGTGGTAAAGAGAAAAATAGGTGAGATACGAGGTGAAGTTTCCATCGATTCGACACCGGGACAAGGCACCACCCTTACTCTGGAGCTGCCGTTGACACTCTCCATCATTGACGGATTGTTGGTTACGGTATCCGGGCGGCAATATGTTATACCAATTTCCAATATAGAACGCATCTTTGCCGTTGGTTCCGTAAAGCTTACACAGGGAGTTGCCAACTCCATTGTTATCGGGAAGGAACAATACGCATTTCTGAATCTTCGTGAGATCTTTGATGAAGAACCGGCCGATATCTCCAAGCAACAACTTCTGCTTGTAAATTACGAGGAGAAGAAGGTTGGTATTATTGTTGACCATGTGGTGGGAGAATATCAAACTGTTGTAAAACCTTTGGGGCGATACTTGCGTAAGATAGATATAATTTCAGGCGCCTCGGTTATGGGGGATGGCTCCATATCAATGGTACTGGATACCAATAGGATGATTCATCATAGCTTGCAGCGTAAATATAGGGCCAATTGATGGATGAATGTAATAAATCAGAGAGTTGAATCAAATGAGCGAACAATTAGAATCATTACTATCGTTTAGGATTGGCCAGGAACATTTTGCGTTCGACACCTTTAAGGTTCGGAACATCCTGGAAATGTCGCACATTACAAAAGTGCCCAAGACTAAATCTTTCATTCTTGGAATTGTTAATTTGCATGGAAATATTATTCCTGTTGTGGATTTCAGAATGATGCTTGGCGTAAGCACCGATGGCGATACTTCCGATACCTCTATTGTTGTTACATCGGTGGATGGGAACAACGATTCTTATATTGGTTATGTGGTGGATCAGGTTGATGAAGTGTTTGGTTGCCAAGGCATGGAAATTAAAGAAAATGTGGCTGTTGATGACAATAATGAACTCTCGAACGCTTTTTTGGGAAATGTTTTTGTTAAGGAACAATTTGTACACATCATTGATTTGGTTGAATTGTCACAATTGGTGGAGCTATAATTATAGAATAACATGAATGAGATTAATTCATATTTGACATTTAAAGTTGGGGATAATCTGTTTGGGATTCCTGTTGAGCACGTGATTGAGATCCTCGAGTTTGTTCCACTGAAATCGAAACCTGAAAGTTTGCCCTATATTTTGGGATTGATTGAGCACCGCGATGAGGTACTTCCCTTAATCGATACCGGCCTGAAATTCGGTCAATCGTCCATCACAATTCATGAACAAACATGCATTGTGGTTATTAATGTGTTCAACAAGGCGACCAATCGTACTTTCCATGTTGCCATTGTGGCCGATCTGGTAACCGATGTCATCGAGGTGGACTCGGCAGAGCTTCAGGTTATCGAGAGTGATTACAAGCCGGGCTATGTCATTGGTGCTGCAAAACATGAAGAGTCGTTGGTGTTAATGATGAACGTCAATAAGGTTTTTTCGGATACTGATGTTCTGATGATCAATAACTTGGTAAAAGAAAAGGCTCATTAACGATTGTTGGGATGACAGAATTTGCCAAGAGAAGTTATGCCGAAATGGAGTGTTTTAAAGCCGAGTTGGGTGAGAATGACTTCAAGCAACTGAGTGATTATATTTATTCAGAATACGGCATCAAAATGCCTGGCGTGAAGCGGGTGATGTTACAGGGACGGCTGCTGAAAAGGATTCGCGAACTCAATATGCGTTCCTATTCGGAATATTGCAAGTATCTGTTTAGTGAAGAGGGACAAGCCAAAGAACTATATAGTTTTTTAAGTGTTATAACAACCAATAAAACCGATTTTTTTCGTGAACCGGTGCATTTCGATTTTCTGAGGCAAACCGTTCTGCCGGAATATCTGGCCGGAAGAGGCGGAGTTTTGAACATCTGGAGTGCCGGTTGTTCCAGCGGCGAAGAGCCTTATACCATCAGCATGGTACTCAACGAGTTTAAACGGGTCAATCCGGCATTGAACTTTTCAGTTTTGGGAACCGACATCTCTTCCAATGTGCTGCAAAAAGCTGCACAAGGAGTTTATGCCGAAGGAAAAATAGATATTATCCCTTTGGAGCTGAAAAAACGATATTTTTTGCGCAGTAAGGATAGGATTAATCCTACGGTGCGTGTTCATCCGGTATTGCAACAGAACTTAGCTTTGCGCTATCTGAATCTAATGGACGGCGCATACGATGTCAACGAGCGATTCGATATCATTTTCTGTCGCAATGTGTTGATCTATTTCGACCGACCAACACAGGAACAAGTTATCAATAAATTGTGTCGTCACTTGAAGGAGGGTGGTTATTTTTTCATCGGCCATTCCGAGTCTCTGTCAAGCATGACAGTACCATTGCAGCATATTAAACCAACCATATTCAGAAAAATATAATTTAGAAATTCAAAAGGGAGAAAATATAGTTATGGGTAATTTTACGGACAAACAGCTATTAAAAGAGCTTAAGGAAAGGCTGGAAGAGAGAAAAAAGTTTGAAGATGAGTTCAATGAACTCAATATGGAGTATTTGGCAGTAACAAAAAAGTTGAAAGACTCGGAGGCCTTGAAGAGTCACTTCATATCCAATATATCCAATGAAATAGTCAACCCTTTTACTTCTATTTTGGGTTTGTCGAAAGCCATCCTCTCGGTTGAAAAACATGATTGGAAGAAGGTTGTTTCCATGGTTGCTCTTATCCATAGCGAAGCCTTTAATCTCGATTTCCAGTTGCGCAATATATTTGTGGCAGCTAAAATTGAAGCCGGAGAAATAACACCCAATATTTCTAAGGTTAATATCAGCAGCTTGGTTTGCTCGGTTATCGATTCCTTCAACATCGTTGCGCGCAAGATGGGGATAGAGATCGAAACCCAATACAATATTGCCCATGGCTTCGGTAAGAATTTCTATTTTAAAACAGATTCGGAAAAACTAAAACTGATATTGAGCAATCTCCTTAACAATGCATTGAAATACAGTTATAAGGATAGTAAGGTGATTGTGAAGGTGTGGGTTGATGATGAAGAATTGTATATCTCGGTTCAAGATTTCGGAACCGGAATCTCCGAGAAAAATCAAAAGGTGATCTTCGAACGCTTCAAACGGCTCGATACCGGCATCAATTCCATTAACCGTGGACATGGTCTTGGATTGTCAATCACCAAAGCCCTTTTAGATGTAATCGATGGTGATATTGAAATACAAAGTCAAAAAGGTGAAGGCTCCACATTTTCAATCTCATTGCCCGAGTCAAAAAATATAGTTGATGGTTTTAGCGGAGATGGCAATGACATATTTTTTGAAGACGGAGACGAGATTTTTTAAGGAGTAGATGGATGGAATATTTACAACATTTTTTATATCCTTCGTCTTTCTTCGCCAGTAAAGAACCATATATGGTGAAAACCATATTGGGATCGTGTGTGGCCATCTGTTTATGGGATAAGCGCCTCAAAATAGGGGGAATAAACCACTACATGCTTCCCAGCTGGAACGGTAACGACCTGGCTTCACCAAAATATGGCAATATTGCACTCGACAAACTGATAGAACGGTTGCAAGCCATGGGATCGCGGGTGGAAGACCTTCAAGCCAAAATATTTGGCGGAGGCGAACTGCTTGATTCCGGTAAGGGGACTGCCATCGTGATTGGCGAGCGCAATATTAGGGTGGCTCGTCTGATGCTCGAAGATCGAAAAATACCAATTGTTGCTTCAAGCATCGGCGGAAAGAGAGGAAGAAAGATATTGTTTTTTACAGATACCGGCGAGGTTCGGCATAAGTTTCTGGAAAAGCGCGAGTACTAAAACCAAAGTAATTCAATAATCGTTTAAAGGTTTTTATTTACGAACGGGATGGAAAAGAAAATCAGGGTATTAGTTGTTGACGATTCTGCTGTTGTGCGGCAATCATTAACCTCTATTTTAGAGCAAGATTCTGAAATTGAGGTGATGGGTACTGCAGCCGATCCAATAATTGCGGTGAAAAAGATTCAAAAGGAGGTGCCCGATGTCATCACACTCGACATTGAAATGCCCCGAATGGATGGATTGACTTTCTTGCGCAAAATAATGTCGCAGCATCCGATTCCGGTGGTTGTCATCTCATCATTAACCTCCGAAGGAACAGAGGTTGCATTAAAAGCACTTGAATATGGTGCTTGCGAAATCATCGGAAAACCTGCCATGAATGCCGACCAGTTTATCCTGGAATCGCAAATCATGCTTTGCGATGCGGTGAAAGCAGCAGCCCAATCCAAACTGAGCCGTAAAGCGACAGCCACGTCCAAAACTACAGCCGTAACGCCGGAAGTTCCTTCAAAACGATTGAAAGCATCACCAATAGAAGTAACACCCAAGTTGTCGGCCGATGTTATTCTCGATAAAGGAACAGCATTAAGCCGTATGGTTCACACCGAAAAGGTAATTGTTTTGGGTGCCTCCACCGGCGGAACCGAGGCTATCAGACATTTGCTGAAAGAGATGCCTGCCAAAATGCCCGGTATTGCCATTGTTCAGCATATGCCCGAAGGCTTCACCCTCTCGTTTGCCAACAGCTTGGATAAAAATTCTAATCTGGAAGTTAAAGAGGCTGTCAATGGAGATAAACTTTATCCGGGACGGGTGCTTATCGCACCGGGCAATGAACATTTGCTGCTCAAAAGCGTCGGGAAAGAATATTTCGTCGAAGTGAAAGAAGGACCATTGGTGAATCGTCACCGTCCATCCGTCGATGTGTTGTTCCGTTCCGCTGCCCGCTACGCCGGACACAATGCCATTGGCATCCTGCTTACGGGCATGGGCAACGATGGGGCAACCGGACTCAAGGAGTTGCACGACGCCGGAGCCTACACCATCGCACAAGATGAAGCTTCCTCGGTGGTTTTTGGAATGCCCAAAGAAGCCATTAAGCTGGGTGCTGCCGATAAAGTATTGGCATTGAATGAGATCACAAATCATATTTTGCAACAGTTGCATAGCAAACTATAATCACGAACTATTGACTCAGGGTTTTCTCATGGAGGAGAGTCGGGTTCTGAAATCAAAAAAAATTGCAGATGAAAAAGATTAAAACCAAACGAATCGTCAAGCTTTATACCTTAAGAGGTCTGATTCTTGGTTTGATAGTGACACTCCTAACACTGTTGATGGGTATGAACTCGGATGTGTACCACAGCGGTGAACGCACTCTGGGTAGCCTATTTGCTATTTTCCCGGGATTGTGGCTGGTTTTTGCTTTACCCGTTATCACTGCTTT
>RRZU011065953.1_pt1 | contig 10365 bp, 10 predicted proteins | sample 2165561 | NCBI WGS metagenome assembly RRZU01 (sample SAMN10456909, study PRJNA506462) | wastewater metagenome | isolation source: wastewater sludge | place: USA: Moscow, Idaho | reverse complement strand
GTGAAGATATCGACCACGGGCTGGTGCTTGAGCACAAAGGTGTAAGCCAGATTCAGCACAAGATAAACGGCAATGACCATCACCACCCGGGGGGCGGCGAACCAGCCCCATGCCAGCACGGTATAGAGAACGGCGAGCAGGGCCAGGGCTGCGGGCACTGACACTACGCCCGCCGCCAGTGGACGAGAGGTTGATTTTTTGGGATGGCGACGATCGCGTTCGATGTCGTGCATGTCGTTGATGACATAGGTCGCCGACGACGCCACGCAGAACAGCAACATGGCCTGCAAGGCCTGGCTGACCGCGTCCGCATTCAGAAATTCTGCTGAGAAAATCAATGGTGCCAAAACAAAGCCGTTCTTGACCCACTGTTTTGGCCGCATTAATTTGATTAACCCCAGCAGCAATGCCAAAGGGGAGTGGGCCATTACGGTACCATGCATCGTTTTTGAACCTTGGTGATAGCACTAAATGCCTGCCGCGACCAAGCTGGCGATTAAATATGCCATTTTCGCACTGATCGCTACTGCAGCGAACATCGGCGCTCAGGATCTTGTCATCCGTACCTACAGCGGCGCCTTCGACATCCTGGCCTCGGTCGTCGTGGGCACGGGCGTCGGTCTTGTGGTCAAGTACATCCTCGACAAGCGCTACATCTTCCGCTTCCGGGCGCGCAGCGTCGCCCACGACACTCAGACTTTCGCCCTCTATACCGTCATGGGCCTGGTCACGACCGTGATCTTCTGGGGCTTCGAGTTTGGTTTCCATCACATCTTCGAGACCAAGGCAATGCGCTACCTCGGCGGCGTTATTGGCCTTGCGATCGGCTACCTGACCAAGTACCAACTGGATAAGCGATATGTTTTTAAAAGGATCACGAAATAATGTTGACTGAAAAAAATAAAAACTCAATTTTTTTGGTCTTGTTGGCCATCTTTTTTACTGAACTCATCAGAACTGCATGGATAAGTGACGACGCAGCGATAACATTAAGATCCGCGCTTAATTTCATAAACGGCTACGGCCCCGTTTTTAATGTTGGAGAACGTGTACAGGCATACACACATCCACTTTGGTTTTTATTGATATCAGCAGCATCCACCATAACTGGCAATGTCTTTTATACAACATTTTTTTTATCGATCACACTATCAATTTTTGCCTTGTATTTGGTTTTCTGTCGCGCCGCAATAAAAACGACCAGCGCTATTTTAGCGTGTACAACACTGATCCTCTCCAAGTCTTACTTGGACTATTCAACATCAGGCCTCGAAAACCCGCTTTCCCACGTAATCATAATTTCGGCTTTTTTATTCGGGTTGCGGGCAATTGAGGAAAGGCCAGCTAAAACCTTATTTACATTAGCTGGATATTTTTCTCTTTGCTCACTACTCTACTTATCTAGACCCGACCTTCTTGTCATATTTTTTCCGTTGACCTTGTTGATTGCTTACGAAAACAAGAGCAACAAATCAGTTCTGATTAAGGCTATCTTAATCGGCGCAGCTCCTGCTGTTGCATGGACTGTCTTTTCAATTTTTTACTATGGATTCCCATTTCCCAACACGGCTTATGCAAAACTTGGTACCGGGATACCCCTCGGAGAGAGAGCAACCCAAGGAATCCGTTACTTACTAGATTCGATTTCACGCGACCCACTTACAATCGTTGCAATCGTCTTCGGGGTACTGTCTGGAATCAGAAACACAAAAATAGATAAAGCACTTGCCTTCGGGCTCGTTTCATATGTCGTGTATGTAGTCAGTATTGGCGGCGATTTTATGTCAGGAAGATTTCTTGCAGCCCCATTGCTGGTTGCAGCCATATTAATTGCAAGAAGCAACATATGCCTTAGCAGATTTTACATTTTATTAATTGGCGTTCTGGCAATTGCCACTACAACCATCAACGGAACATTACTCAGTGATGCAAACTATAAAAATACAAAAATTGCATCTAACGGCATCGCTGATGAGCGTGGCTATTATTTTTATAAATATGGCCTAATAAATACAAACAAAGAAACTTTCAAGACGCCAGATTGGAAAATCGAACAAAAAGATATCCGCCGTCATGTAAATGTAACATGCGGCGGGCTTGGGTTTGCTGGCATCAAGGGGGGGCCACAACTTCACCTAATCGACTACTGCGGACTAACCGATGCGCTGCTGGCACGGCTCCCTGCAAAATACGATGAAAACTGGCGCATTGGTCATTTTTTACGACAATTGCCTAAAAATTATGAAATCAGCGTTAGGCAAGGGGAAAACCTGCTTACAGACCAAGACACCCGTCTCCTATATGACAAACTTCGTAATATAGCTACGCTCCCACTTACTGATGCAGTCAGATTGAGATCGATAGCCAATATCAATTTGAGAAGTCAGTTTTTTAATTTTGAAAAATATAGGTTTGAAGCGATACCTCAGTCGTCTGAAATACCTGCCATCATGGCAGAGGAACTCGCTCGACCAGTTGACAATGGTTCGCAATGGGATGCATCAGCTCACAAGGTAATCGGCAAGGCTATTGATATCGTCCTAAAGAATCGACAGAGAATTGTTGGCTTTGATGTTTCACTAGATGGGAACGACCGCTATCGTGTCGAATATTATTCAAATGGGGAATTTCACAACCAAATTGAGCTAGGCCCAGAAAACCCATCTGCGGGAGGAATGCACAGCTATAGTTATCGTGCTCCAGCAGCTTCGTCCTTGGTTGATAGAATCCGAATAACCCCTTTATCGGGCGATGGTATGTATTCTGTGGGGCACATACATTTCCATTTTCAACCCTAGATGGATTCTTCTGTGAGGACACCAACAGGACTGATTTCCTCCTGGGGGCGCTTGAGCGCCGATCCTCATCATGTCGTCAATCTGAATGATACCTCCAGGGTTATGGGGCTGGTTTTCCAGGGGGCTCACTTGGGTGTTGCCCATGGCATGGGACGAAGCTACGGTGACGTCTGTCTGAATCCGGAAGGCACGCTCTGGGTCACAACCGGGCTCGACCATTTCATCGCTTTCGACGACGACACCGGCCGCTTGGTGTGTGAGGCAGGCGTACTGCTACGGGACATTCAGCGACTGGCCATCCCTCGCGGCTGGATTCTGCCGGTGACGCCGGGGACTCAACTGGTGACGGCTGGGGGTGCGATTGCCAATGATGTGCACGGCAAGAACCATCACGTATTGGGTTCTTTCGGCGATCACGTACAGAGCCTTACTCTCATTCGCACCGATGGTGAAGTCATACAGTGTGGCCCGAATGAGCAGCCAGATTGGTTTGCCGCCACTGTAGGTGGATTGGGCCTGACTGGTGTGATCACGCAAGCCGAGATCCAATTGCGCCGCGTTGCTGGACCATGGCTGGACACCGAGACCGTGCCCTATGCCGACCTGGACGAGTTTTTCCAGCTCGCGGACGATTCCGAGGCCGATTGGGAACACACCGTGTCCTGGATTGACTGCATTACAGGGGGCGGCGGGCGCGGCTTGTTCATGCGCGGCAACCCCACCAATGCGGGAGATCGCCCGGCACCTCAGGGGCGTAAGCTAACCATGCCAATGGTGCCACCAGTTTCCCTGGTCAATCGGCTGTCGCTGCGCCCCTTCAACATGGCCTACTACCACCTCAAGAAGTGGCAGGCCAAGCGGGCCATCACGCACTACGAACCGTTTTTCTACCCGCTGGACAACCTGCTCGAGTGGAACCGGATGTACGGCCCGAAGGGCTTCTTCCAGTACCAGAGCGTGGTTTCACGCGAAGTTGGGCAAGACGCGGTTCAGGCCATGCTCAAAGAAATCGCCCGATCGGGAGATGGTTCGTTCCTCGCCGTCCTGAAGACTTTCGGCAACCGCCAGCCGATTGGAATGCTGAGTTTTCCGCAGCCAGGAGTCACGCTGGCGCTGGACTTTCCGAATCACGGGGAGCGCACGCACAAGCTATTTGAGCGCCTGGATGCCATTGTGCGCGAGGCCAAGGGCCGCATCTATCTGGCCAAGGATGCACGAATGCCCAGAGAACTATTTGAAGCAGGTTATCCGCGCCTGGCTGAATTCACGAAATACCGGGACCTGGGGATTAGCTCCGGTCTCTCACGCCGTTTGATGGGAAGTTGAATGAACAACAAGAAAAGAATCGTCATTATTGGCGCCACCTCGGCAATCGCCGAGCACTGCGCCAGGCTCTGGCTGGGAAAGCAGCCAGCCGACCTGACTTTGGTGGGCCGCGATACGCAGCGCATTGAGCGGGTTGCAACAGACCTGAAAGTGCGTAGCCCTCAATCCGAGATTCGGGTTGTCCAAGCAGAATTCCTGAATCCTGAAGCCATAAACGCCACGGTTGGGGATATCGTCAAATCGGGGCGCGTCGATATCGTCTTGATTGCGCATGGATCGCTGCCAGAGCAAACCGAGTGCCAGAACGATCTTCAGTCTTGCCGTGATGCACTGGAGATCAACGGGGTGTCACCCGTCCTTTATGCCGAGGCCTTTGCCAAAGAGATGGAAAAAGCCAACCACGGCACCATTGCTTTGATTGGCTCCGTGGCAGGCGACAGGGGACGCAAATCCAACTATGTCTACGGTGCAGCTAAAGGACTGGTTACTCGCTACGCCCAAGGCTTGCAGCACCGCTTTGCGGGTAGCGGGGTCAAGGTGGTACTAATCAAGCCTGGCCCGACTGACACCCCGATGACGGCACACCTCAAGGGCAAGGGGGCCAAGCTCGCGCCTGTTGAGGGTGTGGCAAAACAGATTGTTGAGGGCGTGGAAGCTGGCAAGCCGGTTATCTACGCGCCTGGGAAGTGGTGGTTAATTATGATGGCCATTAGGCACCTACCAAATTTTTTATTCAATAAAATTGATATTTAATATGCCTAAGATTAATGAAAATTTGTTAATTTTTAGCATAGCCAGTTTGCTTTTTACAGCAAATCAGTTGATTGAGTTTTTGTTAATAAAATTATTTAAAGCAAATTATTCTGACCTTTGCATCTGGGATTGCTGGTGGTATTCCAGCTTGGTTCTGAATCACTACGACACCGAACCACATGCACACCCAAAAATGGATGCTGCTAATTGGGCATTTTTTCCTTTTGTTCCAATTGCAGCAAAAATACTTTTTTCCATTACGACACTCTCCGCCCAAACATCATTGATTCTAACAAGCAAGTTATTTTTTTTGTTGGCCATATATTTTTTCACAAAAATGGTGAGAGCTTACTCACCAGATACTCCATACATCATATCCGGATCGATTGCCGCCTTTAACCCCTATGCCATATATGGCAATGTTGGGTATACCGAGTCGGCATTCTTGCTATTCTCTTCACTCTTTTTTTACAACCTTAAAAAAGAAAAATTTATTGCAGCCGCAATGTCCGGCGCCATCCTGGGATCAGTCCGGTTTGCAGGTATTTTTTCATTGCCATCATATCTCTTGAGCGCCTTTAGAAAAACAAAGGAAGCCGATTATCCTATTATTTATTTTATTTTTGGGGCGTTGCTGATACCGATAGGATTGGCAGCCTTCATGTTTTATCTATATCTTCTTGTCGGAGATGCTCTAGCATTTTCCAATATTCAAAGGGCATGGGGCCGCATTCCCGGCAATCCAATTATTATTCTTTACAATGGATTTCTGGGAGGCCCATGGGGCAAGTATTGGGCCACAATAAGCTTAATGGCAATACTTGGTGCCGGCTATCTTGCATACAAGAAAATGTATGAATTTGCCATTTTTTCCATTCTATGCACCATTATCCCACTCTCAACTGGTCTTTGGGCTATGCCGCGTTATATATTTTGGCAGCCGCCCATTCTTTTTTTAATCGCATACTTTCTAAGGAAAAAAAGAAAAATATGGACATTGTTTTTGCTGATTTCTACAATAGCACAAGGCATTATGTATATGGGGTGGACTTCAGGAAAGGCGTGGGCAATATGAGGGAGAAATGCCTAAAGATTCTGATTGGCGTTTTTTGTTTTTTTTATTTAGTATTGGTTTATTTTGTTTTTAATCCAAATGTTTCAAAGGCCTATCACGATTACTATATATCAAAAATTTCTAGCTTAAGCCCCAAGGAGCTAGACTTAATGATGAATTTAATCCCCCAAAAAAAATATATTCATACCAGCAAAGACCTTGGATTCATTGGATGGAGTCATCCAGAGACTAATCATCGTTGGAGTGATGGCCCAAATTCCTCGATTGCCTTCAAAATTGACGATTGGCAAAAATTAGACGGCCTTCTAAATTTGGATTGTGTTGCACTGGGGCGGCAAAATGTTTCTATTTTTATCAACGACATAAATATAGGCCACAAAATTATTGAAGGAGAATTAATTTTTAATATAACTTTTAATAGGGCTCTTCTGCGAAACGGGCTGAATACACTTGCATTCAATTTTCCTGATGCGCACCCACCAGAAAACGGGGATCAGAGAATTCTAGCCTTGGCGCTTAAATCATTTCAGATCCGATAACGGTATTGGCAAAAACTAAACAACCACCAATTCAAGCTGGTGGGTTTGAATTACGGACTGGAAGTCCGGATACGCGTCGCCTAAACGATGCGTCTTAGGGTGGCTCTATCCGGAAATAATCATTGACATTGGGCTCGAAATGATCTTCCAGATAGTTCTTGATCATCTGTTATGTCATTTGACCCACCACCGCACAAAAGTAGCCTCTTGCACAAAAATTACGCTCCCAGTAACGCCTCTTCAGATGAGGAAACTCTTCAAACAACCGACTCGCTGTGTTGCCCTTGATGCGCCTCATGATTTCGCCGGGAGGCATGTTCTGTGGAGCACTCACCAGAATGCGAACGTGATCCTTGCTCACCACACCCTTGACGATGCGTATCTCGAACGTCGTACGCACCTGCCGCACCAGCTCTCGAACATCGTCTTCATTGGCAGGCTGCAACGCAGCCACTATCTAAGACTCAAGACAGGCTTTTTTAACCATTGCGCTAGCCGTTGGACGACTAACACTAAACACACGCTGAATTCCTCGGATGCTGAGTCGCTCAAAATAGGCTTTCAATATTTTCTCTTTTTCCTGCCCACTGTACTTTTCTTCAGGATTTACTACGCCACTGCGTCCACACGCCTTGCATATATACTGCCGTCTTTCATTCGGGGAATAGCTATTCTGTATAATATTTTCACTCTCGCATGAGCGGCAAACAGCAAACGTTTTTTATTCAATCAATACAATAAACAACAAATCATTGCTAACTTGGCCACCACCAGGAATTAAAAATGAGGCACGCCATTACAAAAAACAATTTGCTAATTTTCACACTTTTTATTGCCTTTTTTTTAGTTATTTTTGCAAACAACAGAAATACCTGGAGCGACCCAAGGGCAGCACTACTTGTATCTGAGTCGATAATAAAAAGAGGGACCATCAAGCTAGACCACTATGGCCAAGAGACTCTTAAGCAATACGGATACGTCATCCAAAAGAAAAATAATCATTATTATTATTATTTCCCAATTGGAACCTCATTGGCAAGCATTCCATTTGTTGCCATAACTAATAGTGCTGGTTTCGACATAATAAAATCCGAGTCAGTTATTCAAATTTTTATTGCATCATTTACATCAATTTCAACACTTCTTTTTTTATTTAAACTGGCCAGCCTTTTTTTAGATGAAAAAAATGCACTATTGGCTTCTTCAATATTTTGGCTTGGAACATCTCTTTCAAGCACGGCTGGGACCGCGTTATGGAGCCATAATTTTGCGACCCTTTTCGCGCTACTGGCCATATATTTTTCTATTAAATCAATCAGACTTAATGAGTCGCAACCCTGGTATTTAATAGCCGGCCTTCTTTTTTTCGCCTACCTGTGCAGGCCAACAATGGCCATTCTCCCTCTGTTCGTTCTTCTTTTTTTATTTGCACATTCAAGAGTTGCAGCCATAAAAGTCGGCATCTTTTTTTCATCTCTTTTCGGCGCATTTGTTTTATTCAGTATCCATGAATTCGGGCAGATGCTGCCAGACTACTATCTTCCCAAACGTCTTGAGGGCGGCCATTTTTATGAGGCTCTTTACGGGAACCTACTTAGTCCCGCAAGAGGCATTCTTGTTTATTCGCCGTTTATAGCTTTCGCATGGCTCTGTTTTAAATATTCAAAAAAACCTTGGGGACTAAAAAAATCTTGGTTACTTATAGGCTTTGCTTGGCCTATTTTGCACTTGCTTTCCATATCGCAGTTCCCCTATTGGTGGGCAGGTTGGTCATATGGCGCCCGATTTATGACCGATGTCATACCTGGCCTTTTTTTGCTAACGCTCTATACATGGCCGACCAATTTTAAGCCGCCTATGGCAAAGGCGCTCTCGGGGATTTTTTTTGCAACCTGTGGTTTTGCCATATTTATCAATGCTGGCCAAGGACTATTCAATAAATACACTGCCGAATGGAATGCAGATCCCAACATTGATCTAAATCCAGAATATATATTTGATTGGACTTATCCACAATTCTTAGCAAATAAAGATGGTCATGCATTACGCCTTATCAGACATGGCTCAAATGATTTACGGGGAATAATTCCGAGCGAGGTGATTGGCCACAATTCGAGAGCTCTTATTTATCAAAACTGGAGCTCTGCCGAGCTTACACATCGTTGGTCAAACGGCAAATCACCTCGCCTAGTATTTAAGATTGACGATTACCAGAAATACGAAGGAATCCTAAAACTCAAAATAGACACACTCGGAGAGCAAAAAATCACAATATTAGTCAATGGAACCAAGATATATTCAGACGCAATAGATGCAAGAGACAAAATTCTCGATGTGCCTTTTGATAAAACACAATTGAGGAATGGTGTGAACACACTTGCATTTGAGCTTCCTAATGCACGCCAACCAGGAAACGGCGATCAGAGAGTTCTAGCTTTGGCACTAAAATCCTTTCAGATTCGATAATACGGTTGCACACAAATCCGCGCCTCGCTGAACTCTCTGGCGTAGTCGGCACCCTCGACAAAAATGTCTATCTCCTGCAAGCCTACGGGCATGTCATCAATCAATTCCGATGGGTGGTATGACGGAGTTGCTAGCGCTCAGGCCAACCACACCATGGATGCCACCAGATGGATGGCCCCCAGGAAGTTGCGAGCGGTCTTGTCGTAGCGCGTAGCAATGGCCCGGTACTGCTTCAAGCGTGCGAAGAAGTTCTCGATCAGATACCGAGCCTTGTAGAGGTCGCGGTCATATTCGTGCGGCTGTTTGTTCGTTACCCGTGAAAGAATGACCACTGCTTTGCCCTTGTCCAGGAGCGGCTCGATCAGCCGGGCCGGGGCATCGTAGGCCTTGTCGGCAATGACAGTCTGCGCGGGTGTGTCCTTGAGCAAGACATCGGCTCCCTTGAGATCATGGGCCTGCCCTGGCGTGAGAAGAAAGCCTGTCAGGTTGCCAACGCATCGACCGTGGCATTTATCTTGGCGTTCAGGCCGCCTCGGCTGCTCCCGAGGGCCTGTTTGTCTGGATCCCCCCTTTTGCACCAGCGCTGTGCTGGTGGACGCGCACGATGCGTGGCATCAATCATGGCGTATTCGTTGTCCGCGTGTTGAGCCAGGGCTTCAAACATCCGTTGCTAGACACCTGTCTTGCTCCAGTGCAAGTGACGGATGTGCACGACGCGAAAGTCGCCGAAATGCGCTGGCAGATCCCGCCAAGGAATACCTGCACGGTAGCGGTACAACACGGCGTCCACGAACAGTCGTTTGTCTTTTGCAGTGACTCCGGGCTGACCTGCCTGGCCGGGAAGCAGGTGACAGATGCGCTCCCACCGGAAGTCAAGCAGTGCGTATCTTTTGGTCATCGTCCCAAAGTGGTGCTGGGGCTGCGACCTTCAACTGTAGGGGCTTTGATTGATGACACGCCCTAGCTACCTCCTCATTGAAGGGGCGCAGCTCCTGAATGCACAGGAGAAGGACGGTCTCCGTGCGCGTTAGCCCAACGCATCAGCACGCGTGCTGGACGGCTGGGATAATCCCAGCCCTATGAAAAAACAGCGTGTCGTTGTGGGCCTGTCTGGCGGGGTGGACTCCGCCGTCACGGCCCACCTTCTTAAAGCAATGGGCCACGAGGTGGTCGGCATCTTCATGAAGAACTGGGAAGATGACGACGACAGCGAATACTGCTCCAGCCGTCAGGATTTTCTGGATGCCGCCAGCGTGGCCGACGTGCTGGGCATAGAGATCGAGCACGTCAACTTCGCCGCCGAGTACAAAGACCGCGTGTTTGCCGAGTTTCTGCGCGAGTACCCGGCGGGGCGCACGCCCAACCCTGCCGCGCTGCGCCACGCCGCGCCCAAGCCCAAGGCCTTTCT
>RRZU013610773.1_pt1 | contig 10366 bp, 9 predicted proteins | sample 2165561 | NCBI WGS metagenome assembly RRZU01 (sample SAMN10456909, study PRJNA506462) | wastewater metagenome | isolation source: wastewater sludge | place: USA: Moscow, Idaho | reverse complement strand
TGCTGTTCATCCGCACGCCCAGTGGCTTCCTGCCGGACGAGGATCAGGGCATCATGTTCGTGCTGGTCCAAGGCCCCACCGGCGCCACGACCGAACGCACCGCCGCCGTCATCGACCAGATCGCGGACTATTACATGACCAAGGAATCGGCTGCGGTCGATTCGATCTTCGCGGTCAGCGGCTTCAGCTTCGCCGGTCAGGGCCAGAACGTCGGGATGGCCTTCGTGCGCCTGAAAGACTGGGCCGGACGCGAGGACCCGGCGCTGAGCGTGCAGGCTGTTGCCGGACGGTCGTACGGCGCCGTCACCCAGATCCAGGACGCGCTTGTCTTCCCGGTGGTGCCGCCTTCGGTGATCGAGCTGGGCAACGCCTCGGGCTTTGACTTCTATCTGCAGGCGCGCGGCGGTCAAACGCATGAACAACTGCTGGAAGCCCGCAACCAGATGCTGGGCATGGCCGCGCAAAGCAAGACCGTGACCCAGGTCCGTCCCTCGGGTCTGGAAGACGCCTCGCAATACCGGCTGGACGTTGACTGGCGCGAAGCCGGTGCGATGGGCGTCACGGCGACGGATGTGGCCAACCTGCTGCAAGTGGCCTGGACCGGCGCTTACGTGAACGACTTCATCGACCGGGGCCGGATCAAGAAGGTCTATGTTCAGGGCGAGGCCAACAGCCGTTCGGTGCCCAGCGATCTGGACAAGTGGCGGGTGCGCAATGCGACCGGCGGGCTGGTGCCCTTCTCGAACTTCTCGGAAGGGAACTGGACCTTCGGGCCGCAGGGTCTGAACCGCTATAACGGCGTGCCGGCGATGCAGATCCAGGGGATGCCGGTGCCCGGTGTCAGCTCTGGCGAGGCCATGCTGGAGGTCGAAAACATGGCCAGCCAGCTGCCCCCCGGCTTCGCCGTCGCCTGGACCGGCCTGTCGCTGGAGGAACGCGAATCCGGCGACCAGACGACCATGCTTTACGCATTGTCGCTGGCGGCGGTGTTCCTGTGCCTGGCTGCGCTGTACGAAAGCTGGTCGATCCCGTTTGCGGTCATTCTGGTGATGCCGATCGGGGTCTTGGGCGCGCTGATCGGCGCCTGGCTGGGCAAGTTCGACAACGGCGTCTTCTTCCAGGTCGGTCTGCTGACGGTGATCGGTTTGACGGGCAAGAACGCCATTCTGATCGTCGAATTCGCCAAGGAACAGTCCGAGGCCGGCGTGCCGCTGTACAAGGCCGTGGTCGAGGCCGCGCGCCAGCGGTTCCGCCCGATCCTCATGACCTCGATCGCGTTCTCGCTGGGGGTCACGCCGCTGGTGCTGTCGACCGGCGCGGGTGCGAACGGGCGAAACGCCATCGGCGCCACGGTGCTGGGCGGGACGTTGATGGCCACGGCGCTGGCGATCATCTTCGCGCCGCTGTTCTATGTGCTGCTGCGCCGCCTGCTGCAACGCGGCGACGAGATCGACGAGCCTGCACCGGCCACAACCACCCACTGATCTTGAAACGGCCCCGCGATGCGGGGCCGTTTTCTTTTGCGGGATCTGGCGCGGATCGGCGGCCCCCTCAGCGCATCTGCCGGACCAGACACGCGCCCCTCGGCGCTGCATGACCCTGCTGCCCCGAGGGGCGCGTCTCTGGCTATCCACCGCAGGATTTGGCCCTGTCGATCCCATGGCTGTGCTGATGGAAAGCCGGAATGGATACGGACCCGCCGCGCGCCACAGGGCAATCCGACGATATGCATGTGCTTTCGCCGCTGGGCGCGGTCACCCCCTATAAGGACGGTCGCTGATACAGGCAGGCCCCTGCCCCCAGCCGGGCGACGTGGATCAAAGCCTGGCCGATGACCGTCGCGTCGACTGAGGCCGTCCTCAGCCCTGCCCGCTGCCGATCTGCACGTCGCGGACCGAAGGATCGGCCCGGCCGACTGCGATCTCAATTCTACACTGCAGATGTGTGCGCAGATAGTCCGCGTGGAACCGCGTCGGCGCGATCAGCTGCAGGCGGCCGTCCTGCACCCCGCAATCGGTGACAGCGGCGAACCACACCGCAAACAGCGCCGGATCCTCGGCCGCGAGCGCCCGACGCGCCGTGTCCCACAGCGCGCCAGCGGCAACAGATTGCACGCGCCGGAACGGCACCACCGTGTCATCAGCCGGCCGATGCCCCTCCGGCCCCCCTGCCCTTTCGACGAAATCCGGCCCGATATTCGGCCATTCCTGCCGCGTATCCAGCATGATCCGTTCAATATCCAACCCCAGCACAGACACTCTGCCCCGCCCGCCTTGCGCCTTGACCAGCAACCAGCCAAGCGCGCGCAGCCGCGCCATGTCGCGCTTGACCGTGCGTTCGTCGACGCACCACAGCCGGGCGATTTCCTTCTGCCCCATCGTCAGCTCGTTGCGCTGCCAGTTATAGCGGGTGGTGATCAGCGACATCAGCCGCAGCACCAGCCGCTGCCGGTGCTGATGCGCCCGCAAGCGCATGGTCCATCATGGCCGACAGGATATCATATTTCTTCGCCGCGGCCTCGCGCCCGACTGGCCGAATGACCTGCATCACTGCTCCTGCCTGCCGGGGTGACCGGCAGCCGTTTGGCCCCTTTTGCGGTGCCTGCCCCAATTCGGATGCTGCGGGATCTTGTGGTGTCCCAAACGCTTTTCGCCATCCTTGCCGCATTAGCGTCCAGATTTCCGATTCTGTCAAGCAGGGTGCGGGCGTTGCCCGTTTCAGCCCCCCGAACCTCTTTGGAAAAGGGTAATATCTGGTAAAGGGTGACACCCTGAATGTCCCCTATTTGCCCCCGGATGTCCCCCAATCCGTGGTGTGCCGCCTCGCAACGTCCCCCTATCCGTTGCGCGCAACACAAGCCGCCCGTCGCACGGTGCAAGACCGATTCGCGCAACACCCGCGGGCCTTGGGCTATTCTGCGTTTCCAGCGAACTCGGCTTTTGCCAAAAGTGCAAATCAGGCGTAAAAGGCAGAACGGCAGTAATTTGCGTCCAGAACAACAGGCACAACATGTATACGCACCAAGACCTCGCGCGGCTTCAGGCGCAGTCGCTTAAGATGCAGGGCTGGATCCGCCGGCAGACCTTCAGCCCCGAGCTTGAAAAGACGCTCCGCCGCTTCTCCAGTTGGGAGGTGGCAGAGCTGATCTTCCGCATGAACCAGTCCACCTTCCGTGGCAAGCTGGCGGCGGACCCAAACCTTCCCCTCGGGGAAGTTGAGGAGGACGGCCGCCAGCGTTGGTTCAGCCTCGATGAGATCAACGAGCTGCGCCGCCGCATCCGCATCGGCAAGCGGTCCTTGCTGCCGGAACGGCCTGCGGGCAAGCGCGCCTTCCGCGCCGCCATTGCCAACTTCAAGGGCGGTGCGGGCAAGTCGACCGTCGCGCTGCATTTCGCCCATGCCGCAGCCCTTGACGGCTACCGGGTGCTGGTCGTCGATTTCGACCCCCAAGCGACGCTGTCGCACAGCATGGGCCTGACCGATGTGGGCGAGGATCACACCGTCTGGGGCATCATGGCCCGCGATCTGGAACGCGAGACCGACCGCATGAACGCCGCCACTTCGGGCGCCGAAAGCGGGACCGCCCTGCCCCATCGCAAGCTGCCCGCCTCGATCCGCGACATGGGTCTGGGCGCGCTGCGACCCGCCGATTTCATCAAGCCGACCGCCTGGCCGACCATCGACATCGTGCCCAGCTGCGCCAATGCCGCCTTCGTTGAATTCGCCAGCGCCCAGTACCGCCACCTGAACCCCGAATGGACCTTCTTCGGCGCGGTCTCGCGGTTCTTGGACAGCCTGGCCGATGACGCCTATGACCTTATCCTGTTCGATTGCCCGCCCGCCATTGGTTACCAATCCATGAATGCGGTCTTTGCGGCCGACATGCTGTATATCCCCTCGGGTCCCGGCTATTGGGAATATGACAGCACCACCAGCTTTATCGGCCAGCTGGCCGAGGCGCTGGAAGACCTGTCCCACGGCTTTGAAAACTTCCCCACGGGGAAGATCGCGCTGCCGAAAGCCTTCGCCGATGTCCGCTTTCTGATGACGCGCTATGAACCCGCGAACGAATTGCATCAGGCCATGCTGTCGGCCTTCCGGCAGGTTTTCGGCGACCGCATGGCCGAACACCCGATCGAACTGACCCGCGCCGTCGAACAATCGGGCCGCTTCCTCAGCTCGATCTACGAGGTCGATTACCGCGAGATGACGCGCGGCACCTGGCGGCGCGCCCGCGCCAGCTTTGATCAGGCTTACGCGGAATTCAAATCTCACCTGCTGACCGCATGGACCAAACTGGAGGCAGACGCATGAGCCGCAAGCGCCGGATGTTCGATATCGACATGCCCGAAGACGCCGCCGAAATCTTCCCCGCGGGGAAGGCCGACGCCGCGCCGCGCCGTGGCCCGATGGCCACCGCAATCACCGAGACCGCCGAATCCAGCCGCGACCGCGCCCTGATCGAGGCCCAGATCCGCGCCGAAAATGACGCGCTGGCGCAGGAACATGTGCGGCTGAAGCGGGCCGGGCTGATCACCGATATGATCCAGCTGGACGCCATCGACACCACCAAGCTGATGCGCGACCGCGCACCGGGCGCGGATTTTGAGCTGGCCGAGCTGGTCGAATCCATCCGCGACATCGGCCTGTCGAACCCGATCCAGGTCGAGCCGGCGGGGCAGGGCCGATACGAACTGATCCAGGGCTTTCGCCGCCTGTCGGCCTATCGGCAGCTGCTGAAGGACAGCGGCGACGCGGACCGTTGGGGCGCGATCCCGGCGGGCATCGCGGCCAAAGGCGACGCGCTGGATCAGCTGTACCGGCGCATGGTCGATGAAAACATGGTGCGCAAGGATATCAGCTTTGCCGAGATGGCGCAGCTGGCCCTGCATTACGCCATGGACCCGCAGACCGACGAACACGACCCCGACAAGGCGGTGGCGCTGCTGTTCAAATCGGCCGGCTATCAGAAGCGCAGCTATATCCGCAAGTTCATCCCGCTGATGGCCCGGCTGGGCGAGGCGCTGCAATTCCCCCAAGACATCCCGCGCGCGCTCGGCCTGTCGCTGGCGCAAAAGCTGGAGGACGTGCCTGGCACCACCGCCGCCATCAAGGCGGAATTGCTGGGCTGGGACAACCGGTCCGTCGCGGATGAGCTGGCCGTGCTGCGCCGCTATGCGGGGCAGGGGGTTGATGTGGACGTCGGGGCAGGGGAGGCAACTACCCCCGCCAAGCCGCCGGAAAAGCTGCCCGAGGGTAAGGCCAAGACCACTTTCCAGCTGGTCCGCCCGCAGGGCAGCGCCAAATGCACGGCGGCGAACGGGCGGCTGGAAATCCGCCTGCCGCGCGACTTTTCCGCCATCGACCGGCGGCGGCTGGAAGCGGCGGTGGCCTCGCTTCTGGATCAGATCGACTGAATCTTCCCCGCGGGGAAGGGTGGCGAGGAAGGGGCTTGACCTTCCCCGCCTGTCGGTATTACTTTGCGGTATTACCATGAGGATTCCCATGCGCATCACCATCAAAGGCCAGGTCACCATCCCGCAGGACATCCGCGAATTTGCGGGCTTCCGGCCGGGCACGGACGTCGAATTCGTCATCGGCGACGACGGCGTGGTGCGGGTGATCGCGGCGGGGCAGGGGGGGGCTGGCAGCCGCCTTGATGCGGTGATTGCCGGGCTGCGGGGCAGCGCGGATACCGGCCTGACCACCGATGAGATCATGGCGCTGACCCGCGAATGACGCCGGTTCTGGTCGACGCCAATATCCTGATCGACATCACCACCAACGACCCGGTTTGGGCCGATTGGTCGTCCCAGGCCCTGGCGACGGCGGGGCAGAGCGCGCGGCTGGTGATCAACCCCTTGATCTACGCCGAAATTTCCGTCGCTCATACCCGGATCGAAACGCTGGAATCCCTGCTGCCCGAGGATGTCTTCCACCGCGAGCCGCTGCCCTGGCCCGCCGCCTTTCTGGCCGGAAAAGCCTTTCTGGCTTACCGGCGGCGGGGCGGCGCGCGGCGCTCTCCGCTGCCGGATTTCTACATCGGCGCCCATGCCGCCATCCGCGGCTATCGCCTGCTGACCCGCGACCGGGGGCGGTATCAGACCTATTTTCCGAAGCTGGATGTGATCGCGCCGTGACTTTGGCAGGGGGCTTCGAAAATGGCCTTGTCTCGAAACTGTGCTGGCAGAGCGCCGCTCTCTTTATTCGGGTTGCTGACGCCACGACCCCGTGAAGGAACGCAGCACGGCCGGCGAGATTGAGGCGGTCAGAAAAAGCCAAGGAGCGTGCAAAAGCGCCTTGCTGGCTGAATGGGCCTTATGAAGCGCTCTGGCGTCGCGGCGTATCGCGAGCAAGGAGGCCGAAGGGGGCGGATCGGCGGGCGCGTGGCCCCTTGGCCGTGACAGGCCCGCGCGCCTGAGCGGATGGCATAGGTCGCGGCGGGATGGTATCACCGCCCGCCATCCTGATCCGGATAGCAGGCGCCTGCGGTTGGCCAAATCTGCCACCCCGACCCGCCCCTCGAACACACAACACCCGATGGCGCCGGGCGGGTGTTTTTGGCAGGGTAGGGCGACGGGACAGCAAAAAGGACTGCCATGATGAAGATTGCGCTTGTCGGCATCGGACAGATCGCGCGCGGCCAGCATGTGCCGGCCATCGCGGCCAGCCCGGATTGGGACCTCGCCGCGACCGCCTCGCATCAGGGCGAGGTGCCGGGCGTTGAGAGCTTCCCTGACGTCCAAGCGCTGCTGGCTGCGCGGCCCGATATCGACACGGTAAGCCTGTCCATCCCGCCGGTGCCGCGCTTCGAAGTGGCGGCAGCAGTGCTGGCGGCGGGTCGCAATCTGATGCTGGAAAAGCCGCCGGGCGCGACGCTGGCCGAGGTCCATATCCTGCGGGACATGGCGCGCGCGCAGGGCGTCAGCATCTTCGCCAGCTGGCATTCGCGGATGGCCCATGCGGTCGCGCCGGCCAAGGCCTGGCTGGCCGACAAGGCCATCTATACCGGCCGGATCATCTGGCGCGAGGATGTGCGCCGCTGGCATCCCGGTCAGGACTGGATCTTCGCGCCCGGCGGCATGGGCGTGTTTGACCCCGGCATCAACGCGCTGTCGATCCTGACCGAGATCCTGCCCCATCCCACCCGTGTTCTGAACGCCGAGCTGGACATCCCCGAGAACCGTCAGGCCCCCATCGCCGCTCGGCTGGATCTGGCGGGCGGGATCAGCGCCGATTTCGATTTCCGCCAGCTGGGCCCGCAGACCTGGGACATGGAATTCACCACCGATGCTGGCCCCATGGCGCTGCGGATGGGGGGAAACCTGCTGGAGGTGGGCGGGGAAATCATCGCGGGCCGCGACGACATTGGCGGCGAATACCCCGCGCTTTACGCCCGCATGGCAGAGCTGGTGCGCAGCGGGAAATCGGATCTGGACCTGTCGCCGATGGTGCTGGCGGCCGATGCCTTCACCCTTGGCCGGCGCAACGGGGTCGCGCCTTTTACCTTCTGACACCCCAGTGGAGAGCCCCATGACCCCCTTCGACGCGCGCAGCTGCTTTCTGGGCGAGGGCGCTTTCTGGCACCCGCTGCGCCAGCAGTTCTTCTGGTTCGACGTGCTGGAGGGGCGCTTGCTGTCGCGCGATGCCTCGGGTCCGTTGGAGTGGCGGATGGGCCGCATCGCCTCGGCGGCGGGTTGGGTTGACCAAGATCGGCTGCTGATTGCCACCGAAACCGGGCTGGTGGTGCTGGACCTGATCACCGGCAGCCAGACCCCGCTGATCGCGGTGGAGGCCGACACCCCCGCCACCCGCTGCAATGACGGGCGCGCTGACCGTCAGGGCGGCTTCTGGATCAGCACCATGGGCAAGGCGGCCCAGCCGGGCGCGGGCACCATCTGGCGTTGGTATCGCGGCACGCTGCGCCCGCTGGTCGAGGGGCTGACCATCCCCAACGCCATCTGCTTTGCCGCCGATGGCCGCGCGGCCTTCTATACCGACACGCCGACCGGCAAGGTCTGGCGCCAGCCCCTCGACCCCCAAGGCTGGCCCGAGGGGGGCCGCGCGCTTTACCTTGACCTCGGGCCGATGGGGCTGAACCCGGACGGCGCGGTGATCGACAGCACCGGCGCGTTTTGCGTCGCCTGCTGGGGCGCGGGCGCGGTGCTGCGCTTTGACGCGCAAGGCCGGTTGCTGGACCGCATCCCGGTCGGCGGACGCCATTCCAGCTGCCCGGCGCTTGGCGGGGCGGGGCTGGACCAGATGCTCGTCACCACCGCCCGCGAGGGGATCGCGGACCCCGACCCCGCGCAGGGCCAGACATGGCTGGTCCCGGCCCCTGCCCCCGGATTGCCGGAACCCCGGATCGTGCTGTGATGCCGGTCCCGTTCGGCCAGCTGCCGGATGGGCGCGAGGTTCAGGCGCTGACCCTGACCGGCGGCGGGCTGACGGCGCGGGTGCTGACGCTGGGCGCCATCGTGCAGGATCTGCGGCTGGAGGGCGTGGACCATCCGCTGGTGTTGGGGTTTGACACCCTCGGCCCCTATCTGGCGCAGGGGCGTTACTTCGGCGCGCTTGTCGGGCGCTTCGCCAACCGGATCGGCGGGGCGGGTTTCGTGCTGGACGGGCGCGCGTATCACACCGATCCAAATTTTCTGGACCGTCACACGCTGCATGGCGGCGCGGCGGGCACCCATGCCCGGCTGTGGCGCATCGCGGCGCGGCGTCCCGATGCCTTGCTGCTGGTGCTGGAGTTGCCGGACGGCGATATGGGCTTTCCCGGTAACCTGCGGATCGAGGCGCAGATCAGCCTGTCCCACCGCGCCCTGCGCCTGTCCCTGCGCGCGGAAACCGATGCCCCCACCCCTTGCAGCCTGTCCCATCACGGGTTCTTCAACCTCGATGGCGGTGGCGACATTCGCCAGCACCGGCTGGAGATCGCGGCAGACCACTATCTTCCCGTCGATGCCGAACTGATCCCCACCGGCCAGATCGCCCCGGTGACCGGCACCGGGTTTGATTTTCGCCGCGCCCGGCCGATCGACTCCGGCGGCTATGACCATAATTTCTGCCTTTCCGACGGCCCCCGCCCGTTGCGCGATATCGCAAGGTTGACCGGACGCAGCGGCATTGCGATGACTGTGGCGACCACCGCGTGCGGGCTGCAATTCTATGATGGGGCAAAGATGAGCGATCTCAACGGGCTGGACGGCCGCCGCTATGGACCCTTCGCGGGGCTGGCGCTGGAAACCCAAGGCTGGCCAGACGCGCCGAACCGGCCGCATTTTCCCGACGCCGTCCTGCGCCCCGGCCAGCTGTGGACCGCGCAGACACACTATCGCTTCTCGGAGGCACGGGCATGACGGCGGACTGGATCGCGGCGGATTGGGGCACCTCGAACCTGCGGCTTTGGGCGATGGCGGGGCTGGACGTGGTCGAGATGCGCGCCTCGGACCGGGGGATGGGGGCGATGACCGGCGCGCAGGATTTCGCCGCCGAACTGGCCCGCATGACCGACGGCTGGGGCGCCCTGCCGGTCATTGCCTGCGGCATGGTCGGCGCGCGTCAGGGCTGGGTCGAGGTGCCGTACCGCGCCGTTCCCTGCCCCGCCACGCCGACGCTCACCCCGGTGCCGGGCGATCCCGGCGGCCGCCCGGTGCTGATCGCGGGCGGCGTCATGCAGCAGACCCCGCCCGACGTGATGCGCGGCGAGGAAACCCAGATCGCGGGCGTTCTGGCGGCGCAACCCGATTTCGACGGCATCATCTGCCTGCCCGGCACCCATACCAAATGGGCCCGCATCTCGGCCGGTGAGATCGTCAATTTCCAGACCGTGATGACGGGCGAAATCTATGCCCTGCTGTCGCGCCAATCGGTGCTGCGCTTCAGCCTGTCGGAGGGTGATGTCGACCCCGAATCCCCCGCGTTTCGGGACGCGCTGGCGACGGCGCTGTCGCAGCCGCATCTGGCCTGGGCCAAGCTGTTCCAGCTGCGCGCGGCCGGGCTGGTGGGCGAACCTGCGCCAACGCAGGCCACCGAACGGCTGTCAGGCACGCTGATCGGGCTGGATCTGGGCGCGGCGCGCGCCAACTGGCTGGGCCAGCAGGTGCTGATCGTCGGCGCGCCCCGGCTGGCGGCGCTGTATGATGCCGCGCTGCGCCTGCAGGGCGCGGCCCCGGTTGTCGGCGATGCCGATGCCGCCACCCGCGCGGGCCTGTGGTCCGCCTGGCAAGCCTATCGAAAGGAACACGCATGACCCGCCCCATCATCGCCATCCTGCGCGGCATCACCCCGCCCGAGGCCGTCCCCGTCGCCCGCGCCCTGATCGAGGCCGGGATCACCGTGATCGAGGTGCCGCTGAACTCGC
>RRZU012675388.1_pt1 | contig 10366 bp, 11 predicted proteins | sample 2165561 | NCBI WGS metagenome assembly RRZU01 (sample SAMN10456909, study PRJNA506462) | wastewater metagenome | isolation source: wastewater sludge | place: USA: Moscow, Idaho | reverse complement strand
GGGCGAGAAGATAATGCTGGCGGTCTGCTTATTAACCGTTGCCGCCGAGGCAATATTGGTTGAGAAATTCTGTGGCACCACGATCATCGCGTAGTAATCATCGCTTTCGGTACCGGCTTTTCCGGTCGCTTCATCGGTAATCACATATTTAAAGGTGCCATCCTTAATCAGTTCATCAATAAATTCCTCCCCCAGATTGCGCTGCTGATTATTGATGGTGGCACCCGCATCCTTATTGACCAGTGCCACCGGCAGGTTATTAAGTTTTGAGTAGGGATCCCAGAAGGCACTGAGATAGAAAAAACTATACATAAGTGGTATAATAATAACCCCGATAATGACAATCAATCGGACCGTATTGGCCTTGTTAACTATTTTTTTATTCATTTTTCGCTCCTTTCGTTTGCTGAAAGGAGTATAGCACTGCGATATCAGCTTGTAATTATACGATTATTCACACTTGTCCGAAATCCCGACAAATCGGCTTATTTGTCCAAAAATGAAAACGGTCTCCTTATTTTTTTTAAGGATTACGCCCATAAAAAAAGAACCACTTCATGATAAAGTGATCCTTTTTCGGGTCTGGTCTCTTAACCAGCGTAATAATTCAACTTATCCAGCAAAACACTTTTCGACTGCAGACCGACGATGGTTTCCACCACTTCGCCATTTTTGAAAATCTTCATGGTTGGTACGCTCATCACCCGGTATTGCTGAGCCAGGCTCTGGGTCTGATCGATATCGACCTTATAAATATTTGCTTTGTCTTTTACCTGGTCGGCCACTTCTTCTAAAACCGGTGCCAAGGCTTTGCATGGCCCACACCAGGTGGCAAAAAAATCTACCAGGACAACGCCTTCTCCTTTTAAAACCAGATTATCAAATTCAGTTTGATCGATTATCTTTGCCATTTTTTTATCTCCTTTATTTCTTAATTTTTTTCTATTATTTCACTACTGGCTTATTTATTTTGTCAGCAATTGCGTCCAGTTCAGCCAGACGCTTGTCATTATCCAATGCCGGTAACTCATCAGTATGGGAAAATTGGACAAAGCCAATCTCATCACAGCTCAGGGTTTTTTTGTACCATTCCAGCGTGTTATCCACCGCCTGGAACTGCCGCGGATAGTGGGGTGCTCCACCGATCCCGATAATCAGAATTTTTTTCTGTTTAATGGTGGACTTATCCTTCAGATTATAAATCATCTGGGTTCGATCAATCAGGGCCTTTATTTTTGATGGAAAGGCGCTGAAATAAACAGGGCTGGCTACGATCAGTAAATCACAGGTCTCCATTTTCTGATAAATTTCGGTCATATCATCTTTAATAATACATTCGCCCTGATGAGGAATACAATAATCACAGGCCAAGCATGCTTCGACCTTAATCTTATTGACATTATATTCAAATAATTCATGTTCAATATTAAGTTTACTGATAAAATAGTCGATCGCCTTCTGCGTATTCTGACCATTCCGATGGCTTCCCATAATTGCTACAATTTCCATTGGTTTTCCTTTCCTGGTGGATCCTTTAATTATTTAGGAGTATTATACCCGATTTATTGCAGCATTAACAATATCTAATTTTTCTGGAAAAATTCATCTCATTTGTTGATCGTTTTTTTCAAAAAAGAAAAATACCGAAGCCGTGTGAAAAGCGTTCGGTTTTTTCTAAAAACTTTGAAAGAGGGTAACTTGTTATGTCTAAATAATACTCTATTTATCTTAAGTTTTCCTTAAAGCTATCATATTTTGGCCTGTTTTTTTAATGTATCAATGAATTTCCCGGTGCATTGGATCTTAACACAACAAATTTTTCCCTGTGTTTCGTATTGAATCACATATTTCCGTTTGCCGTCCATATTTGTCAGGGTATAGTTGCGCATTTTGCCTTCTGCTTTTTTTACTTCCTCACCTGATAGAATTTCTTTGATATCATCGGTTTTAACTTCCAGAACGTTTTTTTTCCAAAAAAATATTTTTCGGTCAATGATCAATCGGTCATGGGTGATGACCATCTCATAGCTGGTTGTTATATAACGCAGTGAAATTAAAAAACCGCCCATCATAATCACCAGACTGATCACCCCAACAATTGTTTTTAACCGATAATCTTCCAGGGTATTGGCAAACTGATTATATAAAACGGTATATCCAACTACTACCACCATTAGTATTCCCAGGGTGGTGATACTGATTTGTTTGCTTTCAAGGGTTTCTCGTGCTCTTACTGCCATATATCCTCCTTGTTTTGTTATGATTTTTATTATAACCGATAGAACTCATAAAAAAAAGAGCTGCAGCTCTTTTTCATGGTTGTTTTCTAGTCTTCTGGCGAAAAATCTTCTTTTCCAACGCCGCACAAGGGACACACCCAATCGTCCGGAATATCTTCGAACGCTGTTCCCGGAGCTACCCCGCTATCAGGATCCCCCACCTCGGGATCATAAATATAACCACAAATATCGCACACGTATTTCTGCATGTTTCCTCCTCCAGATCTCATCTGTCATTGATTTTATTTCTTAGATACCTATTTACCCATGTACTCGATAATCTAACAAACTTTTAGAAAAATATAATGGATTTAATAAAAGATCGGCTTTTAGGTTTGCTCACGTTAAAGGCACCCTCCAGAAAATTCTGGAAGGTGCCTTTTCTTAATACTTCTAACTAGTCCTGAACAATTGCTTCTACTGGACATTGTTCTGCGCAAGAACCGCAGTCAGTACAAGTAGCTGCATCGATAACATAGATATCGCCTTCAGAAATTGCTTCTACTGGACATTCATCCATGCATGAGCCACAAGCGATACATTCGTCTGTAATTTTATAAGCCATCTAAAAAACCCTCCTTTTAGCATTAACAACATCTTTATTATATCCTTTTTTTTGGTGAAATCAAGATGATTATTTGTCTTTTTTGACTTTTTCGAATTTTTTTACTTCAATTTCTTCGAGAAGATATTTTTTGACCTCGGTTTCGTCCTTATTTACCTGAATTTTCACGAAAACGGTTTCTTCCAGAATGCTTAACTTGAATACTTCACCCTCTCCATCGGCGGTGATGACTTTTTGTCCCACTTTTGGCAATTTTTTAGAAACCTCTTCATAAAACTCCTGCTCATAGGTCAGGCAACACAAAAGTCGACCGCAGATCCCGGAAATCTTAGTCGAATTAAGGGAAAGGTTCTGTTCCTTGGCCATTTTAATCGATACCGGCGTAAAATCGCCCAACCATTGGGCACAGCAGGTGGTTCGCCCGCAAACACCCAATCCTTTGAAAAGCTTGGCTTCATCGCGCACTCCGATTTGCCGGAGTTCAATCCGCACCTTAAAGATTGAAGCCAGGTCCTTGACCAGCTCTCTGAAATCGACTCGACCTTCAGCCGTAAAATAAAAAATCGCCTTTTTTTGATCAAAGGTATATTCCACATCGATCAGTTTCATTTCCAGCTTATGTTTTTTGGCTTTGGCAATGAAAATCGCTTTGGCATCCTGTTCATTCTGCTTAAGTTTATTAAACTCGATGGTGTCTGTTTCGGTCGCTTTACGGATCACCGGCTTGACCGGCGCGACCATTTCCGCTTCATCCACATCTCTGGCAGTCAGTGCGATTTCACCATACTCAATGCCCCTGACCGTTTCGACAATAACCGGATCGAACTGTTCAAACTCAATATCCAGAGGATCAAAATAATAAATTTTGCCCACTTTTTTAAATCGTACACCGACGACTGATTTTCCCATTGGCTTTATCCTTTCTGAATTTTCATTATCTTAATGAAACACTTTTCCCATTGTAATCTTAAATTAACATTATATTGTATTGTCGCCAGCATTTCAAATAAAGTTTTGATAATCGCCTGATTTTTTTCACTTTCCAGTAATTGATGATAGGCCCGATGAGCGGGATTTGGCTCCCCCTGGTTTGCTAGCGAATGACCTTCCAGGAGCAGATTGACCTCATAAAACCAGTGAATAAAAAACTCCAGGTTCTCCTGACTGGTAGCCTTATCCTTGGATAAAACCTCGGACAGGGTAAAAACCTTGATTTCATCACCTTTTAAGAGACTGTACAGCTCCCGGAGATAATGGGTTCTTTCTTTTTGGATCTCGCTGTTATTCAGCAGATATAAGGCCATTCCTGGAGATCCCCCGGATGCCCGCACGGCCTCTGTCACCGCTACTTTAGCAAACTCGGCTTCCTCAAAAATGACCGCTTCTGTATCCAAAATGCCAAGCGGCTGAAAATGATAGCTCTGACATCGCGACCGGATCGTCGGCAAAATTGATTGCGGTTGACTGGTAATAAGAATAAAAATATTATAGCTGAGGGGCTCTTCCAACGACTTTAACAGGCTATTCTGGGCCTCAGGTGTCATTCTTTCGGCCCCATCGATGATATTAATCCGCCAATTTCCGGAGTAGGGTTTAATTGAGAGCTCACTGATCATTTCCCGGACCTGACTGATCTTAATACTGGCTTCGCCGGCTTTGGGACCAATAATTTTGACATCCGGATAATTTTCATGCTCAATCTGAAGACAAGCCGGGCAATGGCCGCAGCCCTGGTCGATCTGATCTCTGCACATCAGTGCTTTAGCAAATTCCCGGGCGGTTTTCTTTTTTCCGATGCCATCGATTCCTGAAAAAAGGTAAGCATGGCTTACCTCACTGGATTTTATTTCTTTGGCAAGATGATTGGTGATGGCTTGATGTCCCTGTATCTTTTCAAACATTGTTTTCCTCTCAAAGTCCGCAACTAATTCGGTTTGTTCTTTTTGTTATCATCGTTGTCATCCCAATCATCCGTATCCAGGCCCAGCTCCGCATCCAATTCGGCACTGAATTCTTCATAATCCAGTAGTTTGGCGGCCTCTTCATAATCACTGTCTTTGACAAAGACCTCGATATGGGCTGGTGTAAAATTGCCCATGAAAATGCTCCGGATCGGTCCGCCGAAGCCTTTTTCTCTGGTAATGACCGGAATTCCATTAGCACTTAAATAATTTTTAAGCAGAATAAAATCCATATCTGAGTCGGCCATGGTTAAATAGGTATATTGATCTTCAATCATTTGATTTACGCTCCTTTATGCATTCCCAGATTTCCTGATGGATGCTTTCGATACTTCGCAACTGGTTATTTTTAACACAATTTATTTCTGTCCAGCCGTATTCCGCCACCAATGCCAGGGCACTCTGGTAGGAATCTCTAAGATGTTCGGGGCTGCTTTCGTGAATATCTTTTTGCTGCTGGCCGGTTATTTTATTGTTGCGGTTTTTGATCAACTGCTGATTGATCTCCGGGGGGATGTTTAGAAAAAAGACCTGATCCGGAATCGGCAGACCATAGAGATTGAATTCAAAATCCCAGAGCCAGTCAAGAAAACGTTTCCGTTCGTCTGGATCCTTTATTTTTCCCGCCTGATGAACCATATTAGAGGTGGTATAGCGATCAACCAGCACCAGTCCACCCTGGGTAAGAAAGTCCTCATAATCTTCCTTATAGGAGGCATAACGGTCGGCGGCATAAAAGGTCGACGCTATGTAGGGGCTGATCGTCCCGGGGTCTTGCCCGAAGGCCCCTTCCAGATATAATTTTACCATGGCTGAGGATTTTTTGTCATAGCGGGGGTAGGAAATTTTCATGACTTTTTCTCCCGCTTTCACCAATCGGTCGTAGAGTAGCTGAGTTTGAGTTTGTTTCCCGCTGCCGTCGACCCCCTCGATGACGATCAATTGTCCCTGATGATTCTTTTCCATGATTACCGGCTCCTTTTTTATAATCGTTACGGTTCTTTTGGCATCGATCCCCACCACCGCCACCTGCTGATCGAGCAGATCATTTAGATAAACGACCATATCCGGGCTGATCCGGCTGCCGGGCAGTAATACCGGGATGCCCGGTGGATAAGGAATAATAAAATCCCCGGCCAGCTGACCAACCGCTTGTTCCAATACGATTTGATCCCGATTTTCCCAGGCCAGGGCTTCCCATAGTGGTATTTCGGTTTGTACCGCGGCGGTAAAATCAATGCCCGCCCACAGCTGAGTATGACGCTTTGCTTCTTTTTCGGCAGTGGAATCGACCCGGATCGTTTTATTTATGGCACCGATTGCCTGGGTTATTCTTACCAGATCCTCGCGGCTGGTGCCCATTCCGGTCATCGCCAGAAGGTAATTATCCCCAGACATTTCACATTGAATGCCATACTCGGCTGACAGCCGGGCGGCCACTTCGGTTCCGGTGATGCCGCGAGTCTGAAAAAGCCACTTACTGCGATCATAACCATTGGCCAGGCCATTTCCGTCATACAGTGTAACCGCTTGCTGCCCATTCTGATTCTGGCAGAATTCCCGATGAGCCGCCTCGATCATATTAAAAACCGCTTCGCCCCTTTCATGAGCGGCGTCCACGGCCTCTTCCACTGAAATCATCAGCGGATAACTGGGTGACGAGCTTTGCAGCAGACTGAGATAAGATTTGATCTTTTGGCGGTCGATCCGGCTGCCCTGAAAATGGAGCAGCGAGCTTTGAGTCAGTGATCCCAGAATCTTATGAGTGCTCTGAATCACCACATCAGCCCCAGCTGACAGAGCGTCTTGCGGCAGGTTCTCACTAAAGCGCAGATGAGCACCGTGAGCCTCATCAACAATTAAGAATTTTCCCTGCTCATGAAGGATTTCCGCTATTTGCGCAAGGTCACTGGTGGTGCCGTAATAGCTGGGATTGGTCAGGATCATCCCCGCAATTGGGGGATGTTTGGCCAGCGCCTGATGGACTGTTGCAACACTGATGGAGCGGCCAAAGCCCAAATTTTTGTCAATCTCTGGAGTGATGAAAACCGCTTCGATACGCCCCAGCCCCAGGGCGCCAAAAACAGCCCGATGACAGTTAATCGGTACCAGCAACTGTGCTCCCGGGGCACAGCTGCCCAGGATGGCACTGTGAATGCCGGTGGTGGTGCCATTGACCAGAATTGCCGCTTCATCACTATGATAGATGGCCGCCAGTTTTTGCTGGGCCTGGGCAATGATCCCCTGGGCATCATGGAGGTTATCGGCGCCGGGTATTTCAGTAATATCGTAGTCATATAAGGCAAAAGCTTGGCCCCGGCCTTTATGGCCAGGCATATGAAACCGGTAACTGTTTTTTTTATTGATCTGGTCGAGTTTACTTTTGATAATACTCTTTTCTATATCCATTTTTTTCATGCCTCTATTTTAACACAAGTACCCCGTTTTAAACGGAGAAATTTAACTTTTATCCTTTTAACTTTGCAGTAATTATTATATAATATTTGAGCAAATACATTTAAGAGGTGAAGAGAAAAATGGCCAGTGAAAAAGTTATAACAATCAATATGGAAAATTTCGAAACTGAGATTTTATCCTATGATGGAACTGTCATGGTGGATTTTTGGGCAGAATGGTGTGGCCCTTGTAAAGCCCTGTCGCCGACAATCGATGAAATTTCTCAGGAGCTGGGAACTGGTATGAAGGTTTGTAAAATCAATGTCGATGAAAACCAGAGCCTGGCCCAACAATTCCGGGTGATGAGCATTCCGACGGTGGTATTCTTTAAAAACGGCGAGGCCGTGAACCGCTTTGTCGGTGTTCGTGAAAAAAATGAATATATCGATACGATGAAGAGCCTGTAATCCGGGCCCTTTTAAAAAGCCTAAACAGAACTGATTAATTCTGTTTAGGCTTTTTTTACTATATTTTGTTTGTCTTATTTTGATGCGTTAATTACGAAACCTTGCCGCCCGAGGGAATGCCATCAACGGTGACCAGGGATAATTTTTTGCCTTTGGTCGCGGCCAGGATCATGCCGTTGGATTCCAGTCCCCGGAGATTGACCGGTTTTAAGTTGGCGACGAGGATGACGGTTTTTCCAACCAGGTCTTCCGGCGCATAGTATTTGGCAATACCGGATACCACCTGACGTTTTTCCTGACCAACCAGTAGCTGTAAGACCAGCAGGCGATCAGCATCGGGATGAGGTTCACAGGCAACTACCTCGGCCACCCGCAGCTGCACCTTGGCAAAGTCATCAATGGTGATCAGACCTTCCGGCAGTTCTTCCGGACTTGCAGCATCGTTCTGATTTTCTTTTTTTGCTTTTTCGGGTTTAACTTTCGCTTCTTTGACTGGCTGTTCGGCTTTCTTTTCCAGTTCAATCCGCGGGAACAGGGCGTCGCAGCGTTCGATCTTGAGGCCTTCGGGATAACCGCCAAAATGCTGGATGCTGTCCCAGCTTAAACAATCCGCCGGACATTTTAACTGTTCGCCGATTTTTCGGGCCGTTTCTGGCATTGCCGCCGAAATCAGGACCGTGACGATTCGCAGCGATTCGGTCAGGTTATACATAACCTGAGCCAGACGGGCCTGTTTTTCCGGGCTTTTGCCCAATACCCAGGGTTGGGTTTCATCAATATATTTATTGGAACGGGAAACCAGCTTCCAGATTTCTTCCAGGGCCCGGCTGAAATCCAGCTTGTCCATGTAGTCACTGACGATCGCTGGGGTTTTTTCGGCCAGTTCGATAATCTCGTTATCAATTTCTTCTTTTTCCCGTTGATTGGGAATAATCCCGTCGAAGTATTTATCGGTCATCGCCAGGGTCCGGCTGAGCAGATTGCCGAGGTCATTGGCCAGATCCGAGTTGATGTGGCTGACCAGCAGGTCTTCGTTGTATACGCCATCGGAACCGTAGCTCATTTCTCTCAGTACATGGTAGCGCAGAGCATCGACGCCATATTTATCGACTAAGACCACCGGATCAACAACGTTACCGACTGATTTGGACATTTTTCCACCTTTTAATAAGATCCAGCCATGGCCATAAACCTGTTTCGGCAGCGGCAGTTTGAGCGCCATCAAAATAATCGGCCAATAAATGGTATGAAAACGGATGATATCTTTGCCAACCAGATGGACATCGGCCGGCCAGTATTTTGCCATCAGATCAGGCTTATCATTAAGGTAACCGAGGGCTGAAATATAGTTGGGCAGGGCGTCAATCCAGACATAAACGACATGGCCGGGATCAAAATCTACCGGTACCCCCCAGCTAAAAGAGGTCCGGGAGACGCATAAATCCTGGAGTCCGGGTTTAATAAAGTTATTGACCATTTCATTTTTTCGGGATTCCGGCTGAATGAAATGGGGGTTATCTTCAATGTATTTCATCAGATCATCGGCATATTTGGACATTTTAAAGAAATAGGCCTCTTCCGAAGCTTTTTCCACCGCTCGGCCACAGTCCGGACAGTTGCCGTCAACCAGCTGACTTTCGGTCCAGAAGGATTCACAGGGAGTGCAGTACCAGCCTTCATAGTTGGATTTGTAAATATCACCCTGATCATAAAGCTGTTTAAAAATCCGCTGAATCGTTTTTTCATGCTCGGGATCCGTGGTGCGGATAAATTGATCATAGCTGATGTTCATGGTGTCCCAGAGATTTTTAATACCAGTGACAATCCCATCGACATAGGCCTGGGGCGCCACCCCGGCTTCAGCCGCCACTTTTTCAATTTTTTGGCCGTGCTCATCGGTACCGGTTAAAAAATAGGTATCATAGCCCTGCAGTTTTTTAAAGCGGGTAATCGTATCCGCCGCCACCGTAGTATAGGTATGACCGATATGCAGGTTTCCGCTGGGATAATAAATAGGGGTGGTGATATAAAATGTTTTTTCTGTCATAAATTTCTCCTTAATTCCAGTTTTTACGGACTTTATCGTTTTACCGCATTATAAACATCCCGCCTTGAAATATTGCGGTCTTTGGCCACGGCTTTCATGGCTTCTTTTTCCGGCAGTCCCGTATTCAGATAATACTCCAGGTGTTCTTCGAGACTCAGGCTTTCCAGTTCCAGCCCGGCTGGAGCGTTGCCTTCATCGGCAGTCCGGCCTTCAATACAGAGTACGTACTCGCCCCGGGGGGCCTGCTGCTGATAATAGTGCCGATGTTCCGCGATGCTACCATAGTGGGTTTCCTCATAGCGTTTGGTAATTTCCCGGGAAATGCTCATCTGCCGATGGCCCAAGCCATGCTGATCAAGAATCTCCAGGGTTTTCGGTAACCGGTGCGGCGATTCGTAAAGGACGATCGTATCCGCCGATGCGACAATTCGTTTAACCCCATCTTTAACGGCTTTGTTTTCTTTACCTAAAAAGCCGAGAAACAGAAAGGAACGGGTATCCAGTCCCGACAGCACCAGACCGCAGAGCCCGGCGTTGGGGCCGGGCACCACTTCCAGCTCAATACTATTGGCGACACAGTTTTTAACCAGTACCGATCCCGGGTCGGAAATCAGCGGCATCCCGGCATCGGAGATCAGGGCGATATTCTG
>RRZU010922400.1_pt1 | contig 10366 bp, 10 predicted proteins | sample 2165561 | NCBI WGS metagenome assembly RRZU01 (sample SAMN10456909, study PRJNA506462) | wastewater metagenome | isolation source: wastewater sludge | place: USA: Moscow, Idaho | reverse complement strand
GTGACGGTAGATTGACCAAGCCCAATAGAACCACAGCACAGACGCATTGCCACCTAATCACGGTAATCCTCTCTTTTCATGTAATAACAACGCAGATTCTCCTCCAATCGCTCCGCTTGAAGCAATAGTCCCAACCGTTCGCAAAGCGTCCGGCTGCGCTGGTTATCTTCTGCAACCAGACACTCCACCAGATCCAATCCCAGCACCTCGAAACTATGGGTCAGCAACATACGACAGGCCGCCATCATAAGACCCTTTCCCTGATGGGAGTGAGTGAGCCAGTAACCGATCCGCCCCTTGTTCTGGAAACGATTGATCCTGTCCAGGCCGCAAAAACCCATCAACTCACCACCATAAGTCACGGCACAGGGAAAGGAGCGACGGGCAATAAACGCCTGTTGCAGCTGCCGGATGTACTCTTCACAAGCCGCAGGATCAGATAACTCACCAATCCAGCCCAGCCAGGGGCGTAGATGAGCCCGATTATCACGGATCAATTGATATAGCGCTTCAGCGTCAGTGCGCTGCCAAAGAGAAAGCTGCAGATAATCATCACCGATCGCAACCTGTTGCAAGAACTCAGACATACGGACAGTTCCGGTATATCCACGACATACTATTCCGGTCGCCATTCAAGCAAAGAAGCAGAGGCATAGAGAAGAACATCAGAAGAGAAAACGTCGTCCATCGAGACACTGGCGACAGGCAGGTTGACCATTGAGACTACCGAGGGATTCTTGAGGCACACGCTTGCCGCAACAGCTGCATTCACGGTAACTGCGAGCACGCAACTGAATGGTTTTCTGGATCAGCTCCAGCAATTGGACAAAGGATCCCCCCTCCAGCAATACCCTGCCCTGAGAAACCGGTTTGAGACGAGCCACGCTACCCATGGCCGATTGCAGCTGGGGTAACAATACCTCGACTCCATCCGGTTCGAACGTGAGGATCACCTTGAGCGGCTCACCGACAAACAGCGTCCGGACACCCGTAATCGGCGTAGGCAACAGACACAATAGCTGTTGACGCCAGCTTTCCAGCTCGGCGGGTAAGGGCAACACGGGCGGCAGCAGATCGGTCAGACTGGATTTGCTCATCACCTTCCATCTCAAAGAAAACGGGGCCCTCCATCATAACGGATGAAAAGCCCCTGGAACCAGATAACAAGATGACAAACGGGATCTGGGTCTTGGTCTAGGCCTAAGACCGGATCAGATAATCCGCCTGACCGATCCACTTGTAACTGGTCAGCTCGGTCAACCCCATGGGGCCCCGGGCATGCAGTTTCTGTGTAGAAACCGCCACTTCAGCCCCCAGACCGAACTGGCCACCATCGGTGAAGCGGGTAGAGGCGTTCACATAGACGGCGGCAGAGCCTGCGCTATTGATAAAGAGTTCGGCATTACGCAGATCGTTGGTCAAAATGGCATCTGAGTGACAGGCATTATGATCCCGCAGATGTTTAATGGCGGCTTGTACATTCGCCACCACTTTGACCCCTAGCGTCAGTGCCAGCCACTCTGTATCAAAATCGTCCGGACCAGCAACCTGCAGTCGTGCGGCACCAGCCTGACGCAGTAGTGCTTCTGCCTTTGGCTCGGCAACCAGCGTCACCTTGCACTCATTCATCCGGGCAACCAGGGCCGGCAAGAAATCGGCAGCAATGGCCTCATGCACCAGCAAGGTATCCAGTGCGTTACAGGCTGAGGGGCGTTGCACCTTGGCATTTTCAATCACATCCACGGAGCGAGCCAGATCGGCACTTTCATCAACAAAGAGGTGACTGACCCCAAAACCGCCAATGATCACAGGAATGGTGCTCTGCTCCTTGCAAAGCTTGTGCAGGTTGGCACCACCGCGTGGAATGATCATGTCCACATACTCATCCAGCCGCAGTAACTCACCCACCAAAGCCCGATCCGGACTCTCGATATACTGTACCGAACCGGCAGGCAACCCGGCCTTTTCCAGCGCAGCCTGGATCACCTTGACCAGCGCCATATTGGAGTGAAATGTCTCACGGCCACCACGCAGTATGCTGGCATTACCCGTCTTGAGGCAGAGCGCGGCAATATCGATAGTCACATTGGGTCTGGCTTCATAGATGACACCGATAACGCCGATGGGCACCCGGCGACGAGAAAGACGCATGCCATTTTCCAAGACGCGGGAATCAATTTCAGCACCGACCGGATCATCGAGTGTCACCACCTTACGCACATCGGCAACGATACCTGCCAACCGGCTGCCGTTTAACAGAAGACGATCCAGCATGGCCTCGGAAAGGCCATTCTCACGACCAGCCTGAATATCCAGGGCATTTGCCGCAAGGATCTCGCCTTGCTGAGCTTCAAGCTCATCAGCCATGGCCAGCAGGGCCCGGTTCTTGTCAGCCGTACTGGTCACTGCCAGTTCGAAGGCAGCGGCTTTGGCTGCCTGACCCATTGCTACTAGACTCATGAGTTCTCCTTGTTTCCAAATTCTTTACAGCAACACCAAATCGTCCCGGTGAATGGCAACAGGCCCATAGCCATAACCCAGGCACGTTTCGATATCATCTGAATGTTTGCCTGCAATCACGCTCATATCTGCCGAATTATAACGACAGATGCCCCGGGCCAATTCCCGACCCTGAGCAGTCATCACCCGCACCACATCACCGCGTTCAAAATCTCCTTGCACCCGGGCAATCCCCTTGGGCAGCAAGCTGGATCCCTTATCATGAACGGCAGATTCAGCACCGGCATCAATATAGAGTTCACCATGAGGAGGGGGACCAGCCAGGATCCAGCTCTTGCGACTCTCCAGCGGATTGGCCTGGGCCAGAAAACGGGTACCGGCCTTGCCACCACGCGCCAACAAACCGATAAGCTCGGGTTGCTTACCACTGGCAATCACCACCTCGACACCCGCGCGGGTAGCAATATCCGCCGCCTGCAACTTGGTGGCCATGCCACCAGTACCCAGACCACTGACGCTGTCACCGGCCAGCGCACGCAGTTCATCATCTACCTGACTCACTTCAGGAATGAGTACGGCTTCGGGATTAGAACGGGGATCGGCTGTGAAGAGCCCCGTCTGATCGGTGAGAAGGATCAGCAGATCCGCATCAGCCAGGATCGCCGCACGGGCAGAGAGGTTATCATTGTCACCCACCTTGATCTCGGTGGTCGCCACCGCATCATTTTCATTGATGACAGGGATGATCCTGTGAGCCAGTAGCGTCTTCAAGGTATCTCTGGCATTGAGGTAACGTTCCCGATCCTCAAGATCGGCACGGGTCAGCAGGATCTGACCCACATTAAGCTGGTAGATGTTAAACAGGGACTGCCAGATCTGGATAAGATGGCTTTGCCCCACAGCAGCCAGCATCTGTTTATTCGGCATGGTCGCAGGCAGGACAGGGTGTCCTAGCAACTCACGACCAGCAGCAATGGCACCTGATGTCACCACCACTATCTGGTGACCATCACGATGCAATACAGCAAGCTGGCGCACCAGTTCAACCATATGGGCTCGATCAATACGACGCGTACCACCGGTCAAAATGCTAGTTCCCAGCTTCACGACAATGGTTTTGTTTTCCATAACAAGAAGGCTCTACGACGAGAAGTCCTCCTTTATACCCATGCCGTATCCATGCTGCAACGGGATTTGCAGGTGAAAATCACCCTACCGGCGATTTCACCCCTTTGACCCATGGCTGGATTGAATCAAGGGCCAACCATGATGATGACACAGCTCCTGTAGCTGCATCAGCAAATGTTCGCGCATCATGGTGATCCCGGATTCTTCACAGCAAGGAGATCGACTATCCAGCCAGATCCCGCAAGCAGTGCGGATCCCGCATGCACTACGCACGACAAATCCCTCTGCGGCAGGAGCCAGACTAATCCACCATCCCTGGCTGGTGCCTGGATGAGCGGAAGGACTGGATGCCGGAAAACTGAAGAAAAAAAAGTGAGGGCTGCTCTGGACGCTGGAATAATGGGGGGACAATTTGGCAAAGAGCTGGCGGGCCAGGACAAGATCGATTGAGACAGACATAAGCGACTCCTGCACAGAGATGGCATCAACCGGAAAACCGGCAAGAACCGCTTAATTCTACTGCTCAAATATTGAAATGAAGTTTCAGCCAGTCGCACGCTTCGGTCAGGGCCCGATCAAAAACCTGCATGACAGGTAACTTATCCAGTACCAAGGCCTTACCATAATAACTGGAAGAGGCCAGGGTCCGGATATCAGATTCAGGGCAAATAAAATCCCGTCGATGACCAATGCTCAGAATCGGCACCCGGGTGCGTGTCACCCCCACCAAACCCTGACGCTTGAGCGAGAAGATCTGGCATTGGGGCTGAAGCTCGTTCCAGTTTGCGGCATCTGCGCCCAAACGATTGGCCAACGAAGCTCTCAACATGGGCGGAGCCTGATTAAACAGCGCAGGATCGACGAAGAATTGATTAAGACCCGGACCAATGCACACCACCGCCTTCATATGGGCGGGTTCAAGATAGGCCAGACGCGCCGCCACGTTGCCCCCCAGTCTCAGCCCTACCATGCCGATCCGTTGATTATCCACCCATGGCACCTCCTGGCAGAGGTAGTGCAACGCGGCCTGATGCAGGCGGCTGGTATCCTGCACCAGAGGGAAATTACTGGAATAGCCGATGCCAGGCATATCCAGGGTCAGCATGCCAATACCGCACGGAGCCAGATACTGTTCAAACAGACGATTAAAATCAATCTGCAGGCTATCGATACTGCCGCTGACCATGACCACAGGAACCGGGTGATCCTCATGGGGCAGATGCAGATAACCGGTTATCTCCTTATCCCGAAACGGGATCTTCAACTCTTTTAGCGGCACAGGGAACAGACGTCCGGCATCACGGTAGGCCATATTGCCCAGGACCTGAGCCTGCTCGGACAGTTCATCCCCCTTGAGGTGAGGATAGCTGGCAATGGAGTAGTAGCGGGCTGCCCGCAGATAACAGTGCTTGGCTGCAGCCAGGTGTCCCTCCTGCTCCTTGGCCTTACCCTGTTTGAGGTATTGTCCTGCCAGTTGGGAAAATTCGAAGATCCAGTTACCGGGCGCATAGCCTTGCAGGGTATCCAGCAGCTCTGGACGACTGCGTTCGCCAACCCCGGTGGCGATATGGGAGAGGACATCTTCAAGCTCGATGGGATCGGCGCCTTGCCAGATCCAGAACGAGCTGCGCACCACCCGATACCAGGCCTTGGATAGCTGCCCCTCGATTAATACCTGCTCACCCGCCACATCCTCCAACTCCTGGGCGGAATTGGATATGGTTGAGGTCTCCTCGACCTTGCGCACCCGGCTAAATAACTTCTCGCTCAGGTTCACGACTTCTTCATTCTCTTGCATTGTTTTATCCATACCGCTTGGCCTTACCATTAAAGGTATGACAAGTGGCGAGAAAAAGAAAAGGCCCCGTCAGGAGCCTTATTCATATTCTTCCAATATTGGGCCTTAGCCCTCTTCACTTTCACACAGCGGTGGCAGATAGCAGTAAGCCATGTCCCAGGGCTGTTCAATCCAGGTTTCTTGGGGAATACTGACCTCAAAATCATCCACCAGATGCTCACCCTTGGGCTTGGCAAAGATGGTAATCAACTTGGCCTTGGGGTAAAGCTCGCGGATCACCTTGGCGGTACTACCGCTATCAACCAGATCGTCAACGATGAGAAACCCCTCCCCATCCCCATCCACACGCTTGAGTACGCTCAGATCCCGCTGATGATCATGATCATAGCTGGAGATGCAGATGGTATCGACATAGCGGATCCCCAACTCGCGGGCCATCATGGCCGCTGGAACCAGACCACCACGGCTTACCGCCAGTATCCCTTTCCACTGTGCCGATGGCAGTTGACGACGGGCCAGACGGCGGGCTTCGCGCTGCAGATCGTCCCAAGAGACATAATATTTTTTAGGCATAACTAAACCCCGAGCAACCCTGTTTGGAAAGATGATTAGACAGAAAATAAAAGCTGCAACCTGGACAGGACCGCAGGGCCTGCTATGTGCAGCAAAAACAGCGCGGACAATACCCAGACGCTGGCACTGACTTCCTTATGACGACCACTGAGCAGCTTGATGGCGGCATAGGAGACAAAGCCCAACTCGATGCCATGAGCAATGGAGAAGGAGAGCGGCATCATCAGGGTCACCACGGCAACGGGCGCCGCTTCCGTCAGATCATCCCAATCCACCTTGGCCAGGGAGGACATCATCAGCACAGCCACATAAAAGAGTGCACCGGCAGTGGCATAACCTGGCACCATGGCCGCCAGCGGCGAGAAGAAGAGCGCCAGCAGGAACAGCAAACCCACAGTAACCGCCGTCAACCCGGTACGTCCGCCTACCGCCACACCGGAAGCACTTTCGATATAGCTGGTGGTGGATGACGTGCCCAGCAGCGAGCCTGCCACTGTGGACACCGCATCTGACATCAATGCCTTGCCAAGACGCGGCAGACGCCCCTGCTTGTCCAGCATACCCGCCTTATCCGCAACGGCAATCAGGGTGCCGGAGGTATCAAACAGGATGACGAACAGGAAAGCAAAGACCACGGAGAGCATGGCAAAATTAAATGCCCCTTCCACCGTAGTGAAACCGCCCAATATGTCCAGTTGCAGCAGGGTCGGCGAGAGGCTCGGCGGAGTAGAAAGAACGCCGGTAAACTTGAGATCCGGATCCAGCAAGAGGCCCAACGCCGTGATAATCAGGATGGCATAGAGTACGCCACCACTCATGCGACGGTGCACCATGGCGATGATCAGAAAGAAACCCAGCACGGCAAGGGCCGGCTTGAGACTGGCAATATCGCCAAGCGCCACTATGGTCTCTTTATTGGCAATCACGATACCGGCATTTTTCAGGGCGATCAGACCAAGGAAGAGGCCAATACCCGCCCCGATGCCAATGCGCAGGCTATTGGGGATGGAGTTGACGATCCACTCCCGCACCTTGAACATGCTAAGCAGTAAAAAAGCGACGCCCGAGATAAACACGGCACCCAGGGCTATCTGCCAGCTGTAGCCCATGCCCATCACCACACCGAAGGTGAAGAAGGCATTGAGCCCCATCCCCGGCGCTTGAGCAACAGGGTAATTGGCATACAAGCCCATGATCAGACAGCCAAACGCCGCCGCCAGACAGGTCGCCACGAAGACGGCCCCCTGATCCATACCCGTTTGGGCGAGGATGAACGGATTGACAAAAATAATATAAGCCATGGTCAGGAAGGTGGTTACCCCTGCCAGCAGCTCGATGCGCACACTGGTATTGTGCTCCGAGAGTTTAAACAGTTTCTCTAACATGGATGTCAGGTTCCTGGAAAAGGAATAACACTCTGCTGTCAGCCAATCCCGTCACCAGACGAAATAAACCGTTATTCGGGTAACCGGTTAGGCAAAACAGTAGAAATAGGGGCATCACCGGATGCTTATCCTGCAGGAATGCAAGATTGGGGCACAATTATAGAGATGGCGATTGTTGCATGCCAGAAGAAAAGCAATGAGCCCCGGATGACGGTAGCCACCAGGAACCAATGTAGGGTGCCAGGAAAATAAAAAGCCTTCCGGGTCTCCCCGGAAGGCCAAAAAACAACCAAAACAAAGCAAAGTGAAGGAAAATTACAACTAAAGGAAAGGCGGGAATGGTGAATCGCAGCCGGTTATCTCGTTGCAGCACTCAGATAACGGGCCAAGAAAACGTCCAAATGAAACCCACGTCACAATCCTACGCCCAGAATTTGTGCATTGCAACCCAAAACAGCACAAAGGGTTCTCAATTGAAGCGAAATTTATCTTCTGATCAAAAAACCACGGCAAAAATAGGCTACGACGTTATCATTCAGGGATATGCCCCACGCCAGCCACGATATTCAGGAGTCATCATGACCACACTGTCCACGCTCAACCCCAACTTGCTCTGGAGCTTCTTTTCCCAAATCTGTGCCATCCCCCATCCTTCCAAGCATGAAGCGGCACTGAGTCTGTGGATCCAGCAGTGGGCAAACAGTGAGGGGCTGACCGTCAAGGAAGACAAGGTGGGCAACCTCATCATCAAAAAACCGGCGACTCCAGGTATGGAAAATCGCAAGGGGGTGATACTGCAGGCCCATATCGACATGGTGCCCCAGGCCAATGCGGCAACCTGTCACGACTTTACCCGGGATCCCATCCAACCTTATGTGGACGGCGAATGGGTTCGTGCCAGAGGCACCACGCTAGGAGCAGATAACGGCATAGGCGCCGCCGCCTGTCTGGCCGTGCTGGCTGACAAGAGCCTCAAGCATGGTCCGCTGGAGGTGCTGCTGACCGTGGATGAAGAAGCGGGCATGGGCGGCGCCTTTGGCTTGGAAGCCGGTTGGCTGGAGGGCGAGATCCTGCTCAACACCGATTCAGAGCAAGATGGTGAGGTCTATATGGGCTGCGCCGGTGGCATCAATGCCAATATCCGCTTTCCCGTGGCACGAGTTGCTAGCAACAGTGATGCCAGCGCCTACACCCTTACCATCAAGGGGCTCAGGGGGGGGCATTCCGGTGTCAACATTCATCAGGAGCGCGGTAACGCCAACAAGCTTATCGCACGCCTGGTCCATGGCCTGCAGCAGACGCTGCCGGTTCAGCTGTCACAGATTGACGGCGGCACCCTGCGTAATGCCATCCCGCGTGAGGCCTCGGCGCTAATCGCCATTCCGGCAACCGAGGCGGCACGACTGGTAGAGCAAGTGGCACTCTTGCGCCAGGAGTTGCAAGAAGAACTCAAGGAGGTGGATGCCGGACTGGAGATCGATCTGATCCAGAGCACCCTCCCCGCGACAGTAATGGCACCAGATGCCCAGCAACGGCTACTCTACGCCCTGCTGGCCTGCCCCAACGGCGTGATCCGCATGAACCAGGCCATAGCCGGTGTGGTCGAGACCTCCACTAACCTCGGCATCATCACCACCACCGAGGATCAGATCCAGATCCAGTGCCTGATCCGCTCCCTGAACCAGACGGGCCGCCACTATGTGGAGCAGATGATCCTGAGCCTCTTTACGCTGGCCGGAGCCGAATGCCATTTCGATGGCGCCTACCCAGGCTGGGCTCCCGATCCGGCCTCTCCCATCATGCAGTTGTTGCAGCAAAGCCACACCCGCCTGTTTGGGTATGAGCCCAAAATCATGGTGATCCATGCCGGTCTGGAGTGCGGTCTGTTCAAGTCTGCCTACCCGCACTGGGACATGGTCTCCTTCGGTCCAACCATACAGGGAGCCCACTCGCCGGATGAGCGCGTCCACATACCGGCGGTTGAGCATTTCTGGCAGTTGCTCTGTGAATTACTGACAGTCATACCGCAAAAGGCATGATTTTTGACGTAATGCGGGCGGTGTAGAAAGAATCAGTCTTTTAGAGAGGTTACTCTCTTTTTTCCGTAACAGGAGAGGAGTAAAGTGGCCTCGCTTTCTTGCCTGATTTGAGATGGAGCGCATGAAAAATCTGTTGCCTGTGGTTGCCAGCCTGATGGTGTTGTTGCCTTTTAGCCCTGTTGGTGAAGAGATGTGGCACATGGCTTGCCATGCGCTGGATAACCAGGCGCAAACCACCACTAACCAGTTGCAACAGTGGAGCCACACCCAACAGAGCCGCTATCAGCAATGGTTGGCAATCGGCAAGCAAGAATTGGGACAACAGCAGCAGGGAACCTCGGCGCTGCTGGAGCAGGTGGAGGCTCAGCCTCAGGGCCTGCTCGACTCCGGCAAGGAGTGGGGTCAGACGCTGCTAGCCCAAGGTGCCAACCACTGGCATTCGGCAGTAGAGCGCGTGGAAAGCACCGGCAAGACCCTGGTCGATTATCCGCTCAACTGGTGGCAGCAACTCGCCTCGGCGGGTGAAGAGAGCCTCAGCACTCTGCAAGCTCGCCAGGCAGAGGTGCAAAACAAGCTCAACCGCACCCTGGATCGCTGGGAAGAACTCCCGGAACAGGATATCCGCTAACCGCCACCACGGCGTAAACCAGCAACCGCATCATTATATAGACACTGTCTTAATCCAGACGCAGTCTTGGCGCTACAGCCCAAGGGTCAACTGACAGGCACCACTATGTTGCTCTGGCGCCTGTAGCCCTGCCACTATGCCGACCAATCGCACCCCCTTGCCATCGCCACGCAACCAGGCCTGCTGCAACTGGGCTTCGAGCAGACGCGGCTCTATGGTGTGACTACGACGCTCCACACAGGTCTGGGTAAAGTCACTGAACTTCAGTTTGACGCCCTGACTGGCGATGGCGTTATGGCCGGTATGGCGCGCCAGTCGCCGCTGCAGCTCCTGCTGCAGATGGTGCAACACGGCC
>RRZU011877011.1_pt1 | contig 10367 bp, 11 predicted proteins | sample 2165561 | NCBI WGS metagenome assembly RRZU01 (sample SAMN10456909, study PRJNA506462) | wastewater metagenome | isolation source: wastewater sludge | place: USA: Moscow, Idaho | reverse complement strand
AGGCCAGGATGTCGCGGTCGTCGTCGGCGATGGCCTCCAGCCCGGAGGCGCTGGCCATCTCGAAGGCGGCGACGTCGCCGGCCAGGGCGAGGCGGCCGGTCGCGGGGCGGCCCCGGGCGTCCTGCACGGGGAAGTCGACCACGCGCGCGCCGAGTGCGTCCGCGATCGCGTCGGTGAAGCCCTCGCCCCCGTCCGACAGCGGCACCTCGACGGCCTCGGCGTCCGGCCACACGGCGCGGACCCCGCGCGCCATCGCGGCGGCCGCCTCCGCGGCCGTCAGCGAGTGCTTGAACGAGTCCGGGGCACAGACGATGCGCATGGGGCGCTCCCTCACGGTCGGCCGCGGAACGCATCCATCACGCGGCGCTCCTTCTTGGTCGGACGCCCCGTGCCCCGGTCGCGGACGGCGACCTTGCCGGCCATCTCGGGGATGGGCGGGGGCTTGGCGGGCGTGTGGTCGAGGTAGGCCTGGGTCGCCAGCGAGGCCCCCACCCGCTTGGTGAGGAAGGGGTCGACGACCTCGACGATGCGCTCCTCGTCGCCCCGGCGCACGCGGATGGTGTCGCCGGTCGCGACGGTCTGGGCGGCCTTGGCGGGCTTGTCGTTCACACGCACGTGACCGCCGCGGATGCCCGCCGTCGCGTCCGAACGCGTCCGGTAGAGGCGCACGGACCACAACCACGCGTCCAGCCGAGCCATGCGGGCAGCCTAGTAGGACAGCCCGTGGCCCAGCCGCCAGACGTTGCCGTCCGTGTCGGTGTGGGCGTCCGTCAGGCCCTGAGGCATGTCCTGCTCCTTGGCATGGCCTCGACCCCACAGCTGGGCCACCTGTCGAGCAGTCAGGTCGGGGCGCAACACCAGCGCATCCTCTTCCGGGGTGAAGGTTCCCGATCGGGTCGCAGCCACACGATCCGCTGCCGCGGCAGCTCGAGCAGCAGCGTTGATCTTGTCCCGCTGCGTGTGGCTGTAGATCACCGCGCGACGGTTGTTCCGGTCCCGGTTCTCCTCCGCATACACACGGTCCCGAGCCACTGCAGTAGGGTTCCGGCGTCGCCACCGCTTCATCACCACCGCGTGCACCGACCGGCCCACCAGCTCGGCCACCTCGACATCACTCGCAGGGCCGTCCAAGAGGGCGAGCTCGTCGGACAGTCCCACATAATGCCGATGAGCGGGCGTTGATTCCTCCACGCTGTGCACCCGACCTACCCTCGGTGAAATACTCCAAGGTCTATGTGGGGCGGCGACTTCTTGTGACCTCCAACAGGATCTCCAGGACCTGCTTGACTTCCCCCGTCAGATTGGCCCTCCAGACCGCATCGAGGGACACGAACGCTGGCCGCTCCAGAGGCAGAGCTATGAGGTCTCCGCCGGCCTCCTTCTCTGCGTAGTCGCGGGGGGCGAGAGCGAAGGCGCGAGCATCGGACAGATAGTACGACCAAGAGCCGGAGAGGCGAGTGGTGCCGGTCAGGATGTGTGGCTCAAGGCCACGCTCTCGACACGCGTCAATCATCGCGTCGTAGTATCCGGGGCTTAGTTCGCGGGGCCACATGAGCAGGGGCAGCCGTTGCAGCTGGCTCACGTCGACACTGTTCCTCGCCGGCCGATGGAGCGACCTGTGGATCAACACCAGCAGTTCGTCGCTGCCGAGTCGCCGTCTCATCGCTTTGGTCGGCTCCTCGAGGTGGTGACCGACGCCGATGTCGGCTTGACCGCTTTCGACGGCTTCGATGACACATCCGGTCTCCACCTCAAGGGCCGAAACCCGGATCCCTACTTGGTCGTCATCGATTCGGCGTAGCAGCTCGGGCAGCAGGCGGTTCACGACGCTGGGTGACGCGGCCATCGTGACCTGGCGCAGCTCGCGTCGACGCTCCAGGGCCGCCGCGGCCATGAGTTCGTCAACCTGCTCCAGGACAGTTCGCGCGTGAGGTTCGAGGGCTTGGCCCGCGGGCGTGAGCCGGGTTCCGCCGGCGGACCGTGCCAGCAGTTGAAGCCCTAGTGCCCGCTCCAGGGTGCGCATCTCCTTGCTCACCGTCGGCTGGGTCAGGCCCACACGTTCGGCCGCCCGAGTGAAGTGCAGTGTCTGGCAGAGCGTGGCGAAGACAGTCAGTTGTGCCAACGTCACCTTCATAGATAAAGGCTATCATGCGATGCCGGATTGATTCTTCACAAGAATGATACCGGTCTCTAGGTTGAAGGTGTCCCCGATGAGGGGGACCCCCAACAGAGAGAAGGATCAGTTCAATGAAGATCGACACCCTCCGCGTTTCCGACGAGGTCCGTGACGCGCTCGCCCAGGGAAAGCCGGTCGTGGCGCTCGAGTCCACCATCTTCACTCACGGTCTGCCGCGGCCGCGCAACGTCGAGGTTGCGATGCGTGGCGAGGAGATCGTCCGTGAGGGGGGTGGCGTTCCCGCCACGATCGGCGTGGTCCACGGCCAGTCCGTCGTCGGCCTGTCGCCGGAGGAGATCAATGAGCTGGCCTACGACGACGATGTGACCAAGGCCTCCGTTCGTGACCTCGCGTACACCGCGGTCTCCAAGAAGAACGCCGGTACCACTATCGCCTCGACCTCCCACCTGGCGCGCGCCGCGGGCATCGACGTGTTCGCGACTGGCGGCCTGGGTGGTGTCCACCACGGTGCGTCGGAGACGTTTGACGAGTCCGCGGACATCTATTCGCTGGCGCGCACGCCCATCGTCATGGTGAGCTCGGGCGCCAAGGCCATCCTCGACATCGCAGCCACGCTCGAGCGCTTCGAGTCTCTGAGCATCCCGGTGGTGGGCTACCGCACCAACCGGTACCCCGGGTTCTACGTGGTGGACTCCGGCTTCGACCTGCCCACCCGCGTGGATGAGCCAGCGCAGGTGGCCACCATGGTCGAGGTCCAGCGGACCCTCGGTATCGACAGCGCGGTGCTGGTCGCCAACCCCGTCCCGGCCGATGAGCAGCTCGACCCCGCCGAGCTGGAAGCTGTGCTGAAGCGGGCTTGGGCTGCCGCCGAGGATCAGGGTATCCATGGCCAGGCTTCGACCCCGTTCCTGCTCGACTACATCCGTCAGGCGACCGAGGGTCGCAGCCTCGACGCAAACGTCGCCCTCTACTACAACAATGTCCGCGTCGCCCTCGCGATCGCGACGGCGATGGTCGGTCGGTGACCCCCATGATCGGCGTGATTGGTGACGTCGTCCAAGACGTCGTCGTGTGGCAACTGGAGGAGGTGCGCCATGCCACCGATACTAAGTCCGAAGTGCGCATGCAGCGCGGCGGATCCGCCGCCAACGTGGCGGCCTTTGCAGCGCCGCGCTATCCGACGCGCTTCATTGGCTGCGTGGGGGACGACCTCGGTGGGGTCGTCCTGACAACCGAACTTGAGCAGCGCGGCGTGGATGTGCGCATGCAGGTCCGTGATTCCACGGGGATGATCGTGGTCCTGATCGACCAGGACGGGGAGCGCCTGATGTTCCCCAGCCGTGGTGCCAGCGCCCGCCTCGAGTCGCTCGACCCCTCCTGGCTGGACGACATCGAGATCCTGCACATCACCGCCTACTCATTCGAGGGCGGGTCCACCGCGGAGACGGTCCGCGAGGCTGTCCGGCAGGCCAGGCGGCGGGGCGCGAAGGTGTCGATGGACGTCTCCTCGACCGGCATGATCGACCACTTCGGTGTCCCTGCGTTCCTCGACCTGATGGCCGAGGTCGCACCGGACTTCATCTCCGCCAACAAGGACGAAAGCGCCAACCTGGGTCTGGCCGACGGCGTCACGCCGGGTCCCAACCTCAACCGGTTCGGTGACGCCATCCTGCTCGCACGGCAGGGCAAGGATTCGACAAACATCTTCCAGGCCGGGAAGCTCCTCGCCACCGTGCCCGTCACGCCGGTCGACGATGTACGGGACTTGACCGGCGCCGGCGATGCGTTCAACGCGGGCTTCCTCTCGGCCTACCTCACCAACGGGGGAGACCCAGTGGCCAGCTGCCTTGCTGCCCACGCCTTGTCGGCGCGCGTTCTGCGCTGCCCCGGTGCCACCGAACCCCCACTCGTTCAATCCGCTTCCCCTGACGCAGGCAAGGAGGTATTGGCATGACCAGCACGCAAATCGAGAAGGACCGGTTGTCGGCCGGACAAGTCCTTCCCATCGTCCTGTCCCTGCTGGTGGCAATCTTCGCCTTTCAGCTCAACGCCTCGATGCTGTCGCCGGCCTTGGCCACCATGGAACGGGAACTACAGGCGACCACCGCCGAGATCGGCCTCACCCAGACGGCCTTCTTCACCGCTGCCGCCCTGTTCTCCCTCTTCCTGCCCCGCTGGGGCGACCTAATCGGACGCCGCAAGGTCATGATGGGCATGCTCGCCATCACGGCGATCGGATGCGTGATCTCGGCCCTGGCACCGTCTGTGCTGGTCCTCTTCGTCGGTCGCGTGATCCAGGGCGTGGCGGGTCCCATCGTCCCGATGAGCCTGATCATGCTCCGCGTGGAGGTCCCGAACGAGAAGCAGTACGCCCTGCTGATGGCCGTGCTCGCCTCCATCAACGGCGGCATCGCCGGCGTCGATGCCCTGGCCGGCGGCTGGCTGGCCGCCAACTTCGGGTTCCGCTCGATCTTCTGGGTGATGTCCGCGGTGTGCCTTCTCGCGGTCGCCTCGGTCGCGTTCTTCATTCGTGAGTCGAAGGCGGCCGAGACCCCGCCCATGGACTGGAAGGGCGTCTTCCCCCTCGTCGTCGCCCTGGGCGCCACGCTGATCGCGCTCAACGAGGCGGGCAAGCTCGGTGCCGCGAACTGGGTCCTGGTCGCCATCCTCCTCGCCGTCGGTGCGGTCGGGTTCGTCATCTTCTGGAACGTCGAGAAGAAGGTCCCGCACCCGCTGGTGTCCACCACCTACATGAAGCAACGCCGTACCTGGGCCCTCCTCCTCACCACCACCCTCACGATGACCGGCGTGTTCGCGGTGATGAACGGCCTGGTTCCCAACCTGGCCCAGGACGCCGAGGTGGGCGCCGGCTTGGCAGCCGACACCGTCTCCTGGATCACCCTGACGCCCTACGCGTTCGCGGGACTGCTCATGGGCCCCGTCTCCGGCAAGCTGGCCGGACGGCTCGGCTACAACCGGGTCCTGCAGATCGGCCTGGTGGGGACCGCGATCGGCCTCGGCGTGACGATGCTGGCGGCCAACAACCCCAACCCTCTCCTGTTCCTGTTCATCTCGATCTTCGTGGGTATCACCTACGCCGGCATGAGCAACATCATGCTCAACGGCCTCGGCATCGTCCTCAGCCCGAAGGACAACCCCGGCTACCTGCCGGGGATGAACTCCGGCGCCTTCAACCTCGGAGCCGGGCTCAGCTTCGCGGTCCTGTTCGCGGCCTCCACCCTGTTCACCGACCTGGCCGGACCCCGAGCCGGCTACATGGGGGGCATCGCCACCGGGGCGGTCATCCTCGTCCTCGCCTTCGGTGCCTCACTCCTCATCCCCAAGCCCGCAGACCTCACCATCCACAAGGAAGTCAACTAGCCATGCCACGCAAGATCATCCTGGACTGCGATCCCGGCCACGACGACGCGATCGCCATCATCCTCGCCGGCGGCGACCCGAACATCGACCTGCTGGGCATCACCACCATCGGCGGCAACCAGACCCTCCCCAAGGTCACGTACAACGCGCTGAGCGTCATCCGCGTGGCGCGCCTGACCGACGTTCCCGTCTTCGCCGGCTGCTCGCGACCCCTTGTGCGGGAAGTCGAGGTCGCCGAAGGCATCCACGGCGACAGCGGCCTCGACGGAGTGGACCTCCCCGAGCCCATCACCGAGGTCGGTTCCCAGCACGCCGTCGACTACATCATCGACACGATCATGAACAACGAGCCCAACACGGTCTCGCTGGTCCCCACCGGCCCGCTGACCAACATCGCCCTCGCAGTCCGCCAGGAGCCCCGCATCGCCGAAAGGGTCCAGGAAGTCGTGCTGATGGGGGGCGGCTACCACACCGGCAACTGGAGCGCGGTGGCCGAGTTCAACATCATCGTCGACCCCGAAGCCGCGCACATCGTGTTCAACGAGCGCTGGCCGCTGACCATGGTCGGACTTGACCTGACCCACCAGGCGCTGGCCACGCCCTTGGTCGAGGACCGGATCCGAGCCATCGGTTCGGAATGCAGCGAGTTCGTGCTGGGACTGTTCGCCTTCTTCCGTAAGGCGTACCAGGAGCAGCAAGGCTTCGAGAACCCGCCCGTCCACGACCCCTGCGCGGTGGCGTACCTGATCGACCCCACCATCGTCAGCACGCAGAAAGTACCCCTGGACGTCGAACTGCAAGGCGCCCTGACCCTGGGCATGACCGTGGCCGACTTCAGGGCCCCCGCCCCCGCTGACTGCGCCACCCAAGTCGCCGTCCAGCTCGACCACGACGGCTTCTGGGATCTGGTCGTCAAGGCCATCGCCACAGTCGAATCCCGCTAGCAGAGTCGAGGTTGGGTGCGGCCCGCCAAACCGGCCGCACCCAACTTCCTCCAACGAAACTGACAAACAAGGAGTGCTCACCATGAGTTCCCATCCTCGAACCGAGGCGCAGGTGCTCGTCGTCGGGTCCGTCAACGTCGACCTGACCGTCCGCACCCAGCGGATTCCCGGTCCCGGTGAGACCGTCACCGGGACCGGGCCGAAGATCAACCCCGGCGGCAAGGGGGCCAACCAGGCCGTAGCCGCGGCGAAGCTCGGTGCCACCGTGGCCATGGCCGGCGCGGTCGGCCGCGATGTGTACGCCGACGTCGCCACCCAGGAACTCAGGGCCGCCGGAGTCGACCTCACCCACCTGCTGGTCACCGAGGGACCATGTGGCATGGCCTTCATCACGGTCGATGACCACGGTGAGAACGTGATCGTCGTCACCCCGGGAGCCAATGCGCACATGTCAGCGGACCGGATCGATACACTCCGCCCTGCCCTGGAGCAGGCCGACGTGGTCGTCCTCCAGGGTGAGATCCCGCCCACCGCAATCGAAAAGGCGATCGGACTCACTTGCGGTCGGGTCTTGCTCAACCTGGCACCTGCCATCGACCTGGCTTTCCCCAGCCTGCTGGCGGCGGACCCGCTGGTCGTGAACGAGACCGAGGGCCGCATCGTCCTGGCCCGGTTCGGTCAAGGCGCCGCATCAGACCAGGACGACGAGGCCGTCGTGGCAGACCTGGTCGGGCACGGCATCCGCTCCCTCATCATGACGCGGGGGTCCCGCGGCGCAATCGTGGCCGACGCATCCGGAACGACTCCCGTGGCAGCCCCCGCGGTGGATGTAGTCGACACCACGGGGGCCGGTGATGCTTTCGTGGGCGCCCTCGCCAGCGCGCTGGCCAACGGAGACACTCTCCTTGAGGCCGCGAAACTCGCGGTCCGGGTGGGCGCGTACGCGTGCACAGGCCACGGCGCGCAGCCCTCGTACCCGACCAGCACCGACCGGCTCCCCGGGGAAGGCACACACGGATGACCCCCCGTCGGTTCCTGCCGATCGCGATCTTCGTCGCCCTCCAAAGCTCAGTCCTACAGGTCATCGACCAAGTACTGCGCCACGCGGTGCCCCCAGCGGCCAACCTCGGCTTCACATGGGTCGCCTTCCTCGCGTGGGCAACCTACTTCTTGGCCGGCTCCACGGTGCGAGGTGGAGCGAAGGCACTGGTCGGAATCATGATCGGGATCCTGTACTCCATCGGGGTCTTCGTCCTGGGCGGCTGGCTGGGGGCCCTGGGGTTCCTCGCCTCCCCGGTGGCGATTCTGCTGCTCATTCCCCTCGTCATGTACCTCGAGCTAGGCCCGGACCTGGTCACTCTGGTGCCGCTGGTGTTCGTCGGGGCGGGCACCTTCTTCGCCTGCATGCTGTACATCCCCGGAGCCACCTTCGCCACCATCGCCGCCACCCAGAGCATCTACACCCTGCTGGGCCTCACCTTCGGATGGATGACCATCGCCTTCCGAACCGCCCACCAGAAGCGAGCGGCCATGGCACCGGCGAGGAACGATGTCCTGCAGTAGCTGGAATCCACTCGACTCGTTGCACGGACTCACCAAGACCGATTACCCCGCGCGAAGCCCGAAGACCGGCCGGTACATCTCCCCGCCACTGTGACGCGGCATCCCCGCACCACTGTGTCCGAGAGCACGTCAGGCGAGGGGGCGGCAAGGCCTACCGCAGCGCCGCCACTGGCCGCTACGTCAGTAGGGGGGCTGCCAAGCGGCAGCCCGACACGACCGTGACGGAGAACGGCTAAGCCCAAGCCAGGGTTGTTGGGCGGCGGACAAGACTGAAAGTAGCCCAAGAACCGGGTCTATCGCAGGAACGGTGTAACTGGCCCTACGGCCCGGTTGGGCAGAAGGGGTCATGATGACCGAAACACTGATGGTCGTGGAGCCACACGAAGAAGACAGGACGGCGCCCTCGGCGTTCGTCAGGGAACCCAAGCCGAGTCTGGACCCCGCACCGTCGGCTGAGCCGCTGGTGTTGTCCACGGCACTCGGCGCGCTGATCGACCCCGCGTCAGCACGCGAGCCAGACCCGTCGCGGGAGGCCGAGGCCGACCAGCTCTCTGAGAAGGCGCACGACCTGCGTGGAGATGCCCAGCCGCTCGATGACCGCGGCCAAGTGGCCTACGACAGTGCCGATCGCCGACGGGCCATGGCCGCCGGCATGGAGGGCAAGGCCGACGCCGCCACAGTGGACGCCCGGGTGACCGCCGACGTCGCCCAGGGCAAGCCCGCCACCGAGGTCACCCGCACGAGCCAAGGCCGCGCCGCGAAGGCACGACCCAACCGCGCTCAAGCCAGCAGGCAGGCCCAGAGAGGACTCACGAGGTAACGAAAAGCTGCTGCGGGCCTTGTTAACGGAGGAACGCCCGGGCACCACAGGAGGGCCGCACCCAAGGGGGTGCGGCCCTCCTGCCTCGTCATCACGTCTACTGGGCGGTAGGCGCGCTTAGGCCAGCACCGGCATCCTGATCGAGCAGACGGCGTTCGAGGAACCGGATCGGTGGCTGTGCTTCGGTGAGGGGTTCGATGACGTGCGGCGGATGCGCGAACTGGCCGCTGCCCTGCACGACCTGGCCGCCCGCGCCGAGCGGGGGGAGTGGCGGACGGCATGAGCGCCGAGAACGAACCCGCGGCCGACCCGGGCCAGTTCCTGCGCGAGGTCGCCAACGCCGATGAGGGCTGGTCGGAACGCTACGGCGGTCCGGAAGGGATCGCCCGCTGGACCCTGAACCTGCAGGACGCCCTCAAGGAACAGGCCAGCGACCTGGCAGCGGTCCGAACCGCCGCCATTCGGGAGATGCTGACCACCCGCTCCCTGGCCGACATCGCCCAAGCCCTCGGCGTCAGCAAACAAGCCGTGTCCAAGGCCGCCAACAGCCCCACCTGGACCGACCCCCGTTGGTGACGTGGCTGGCCACTACGAGGCCAGCAACCAAGGCCGACGCCCCCCCGGGGGCGTCCGCCGGCGGGCGGCTAGCCTTGAGGTGAGGGGCCGGTGGCCGGTGTCTCCCGGGGGTGGGTTCAGACAGGCCGCCGGCTCCCTTTCATTCGCGTAGCCGCTTGCGTCTCCGGGCCACCGAAGCCGCTGTCCGACCCAACAGCCCGGCCACCTGTCGAGCCGTCAGGTCGGGACGCAACACCAGCGCATCCTCTTTCCGGGGTGAAGGTTCCCGATCGGGTCGCAGCCACACGATCCGCTGCCGCGGCAGCTCGAGCAGCAGCGTTGATCTTGTCCCGCTGCGTGTGGCTGTAGATCACCGCGCGACGCTTGTTCCGGTCCCGGTTCTCCTCCGCATACACACGGTCCCGAGCCACCGCAGCAGGGTTCCGTCGACGCCACCGCTTCATCACCACCGCATGCACCGACCGGCCCACCCGCTCGGCCACCTCGACATCACTCGCAGGGCCGTCCAAGACGGCGAGCTCGTCCGGAGTCCACCTCTGGCGACTCACAGCAACACCCGCAGGACGAACAGACGCACTGCACAGCGGACCACGGTCGGCTCCTCGGAATTGGGGGCGTCAGCCAGAAGAGACACCAACAGGGTAGGCCCATCAACGAGAACGCCGCGCGAGACTGGGTGCGAGCCAACACTGACCGTCAGTCGCTCATCGCGGCATGACCGGCCGAGGCATGATGGCCGTGTGACTGGGCCGAGGCAGACGCGACAGGGTGCTGAGCACCAGCGACGCTCCGTGGAGCGTGGAGCAGTGGCCGTGGGGCTGGCAGGGCTGGCCGCCTTCCAGACAGCCGTTGCGATCGGGACCCCTTGGGGCCGAGCCAGCTACGGCGGCGCTCACATCGGCGTGCTTCCCAGCCGCCTCAGGGTCGTGAGCGCAGGAGCCGCGCT
>RRZU010556233.1_pt1 | contig 10368 bp, 11 predicted proteins | sample 2165561 | NCBI WGS metagenome assembly RRZU01 (sample SAMN10456909, study PRJNA506462) | wastewater metagenome | isolation source: wastewater sludge | place: USA: Moscow, Idaho | reverse complement strand
CGAAGCTGATGCTGCGGGTTGAACAGCTGGAAGTCCGCCGCGGCCAGGGCGTGGTGCTCAGTGGCATCGATCTGCAGTTGCACCCCGGCGAAGTGCTGGGTGTGCTGGGGCCCAACGGTGCGGGCAAGAGCACTTTGCTGGCAGCGCTGAGCGGCGAGCTACCGGCCAGCGCCGGGCAGGTGACGCTGGATCAGCGTGCGCTCTATGACTGGGCCGGACCGGAGCGCGCCAGGCGCCTGGCCGTCCTGCCGCAGAGCTCCAGTCTGAATTTCGCCTTTCGTGTCGAGGAAGTGGTCGCCATGGGCCGTCTGCCCCATGACAGCGGGCGCGTGCGCGATGCGCAGATCGTGCAGCAGGCGCTGCTGGCAGCCGATGCTGTTCACCTGGCGGGGCGCAGCTACCTGGCGTTGTCCGGCGGGGAGCGCCAGCGCGTGCACCTGGCGCGGGTGCTGGCACAGCTGTGGCCGGGCGGTGAGGGGCAGATCCTGCTGCTCGATGAGCCGACCTCGATGCTCGATCCGCTGCATCAGCACACTTGCCTGCAGGCGGTTCGTCGTTTGGCCGAATCCGGCGCGGCGGTGCTGGTGATCCTCCATGACCTCAATCTGGCCGCGCGTTACTGTGATCGCCTGTTGTTGCTGGAGCAGGGCCGGGCGCATGCGCTGGGTACGCCTGTCGAAGTATTGCGGGCCGAGCCGCTGCAGGCCGTGTTCGGTCTGGAAGTGCTGGTGCAGACTCATCCCGAGCGCGGCCACCCGTTGATCGTCGCACGCTGAATGTTGGAGCCCTCGATGCGAGTCGTACTGCTGAGCTGTCTGATGCTGCTGGCTGCCTGCCAGGGCCGACCCATGCTGCCGCCGCCGGCACCGCTCGCTCCGCTGGGGCATGAGCATGCTGATCTGGGGCGTATCGTCGATCTGGCCAGCGGACGCACTATCGACCCTGAGCAACTGCTGGATCGCCTGGCACGGGCCGAGCGGGTACTGGTCGGTGAGCAGCACGACAATCCTGATCACCATGCCCTGCAGCTTTGGCTATTGCGCGAGCTATTCAGGCTGCGCCCGCAGGGCAGCGTGTTGATGGAGATGCTTAATCCTGATCAGCAGAACAAGGTTGATCAGGCCCAGACAACTGCGCGCGCGGGGCAGGCGATTACCGATCCGTTCAATACCCTGGCCTGGCAACCTGGATGGGATTGGTCGCTTTACGGGCCGCTGGTGATGCATCAATTGCGGCAGCCCTACCCCCTGCTTGCGGCCAATCTGGATCGTGCCGAGATCATGCAGATCTATCGCCAGCGCCCGACGCTCGGGGGTGAGCGCTCTGGTGCAGGCGAGGTGCAGGAGCGTTTGCTGGCGGATATCCGTGAGTCGCACTGCGGCCTGCTGCCGGACAGCCAGTTGCCGGCGATGCTTGCTGTGCAGCAACAGCGTGATCGGCGCATGGCCGAGGCATTGCTGGCTGCGCCACAGCCCAGCCTGCTGCTGGCCGGCGCCTTTCATGTGCGCAAGGATCTCGGCGTACCCTTGCACCTGGCTGACCTCGGTGCGCAGGACGGCAGCGCGGTGCTGATATTGGCCGAAGTCGGCCGTTCGGTGGACGCTTCCATGGCCGATTACGTCTGGTTCACGGCAGCGCAGCCGGAGCAGGATCACTGCGCCAAACTGCGACCCTAGCCGCCTTTCGTGGGCTGCCTGCACGGTATCCTCGGCGCTTTGTCGATTCGGAGTCTGGCCTATGTCCACAGACGTTCGCGACCTGCTGCAAGGTTATTTCAATGCCCTCAATGATCGGGATATCCGCGCCTGTCTGGCACTGGTCAGCGACGAGCTGATTCTGCAGCCCAATCAGGGTTTCACCGAGCATGGGCGCGACGCCTTCGCGGCTTTTCTGGAGCGGCAGCTGCATTGCTATCGCGAGATGATCGAGTCGCTGGTGATCTTGGTCGAGCCATAAGGGCGACATGCAGCCTGCGAGTACCGCGTTATCGGCGAATATCTGGCTACTGATGATGGCCTGCCGGAGGCCTGCGGGCAGCGTTACGAGATGCGCGTCGGCGCCTTCTTCGAGATCCAGCACGGGCTGATCACGCGCATCAGCCTGCATTTCAACCTGCCGGACTGGCTGGCACAGGTCGACGATTAGGGCCGGCCCAGCGCATCTCGCCGGAAACTGCAGGACGCACTTTTGTCCAGGCAAAAAAAGACCCGGCAAGAGCCGGGTCAATAACCGTGATTAGCCTGATGAGGAGATAATCTGAAGAGTCCGACTGAATGGTCTCTTTAGCTTATCGGCTGATCTCGCGACCAGTTGAGTTAATAATAACAATTCTCATTATGTAGTCAACGCCTTTTGAGAATTTTTCTCAGAACGCTTTTGCCGAGCTCATAAATGCAAAAACCCGGCGCAGGGCCGGGGTTCGCTGATGTGGGATGGAGACTCAGGATTCCCCAGGTAAGCGCAACTGAGTGACTTCCTTGTTCAGCAGGTCGATGCGTCGGGCCATGCTTTCGATCAGACTGTGAGCGATGCGCGGGTTGCTTTGCATCAGGCTGAGGAATTGTTCCTTGGGAATCACCATCACCGTGCAAGGTTCGCTGGCGACAACCGTGGCGCTGCGCTTCTCGCGAGTGAATACCGCCATGGCGCCGAAGATTTCATCCTGTTGCACATCACCGACCTTCTGCCCGTCGACGTAAGCCTCGGCGTGTCCCTCGATGATGATGAACACGTGGTCAGCTTCATCGCCCTGATGAATCAGCTCCTCGCCGGCAGCGAAATGCTGGAAGCCAGTCGTCGGACGAATCTCCGGCTGTTTCAGACGTGCCAGTGCGTCGGACAGCAGGGCGGTATGGCCGATCAGATATTGAATGAACTGTTCCTGGCGCTGCTCGCTGGCATAGATGTGCTGGAAGGTTTCGCTGCGCGAGTAGGGAATCAGGCTGATGGGTTCTTCGCTGCTGTAGCGGCAGGAGGGGAGGTCGATGCCCTGGCGCAGGCCGACCAGATCGCCCTCTTGCAGATAGAACAATGGGCGCTCATCGACCAGCGCATGCAACAGGCCGTTCTCGATGATGAATAGCTGGTTGCCAGGCAGTACCTGAGCCAGATCATCGACACGCTCCAGACGCAGTGGCTCACCCGCGGGTTGCAGCCCTTCCAGCAGCTGAGTGGGGATACTCTGCAGGCGATTGATCAACTGATCGGCGTAGGCCGGTTGCTCCCCGAGTAAATACATAACCGTAATTCCTTGAACTGGCTGGACTGGCTGACCATACGAAGGTCCCTGAAACAATAGGCTGTGCGGCTCTTCGAGTAAATCACCTTGCACTGGTGTTGTGAGCTAGCTCTTGTTGTGGCTCTGGGCTTCGTCCAGCTTGCCGTTCAGTTCGGCTTTGTGCGCGGGGGGGGAGCTCACTCCAATGCACATTGAGCAGCGCGCCCTCGATGGCGTAAAGCAGCACCTTGGATGCACGAAAACCGCGCGCCCTGACCGCGCGATAGGCTCCGACAGCGCCGTAGCGACGCAGGTCGTTGGCGCTGTGAATCCCTACGGCGTGCAGCCACTGCGCCGAGGTCTTGCCCAGGTTCTTCAAGTGTTGCAGTTCGTCGTTCATCGGGCCTCCATGCGTGCGGGGGAAAGGTTCACGTTGGCGTGCCTGCCGGAAAGTGTAGCGGCCAATGGCCTGAGTGCTTCGCGTCGTCGCTCGAAGTGCGCTACTTGGTGCGATAGCGCAGGCGAGTGCCGAAGTTGACCGACATGAGAATCTCGTCGGCGGTCAGTTCGGCTGGAAAGTAGGCGCCAGAAATCTGCGCGTGGGCCAGGCTGGCCCCTTCGATCTGGGCATTGCGGAAGTCCAGGCCGCGCAGGTCTGCCCCGCGAAAATACGCGTCGTTGAAATTGACGGCGTCGGTGTCCATGTTGCGCAGGTCTAGCCCGCGAAAGTCGCCACCGGACAGATCGACCTCCACGCCTTTTGGCTTCTGCGCATTGAAGCCTTTCACATCGTCGTTGTGCAGCAGGTGGTAGAGCGGATGATCAAGCTGGCGTGGCTGACTCATGGCGGATACCGGTGATGGTCTCACCGGGAGTATAGAAGGCCTGCCGGGGTTTGCCCGGCAGGTGCTGGTCAGCGGTAGGCCGTGGCTCAGATTCCAGGCAGGCGCTGGCGAATGCGCTCGACCAGGCTGTCCAGGCTTGCGCTGTCATGTGTATCGACACGCTTGCTGTGGCTCTGCTCCTCATCGTCGAGCGGCTCGCGGCTGGTTTGTTGGGCCTGAATCACTTCCAGCGTCGCATCGGACGGGTCCTGGCCCTCGCTGCGGCGCTGCTCCAGCCAGCTGGCGATCACGGCTTGCGGCGCTTGGCAGTCGAGAATCAGGAAGGGCACGCCGGTTTCTTCGGCGACTTCGCTGGCGGCCTGGCGTTGCGCTGCCTTGAGATAGGTTGCGTCGATCACCACGGGGAAGCCTGCCAGTAGTGTCTGATGCGCCAGCTGATGCAGGCGCTGGTAGGTCGCCTGGCTGGCGTCAGTGCTGTAGATGCCGGCGGCCAGCTGATCCTTGGCTTCGGCGCTCTGCTCGCCGAACAGGCGCTTGCGCTCGATGTCGGAGCGCAGGCGGATGGTGCCCAGTGCTTCGACCAGGCGCATGGCCACGTGGCTCTTGCCGACTGCCGAGACGCCATGGGTGATGGCCAGGAAGGGCGATGGAATGGCGCTATAGCTTTCCGCCAGTGCGGCATAAGCGCGGTACTGGCGCAGGATCACCGCCCGTTGTACCGAACTCTCTTCTTGTCCCAGGCGAAACAGCGCGACCTTGCCGCGCACCATGGCGCGGTAGGCCTTGTAGAAGTTCAGCAGTTGCAGGGCTGCATAATCACCAGTGCGCTCCAGCCAGCCGCTGATAAAGCGGCGTGCCAGGCATTTGAGGCCACGGTCTTCGAGGTCCATGGCCAGGAATGCGATATCGGCGGTGACGTCGGTAAAGCGGAAGGGTTCGTTAAACTCGATGCAGTCGAACAGCACCACTCGCCCGTCAATCTTGGCGGCGTTGCCCAGGTGAATATCACCGTGGCATTCGCGGATGAAACCCTGAGCCTTGCGTTCGCTCAACAGTGGTTGCAGGCGTTCGTAGCTGGACTGGGCCCAGGCCTCGAGGGCATCGAGTTGCTGCAGGTCTGCCTGCTCGTTGAGCATCGGGCGAATCTGGTCGAAATTCTGCTGCACCGGAACCATTACCGCTTCTGCGCTACCCAGCGGATGTTCCTGCGGCACCTTCGGTGCGTTCAGATGAAAGGTGGCAATCTGCTCGGCCAGGGCGTCGATATGGGCTTCGTTCAGTTCGCCACGTGCCTGGATGGCGCTGAGCAGTTGCTCCTGCGGGAACTGGCGCATTTTCAGCGCGTATTCGATGGCGGGCGTGCTGCCGTCGAGACTGGGCGCGTCTTCACTACCGCCGATCGGCAACACGTCAAGATACAGATCTTGGGCCAGGCGCTGGTTGAGGCGCAGCTCTTCTTCGCAGAAATGACGGCGTGCATCGAGCTCGGTGAAGTCGAGAAACCCGAAATTAACCGGTTTTTTGATCTTGTAGGCGTAGGGGCCAGTGAGCAAAACCCAGGAAATGTGGGTCTCAATGACCTGAAACCCATCCACAGGATGCGGATACAGGGCCGGGTTCTGCAATGCGGCAATCAGGGCTTGGCTCACGTTCGATCCTTGTTCTAGACGCTGTTCGAGCTGGGCATTATGGCCGCTGTGAGCTGCTCTGCAAACCATCCAGGCGGCCTGCTGGCCCCTATGTAAAGTGCGTATAATCCCGCCATGACTCGAAAACGCTCCCCCCGCTCAAACAAAAAATCCCGCTCGTCCGGTATGCGTCCCTGGTTTGCCTGGGGCCTCAAGCTCGGTCTGGTTGGTCTGGTGATCCTTGCCGGCTTTGCCGTTTATCTCGATGCCGTGGTGCAGGAAAAGTTTTCCGGCAAGCGCTGGACGGTGCCCGCGAAGGTCTACGCCAGGCCGCTCGAACTTTTCGTCGGGCAGAAGCTGGCCAAGGACGATTTCCTGCGTGAGCTCGATGCGCTGGGCTACCGCCGCGAGAGCACGGTCAACGGGCCGGGCGCAGTGTCGGTGGCCGGTAACAACATCGAACTGCACAGTCGCGGCTTTCAGTTCTATGAAGGTGCCGAACCGTCACAGAAGGTGCGCGTGCGCTTCTCTGGCGATTACGTCGCCGGTCTGACCCAGGCCAATGGCGGCAACCTGGCGGTAGCCCGACTCGAGCCGATGCTGATTGGCGGGCTTTACCCGGCGCATCAGGAAGATCGCATCCTGATCAAGCTGGATCAGGTGCCGGCCTATCTGATCGATGCGCTGGTGGCGGTCGAGGATCGCGACTACTTCGATCACTTCGGCGTGTCACCCAAGGGTATCGCCCGTGCACTGTGGATCAACGCAACGTCCGGGCGCCTGGTGCAGGGCGGCAGTACCCTGACTCAGCAGTTGGTGAAGAATTTCTACCTGACCAACGAACGCACCCTGGCGCGCAAAGCCACTGAAGCGATGATGGCGGTACTGCTGGAGTTGCACTACGACAAGCGCGAGATTCTCGAGGCCTACATGAACGAGGTGTTCCTCGGTCAGGATGGGCAGCGCGCCATACATGGCTTCGGTCTGGCCAGCCAGTATTTTTTCAGTCAGCCGGTTTCCGAGCTGAAGCTGGAGCAGGTCGCGCTGCTGGTGGGCATGGTCAAAGGCCCCACCTACTTCAACCCGCGGCGCAATCCCGAGCGTGCGCTGGCGCGTCGCAACCTGGTGCTAGATCTGCTTGCCGAACAAGGCTCGATCACCCCCGAGGAAGCCGCAGCAGCCAAACAGAAACCGCTCGGCGTGAGCTCGCGCGGCAGCATGGCTGACAGCTCGTTCCCGGCTTTCATCGATCTGGTCAAGCGTCAGCTGCGTGAAGATTATCGTGAGCAGGATCTGACCGAAGAAGGCCTGCGCATCTTCACCAGCTTCGATCCGATCCTGCAGCTCAAGGCCGAAGAGGCGCTGGCCGAGACGCTCAAGCGCCTGGCCGGGCGCAAGGGCGTGGATGAAGTGCAGGCCGGTATGGTGGTGACCAACCCTGAAACCGGGGAAATCCAGGCATTGATTGGCAGCCGTCAGCCGCGGTTTGCCGGTTTCAATCGGGCGCTGGATGCCGTGCGGCCGATTGGTTCGCTGATCAAACCGGCTATTTATCTGTCTGCGTTGGAACGTCCGAGTCAGTACACCCTGACCAGTTGGCTGGAGGACGAAGCGTTTTCCATCAAGGGCCAGGATGGCCAGGTCTGGACGCCGCAGAATTACGACCGCAAGGCTCATGGCACCATCTACCTGTATCAGGGGCTGGCGCAGTCCTACAATCTGTCCACGGCCAAGCTCGGCCTGGAGATCGGCGTGCCCAACGTGCTCAAGACGCTCGAGCGATTGGGCGTCGAGCGTAAGTGGCCGGCTTATCCGTCGATGCTGCTCGGTGCTGGGGCACTGACGCCGATGGAAGTGGCGGGCATGTACCAGACCCTGGCCAACGGTGGCTTCAATACGCCGTTGCGCGGCATTCGCAGCGTGCTGACTGCCGATGGCGAGCCGCTCGGTCGTTATCCATTCCAGATCCAGCAGCGCTTCGATCCAGGCGCCATCTATCTGGTGCAAAACGCCATGCAGCGGACCATGCGTGAAGGTACTGGGCGCTCGGTTTACAACCAACTGCCCAGCTCGCTGAATCTGGCGGGCAAGACCGGGACCAGTAACGACTCGCGTGACAGCTGGTTCGCGGGCTTCAGTCAGGATCTGCTGGCGGTGGTGTGGCTGGGGCGCGACGATAACGGCCCGACCCCGCTGACTGGCGCGACCGGGGCGTTGCAGGTCTGGACCAGCTTCATGCGCAAGGCGGACCCACTGCCACTGGACATGCCGATGCCGGACAACGTCACCCTGGCCTGGGTGGATCGTCAGACTGGTCTGGGTTCGGCTTCGGGCTGCCCGAATGCGGTACAGATGCCTTATATTCGCGGCAGCGAACCTGCCCCGGGCTCCGCGTGCGGTATCCAGGCGCCGGTTGAGTCCGTGATGGACTGGGTCAAGGGTTGGTTGGAATGACGGCCGGGTGGCGCATCCCGGTGTTACCTGAAGAGGATTGGATGTGAACAAGAAGTGGCTTGCCACGATGCTGGCAACGGCAGCTCTCAGTGGTTGCAGTACCGTACCGCAGGGCTCGATTCCGGTGATCGACGCCGGCGCTCCGCTGTCGTCGGGCGGTTCTGGCGCTGTGTCCAGCGCGAGCCCTGCAGCGGCACCACAGCGTATCGAGGAAGACTCCGGGGTGGTGGTGATGGTGCCGCAGGGTGCGGTCTCTACCCCTTTGCAGACCGATGTGCAGCCGATTACTTCGAGTGGCGGCCTGACGTTCGATCCGCCCGTCAGCAGCCAGCCTGCCGTACCCAGTCAGGGTAGCTTCGGTGCGTCTGCACCGAGCATGCCCAGCGGTATCCCCAGTGGCGGCGGCCTGGCTGCCGATGAGCAACTGGACGGTCCGGTGCTGGCTCTGCTGACCACTGCCCAGCAGTTGCAGGGCGGTGGCGATCTCAATGGTGCGGCCTCCAGCCTCGAACGCGCCCAGCGCATCGCCCCGCGTGAGCCGCAGGTGCTCTACCGTCTTGCCGAGGTACGTATGGCCCAGGGCGATGCAGCGCAGGCCGAGCAACTGGCCCGTCGTGGTCTGACTCAAGCCAGTGGTCGTCCGGCGCTGCAGGCCAGCCTGTGGGATCTGATTGCCCGCGCCCGCGAGCGCCAGGGTGATCCTGCTGGTGCTGCCCAGGCCCGTGAACGCGCACGAGTCAATCTCTGATGGATGCTCGTGCAAGCGCACTGGCCGAACACCTGCTGCTGATCGAGTGTGAGTTACGTGCACAGGGTTGGTGGCAGGAGGAGGCGCCGAGCGCCGAGGCCCTGGCCAGCCCGGAGCCGTTCTGTGTCGATACGCTGGCGTTCGAGCAATGGCTGCAGTGGATTTTTCTACCGCGTATGAAGGTTCTGCTGGAAACCGGCGTAGCACTGCCCTCGGTATCGGGCATTCAGGCGATGGCAGAGATGGTCTATCAGCAGCAGCCGAGCGTTGCGCGTCGGCTGGTCGAGCTGCTGGGCGAATTTGATCGCCTGCTTACGCGCACGCCCTGAGGGTATGCGCGTAGTCCATTACTTGCAGTTTTCTGCGATGGACTTCTTCAGTTCGGTGATGCGTTCCTGGCGCTCGTTCTCGTCGATGCGGCGAACCTCGCCACCATCCTCGATGCGCAGGCGAGGATTGTTCTCAAGCTGAGCCAGGTTGGTGCGAGCTGTCTCGCAGTACTGCTTACGCTCGGCTTCCTGCTTCGCCACATCTTCCTTGACCTTCTTGTCGATGGCAGCCTGCTCGGGGTCGAGCTGTTCATCGAAACTGGGTGCCGGCTCACTGGGTGCCGGTCGGGGAGGTGGTGCTGCAGTATTGATGGTCGTGGCCTGTTGGCCCTGCGGAGGTTGCGCGCCGAAGTGGGTCACGCCCTTGTCATCTACCCACTTGTACACCTGGCTGGCCATGGCGGATGTGCTCAAAGCGAGCATCAAGGTGCCAGTAAGAATCATGTGGCGCATGCTGTTTCCTTTATCGAGAGCGGCGGTGCTGATGGTTACTATAACCAAAAGCCGGCTATCTTCATCCTGCGATGCGTCACAGCAGCAGGTTGAATAATAGGTTAGCCATCTCTTGACTTGCCTTCGCCGAACCCGAACAATCCATCCTTCCCCCGTAGTGGCGTCCGCCGCAAGCGTCCTCCAGCTCGGGGAAAAGAGGCGCTACCCGCGCCGAACCGTGACACCCGCAACGCGTTACCTCGCGCTGGGAGGGTAGGCCCCGCAAGACCATGGGCTGCTCCGTTACTCGTCAAGCTGATGTTCCGAATCCACGATCACCGTCGTGCGTGTCCGCTGACAGTAAGACCTACCTTAGGGCTACCCGTTGACGGGTGGCATACTGGCGTTCAAGAGGTGAACAACGTGGAGCTTTTATCCGGCGCTGAAATGGTCGTCCGCTTCCTGCGTGACGAAGGCGTTAAGCATATCTATGGGTACCCTGGTGGTGCTCTCCTGCATATTTACGATGCCCTGTTCAAAGAACCGTAAGTGACCCACATCCTGGTGCGTCATGAACAGGGTGCGACCCATATGGCTGACGGCTATGCCCGCGCCACCGGCAAGGCCGGTGTGGTGCTGGTGACCTCTGGCCCTGGCGCGACCAATGCCATCACCGGTATTGCGACTGCCTACATGGATTCCATTCCGATGGTGG
>RRZU010496068.1_pt1 | contig 10368 bp, 9 predicted proteins | sample 2165561 | NCBI WGS metagenome assembly RRZU01 (sample SAMN10456909, study PRJNA506462) | wastewater metagenome | isolation source: wastewater sludge | place: USA: Moscow, Idaho | reverse complement strand
GCTCAAGCTCCCGGGAAAGTCCGTTCGCGGGCTGCTCAAGAAGATGAACGTCGAGGTTCTCGCGACGACGGATGATCCGGCAGATGATCTGAAATGGCACAAGAAGATCCGTGACGATGAAACGATCGATATCAAGGTGATCCCGACATTCCGTCCCGATAAAGCGGTGGCCATGGAAAAGGACGATTTCAACGAGTATATCGACAAGCTGGGCGCAGTGGAAAACGTGGAGATCAAAACCGCGCAGCAGCTCCTCGACGTGCTGAAGAAACGCCTGGATCTGTTCCAGGAGCTCGGCGCCGTATCCAGCGACAACAGTCTCGAATATAATATCTTTGCGGAAGCGGGTCCGGAAGAAGTCGAAGAGATTTTCGCGAAACGCAGAAGAGGCGAAAAGCTCGAACCGGAAGAATACGCAAAATACAGAGGCTGGCTGCTTACAGAGCTGGGAAAAGAATATTCGAAGCGGAATATGGCGATGCAGCTTCATATCGGCGCGCAGCGTAATAACTCCGAACGGATGTTCAAAAAGCTCGGCCCGGATACAGGCTTCGACAGCATGAGCGATATGGATTACTCCGGAGAAATCGCGGGTCTGCTCAACAGTATGGACAAAACGGACGAACTTCCGAAGACGGTTCTGTACTGTGCGAACCCGAAGGACAATGAAATGCTTGCGACAATGGCCGTAAACTTCAATGACGATACGGCAAAGGGCAAGGTCCAGTTCGGTCCGGCCTGGTGGTTTATGGATCATAAGCCGGGAATGGAACGCCAGCTTGACGCGCTTGCGAGCGAAAGTCTGATTTCGACGTTTATCGGAATGCTCACGGACAGCCGCAGCTTCCTGTCGTTCCCGCGTCATGAATATTTCCGCAGGATCCTCTCAAATAAGATCGGCGACTGGGTCGAAAACGGCGAATATCCGGATGATGAAAAATATCTCGGAAAGCTCGTCGAAGACATCACACACAACAACGCGGCCGAATATTTCGGTCTGTGATATAAACGAGACGCTTGTCTCAAAAAGCCATTAGTCAGGAGCTCCTTCGGGAGCTCTTTTCATTTGGATAGAATACTGAATGAACCATTTTATTATCTGTTTCTCTAATTTTATGAGTTTTTAACAAGCGGAAAAGGATTTATAATTTTTATTAGAGAGTAAAAATAGATGCTATCATATGAATAATAGATTATAATGTTTTATAGATAAATCATGTTGTAAGTGTGCTGTATTCTACGGAGATATGAGTAACATTCCGAAAAGGGAGAAACGATGAGTCAGACGATGCTGCTGAAACCTGAACTGAAATCTATGATATGGGGCGGAAATAAACTGGGCGCTTTATACGGTCTTGATATCCCGACTGAAACGACCGGGGAGGACTGGACCCTGTCCGCCCATCCGTCCGGAGACTGCCAGATCCTGAACGGACCTTATCAGGGAGAAACACTTTCTCATGTATGGAAGGAGCATCCGGAGCTGTTCGGAGATTATCCGGGAGACGTTTTTCCGCTGCTCGCGAAGATTATCGACGCAAAACAGGATCTGAGCATTCAGTGTCATCCGGACGACGCATATGCGAAGGTTCACGAAAACGGCGCGCTGGGCAAAACCGAATGCTGGTATGTGCTGGACGCGGACCCGGGAGCGACGATCATCACCGGACACAGCGCGAAAACGAAACAGGAGCTGTGCGATATGATCGACAATGAGGAATGGGATAAGCTGCTCGTCGAAAAACCGGTTAAAAAAGGTGATTTCTTTATGATCGAACCCGGCACCCTTCACGCGATCAAGGGAGGCACCCTCATTTACGAGCTTCAGCAGTCGAGTGATAAAACCTACAGGATATACGATTACGGCCGCCTGCAGAACGGACAGCCGAGAGAGCTGCATACACAGAAAGCAAAGGATGTGCTGGTATGCCCGACGCCGGATACATCCAGAGAACCGGTTGAAATTCCGGTAGAAGGCGGGAAGATGACCCGCTTTACGAACTGCAGATTTTTCACAGCTGAAAAGCTCGAGGTCGGAGAGAAGGCGCAGATTCCCGAAGACCGCTATTTTACTATGCTTACGGTTGTCGAAGGCAGCGGGACGATTGACGGAGAAAATGTCAGACCGGGCATGAGCGCGCTTGTGACGTCGGGAGACAAGGATATCATCCTGACCGGACCGATGACAGTTATGATCGGAACGCCGGGGAAAGGCAAGTTTTAATCGGGACAGAATCTGATAAAGAAGAGATAAATACGGTCACTGACCGGGAATTAAGCCCGGGTCGGTGATCGTTTTCTTTTTTGCAGAGCCTGTGATATATGTCACCCGGTGATTCTGCTCAGTCTGCCTTTATGGACATTAGGATTTCCGACTGCGTTTATCGTAAATCCGAAATCGAACTGAATGCCCGGAAAGCGCTCTTTGAGCGTTCTCTCGACCTTTTCACGCAGTTTCGGGAAATCTGCGGGCCCTTCAGATACGGTCAGTCCGAAATGAGCGGTTTTCGAAGCCGCTTCCCAGTAAAAAGCAAAGATTCCGCTTACTCCGCGGATTTCCAGGACGGCTGCCCGAATCTGTTCGTATATAGGTGTGACCGCAGGCCTTTCATAATTGACTGCCAGAATCCCGATAGTCAGATTGATCCCGAATTCTTTATAGATCTGTTTTTCTGCAAGTGTTATCGCACGGTAGACCTCTTTGACCTTTGCGTTCACAGGTATTTCGATATCGACTGTGCCGATCTTATTTTCAGGGCCGATGCTGTTGACAACCAGATTGCAGGAGTTTAAAACCGGCGGATATGAAATCAGAATTTTTCGTATAGCCTCTGCCAGCTGATCGCTGGCCGGCTTTTCGAGGATCGAGTCGACAGCGTTCCAACCTGTTCGGATCCCTGACAGAATAATCAGTATTGAAATAAGCAGACTGACCCAGCCTTCTATATCGACCTGCCGGTGAATCGCGATGACAGCCGCGATCAACGTCAGAATGGAGGAGACGACCGCGATGGCCGTATTCACATAGGCGGTGATCAGATTGGGTGAGTGTACGCGTTTCCCCTCTGTATATTCGTGTCGGGCAAGAAAAATATTCACCGTGAATGAGATCACAAGAAACGCGATGGACAGTGAGGAAAGAGGCGTCAGACTGGGCGTATTGATTCTTCCGACGGACTGACGCAGGGATTCGTAACCGGCGAATACGATAAACAGGGACGTTGCCAGCGAGGTCAGGTACTCCATCCGGCCGTAGCCCAGCGGATGACGTTTGCTCGGGTTCCTGTTGGCGAGCCGGATACCGAAAACCGTAACACCAGACCGAAGCGCGTCGGTCAGGTTGGTGATCCCGTCCGCGGTGATCGTCAGAGAATGGGTAAACCATCCGATCAGCATTTTAACTAAACCGAAAACCGCGTTAAATGACAGTCCGGTTATTGACGTTCTGATTATGATCTTTTCCCGCTGCTTCTGTTTGAGCCAGTTAATTTCTTTCAGACACGGCTGAAGACCGTCGATGCATTCATCGCCTTCTGCAGGAAGCTTTTTATCAGTCGAATCGGAGTTCATGGTAATTTTTCCTCCAGTCTTTGTCAATTCGATTTCAATAATGAGTTCGATTATAACTGGATACCCAGATAGTGAGGGTAAGCGCCGAGGTTGCCGCAATGCTTGTTCTGATTTAAAATAAAGAAACGATCGAAAAAAATTTTTAAATTGAAATCCCGGAATTTAAAAGATAAGGAGTCATAATGGCATCGGTACATCATAAATATAAAACGCGGGGGACGTGCTCGACACAGATTGAGTTCGATATGGATACGGATACGAAGGTCGTCAGAAATATTACATTTCAGAACGGCTGTGACGGCAACCTGAAAGCGATCGCCGCGCTGGCCGACGGTCTGGATGCGCCCTCAATTATCAGTAAGTGCGGAAGCATCAGATGCGGATCGAAAAATACGAGCTGTTCCGCCCAGCTTGCCCTTGCGCTGCGAAAGGCTGAAACTGAAAAAGACTGAAAGGGAAGCGCTGCGGCGCAGGTTCATTCTGCTGCCGCCGGCTGTCTCTTTCAGTCTTTTAAATTATCTTCTATTTAATAAAGTGAATCCATAATAAGTAAAACCGGTTATTGCCATCAGATCGTTTTATTCGTGATTTGAGCCGTGATGTTCCTGTGCATGCGTTTGATTTCCGGCCTGACTGCAGACTGAATCGTCGCTGTTCTGACAGCTGCGGTCGCGCTGCTGAGTCTGCTGTGCTGTTCCGTCACAGTTTTCGGAGCTGCAGTTCGAACCGTCACAGTTCACACTGCCGGCGTTCGTACAGACAGCCGCTGCTGTTCCTGTCGTCGTGCAGCTCGTTCCGTCACAGTCTGTATTCGTACAGTCTGCGTTTGTGCATCGGCTCTGGACAGCTGCTGTCTGTGAAGCATTCTGCACACTGACGTTTTCCCGGGCTGCAAAAACTGTTCCTGCTGTCAGAATCAGTGCTGACAGAATAACGAGTGTTATAATCCATTTCTTTTTCATACTGTTCTCCTTCGAACATCACTGTTTTCTATATTTTTATATTAGACCTGCATTGTGACAGGATTGTGTCAGTTTCGTATTAATTAAAAATAAATTCGGAGTATTTGGAGGGGTGAGGATTTTAACCTGAAAGTTTAAACTTGCCCGTTTTCCGGATATACTTTTCATATGAATACAATATTAATAGCCGATGACAATCCGAAGATCGCACGGATCCTGTCGGATTTTGTCAAAAAAGAAGGATGGCGTCCCGTCGTCGCAGTCAACGGACGTGAAGCCCTCGAAATGACGCGCAGCGAAGATCCTGCCGCCGTACTGCTGGACGTGATGATGCCGGAAATGGACGGCTTCGAAGTCTGCCGCAGGATCAGAGAGGAAAGCGACGTTCCTGTACTGATGATCACAGCCCGGGGTGAGGATTACGATCGGATTATGGGTCTCGATACCGGCGCGGACGATTATATCGTCAAGCCTTTCTCGGGGGGCGAGGTCATGGCCCGGATCCGGGCGATCCTCCGTCGGCTCGGCCAGGATACCGGCCCGAAGATCCGCACAGTCGGAAATCTGACAGTAAATCTCGATCGTTATCAGGCGTGGATCGGCGAAGCAGAAATTAATCTGTCAAAGAAAGAGCTGGAGCTGCTCTGGACACTGATATCCTCGCCGGGACGCGTTTACTCACGTGATACGCTGCTGGATATGCTCTGGGGCTTCGATTACGGCGGCGACAGCAGAACCGTCGACACCCATATCAAGCGGCTGCGTGCCAAGCTCGGGAAGGTATCTCATCCAGACTGGGAGATCGCGACAGTCTGGGGCGTAGGATACAAGTTCTCAGACTCCGGTACTCCGGATGAATAAACAAACGAAGCGCGGAGGCATTGCGCTCAGACTGATCCTGTATTTTACGATCACGCTGGCGACCTTCGCCGTCATCGCGGGTATCCTCTTTTATTCGATTATTTCCAAGCTTAATCTTGATACGAGCAGAGATACGATGATCCGCAGCGCCACATCGATCGCCTCCTCCTATTCGGTTTTCAATGACGATATGGGTGAAGGCCACGGTCATGAGTCGGGAAAGGGAGAAAAGCAGGGCTACGGCATTTTTGCAGCTCTTGCAGGCAGTCTGACCGATTCGGAGGTCTGGCTGGTGGCACAGGATAACCAGCTGATTGTTCCGGAGCACGGCGGCTCGTCGTTTTCCAGTAATCCGCTTCCGGAGGGCGCCCAGGAGATTGTCAGCGCGGCTTTCGGGGGGACAGCAACCGCGGGAGAATACTATTCTGAAATCCTCGGCAAGGAGACGATAACGGCAGGAGCCCCGGTGACATCTGCCGACGGAACGGTCGAAGCTGTCGTCCTTGTCAACGCACCGGTTCAGGATGTGACAAGCGTTACGGAATCTACGATCAGGATTATGGCGATCTGTTTTGCAGCAGCTCTTGCGGCCGGACTGATTGCGGCTGCGTTTCTGGCGAGGAGCTTCACGCGTCCCCTGATTAAAATGGAACAGCAGGCACACAGTCTCGCGGAGGGCGATTATGAAGCGAAAAGCAATGTGAAGCGGTCGGATGAGTTCGGCAGTCTGGCTTCCTCTCTGGATACTCTGGCGGACAAGCTCAGACTCTCCGCACAGGAGCAGGAACGCTACCAGCGGATGCAGCAGGATTTCTTCTCGAAGATCTCACATGAGCTCAGAACCCCGGTCACCGTACTGACCGGAAGTCTTGAGCTTCTCGATCAGAATATCGTAACGGATCCGGAGGAGGTCGCCAGCTATCATAGAGAGCTTTATGAAGAAAGCCGCAGTCTGGAACGGCTCGTGGCGGACCTGCTTGAGTTATCGAGACTCGGAAATACGGATTTTTCTCTGACGAAGTCGGAAGTCAGTTTCAGCGATATCTCAGCGGATGCGGCGAGAACCGCGGGACGGCTCGGCGCACCGAAAAATGTCGATGTAAAATTCAGTTCGGATACTCCTTTTCTTCCGTTTGACGGCGACTACGCGAGACTGCGTCAGATGCTGCTGGCGGTTCTTGACAATGCTGTGAAATTCTCCCCGGAGGGCGGAACCGTTGAGCTTACCCAGAAGGACGGAGTTATCGAGGTCCGGGATTTCGGGCCGGGAATACGACAGGAAGACAAAGATAAGATTTTCGATCGGTTCTGGAAAACAGAAGGGCCGTCAAATCCCGGAGGAACGGGACTCGGTCTGGCGATTGCCAGGAGCATTGCGGACAGGCACGATATCAGGATCGTAGTTCCCGACACAGAGAACGGAACGATCATACGCTTTATCCTGCCGGACAGGGGACCGTCCGAGTTAAATTCTTGATTTTTTCGCGGTGACTGATAAAATTAGTAATGGTATTCGGGCGAATATCGTCGATTTCAGCAGTTGTCCGAAAGTAGGTCAGATGTGGCAGATTCGAGTATTACGAAAAAAGCGCTTGCGGATGCGCTCAAACAGCTGATGCAGACGACCGCTTTCAGTAAGATAAGCGTCGGCAATATCTGCAGCCTCTGTGATATGAACCGCAAAAGTTTTTATTACCATTTTAAAGATAAATACGATCTGCTCCAGTGGATCTTTTATACAGAATTTATCGCTACAGTGAGATCCGATTCACCGGAAGACGGGTGGGAGCTTCTCGAGAAGGTCTGCGAATATTTTTATGAAAACAGGACCTTCTATGTGAACGCGTTTGAAATAGACGGACAGGATTCGTTCCGCGATTATTTCACATCTGTTCTGCAGACCCTTGTACTTCAGTACTTTGGGGATTCTCTGACTGATGCGGAGCATGAGGATTTCTTCTCCTCGTTTTTCACACAGGCTTACGTACTGGCGATTCAAAACTGGCTCAAGGAAGAAGACTGGCCGCCGGATCTGTTCGTTGAAAATCTGAAAAGTTTTCTCATGAATATTTCAGGGAAAATCTTGAAATAAAAAAGGACCGACAGGTCCTTTTTGTTTTTATTCTTTTTCACCTTCGGTGCTGACAGTGTCGGAGGTTTTCGTAATTTCAGCCAGAGCTTCCTGCAGAGAAACAGTCCGTACGTCGGCTGCCGGTTTCCGGTCATTATTCCGAAACAGAAATCCGTCGGCTGTCAGACCGACCGAAGCCGGGCCCGTCGCAATGACCGTATCAATTACGTCGATGTCCGTCTCGGCTTCCATCATGATAAACGGGTATTCCTGGGCGGCACGTATATCGAGTACGTAGCTGCGAATCTGTTCGATCTGATTCGGGGTGACGGAGAAACGCGGGAATAAAAACGAAAATATCGTTCCCGTCGGCTCGACACTTTTGACCCAGGTATCATTCAGCACCTGCGGAATCGCCTCGGAATCATAGAACAGATGAACGGCGTAGGGGCATTTATGATAATGCAGCTTCGTACAGCGCGCAAACAGTGCGTCCGACTGCTCCTCCGCCTCGGTTCCGAGGGAAACAAGAATATTGTCCAGCCCGCTTACCGTGTGGATGTCTTCATCGCTTAGATCCTCAGGATTGACCAGCAGAATAAAGGCGCTGTCTGAGAGCTTTTCAATCAGAGGAGCGATCGTTTCGATCATGCCGGAACCGACTCGGAAAATAAACGTATAGACTCCGAGCGCGTTTGCTTCGATAACAAGCTCTTCAAAGTGTTCTTCGGACAGTCCGTCTTCTTTCTGATCGAGGTCAAAATAAATGAGCCAGGGAAGACGTACGCCTGTGTTCTCTTCATACTCGCGAAGGCGTTTGACACCCCGCGTGCATCCGTTATAGCCGACGTTGATGCCCAGCGTCATGATCTTTTTCGGATCGACGAAGGCGACGACGTTTTCCAGCATGTTGTAATACGCACTGTCTTCGTTTTCGAGCATTGTCGAACATGCATTGAAGAAATCGCGCTGCGAGGAGCCTGTCGAAAAAATCTGTCCCATTTCCACCAGATTTCGTATGCTTCGATGAGGATCGGTCGCGATATCGTCAATGGATTTGCTCACGAGCATCTCAATAAGTGCGCGAGTCAGATCTATATTTTTCATTCTTTCTCCGTTTCCGGAATAATTCCTGTTTTCTTCTATTTTAACGCATTCCATATCCAGAATGATGCAGTATTATCGTAGCTGAATATTTCTTCAGGTTATATAGACACTTGCAATGGGGTGTCTTAAAAAGTAACAAAATTCGAAAAGTGTTACCTTTTTTCCCAAGGTTACTTTTTTGTCCCTTGGTAATTCTATTTTTCAGGCTTAAAATTCTTTTAAGATTTGAATTGATAAGAATGACGTTTCGGAGAGTATGAGTTCGGGCGTATAACGAAAGGAAATCAAATGGCAGTACAAACAGCTGTGAAAGCACCGGCAAAAGATAGGAAGACAATCAAGGAACACGTAACCAGCTTCACAGTGAAGCAGGCGCTTAATTTTGTCGACATCGAAGCAGACAGTCCGGATAAAACCTTCGAAAAGCTTCTGGGCTGGGCAGAAAAGTTTGACGACGGCACCGTTACAAGACAGCTCAACGCTTTTAAGAAAACTTATGAAGATCCGGATTCCAACTGGTATCAGCTTATCCGCAACATCTGGGATGATGTCGATCCGTCCATCCGCAAAAAATTCTTCGAAAACTTTATCGTAAATACGACGATGATCGGCTGCCGCAGACAGGAAAAAGCCCGTGAAAAGTACGGCTGCAATATTCCGTGGGCAATCCTGATGGACCCGACATCGGCATGCAACCTCCACTGCACAGGCTGCTGGGCTGCAGAATACGGCAACAAGCTGAATATGGATTTCGATACCCTTGACAGCATCATCACTCAGGGCAAGGCTGTCGGAACCTTTATGTACATCTATTCAGGCGGAGAACCGCTCGTCCGCAAGAAGGACATCATCAGACTGTGTGAAAAGCATCAGGACTGCATGTTCCTTTCGTTCACGAACGGTACGCTCATTGACGAACAGTTCACAGACGATATGCTGCGCGTCAAGAACTTTATCCCGGCGATCTCTGTCGAAGGCTTTGAAGAAGAAACAGACTTCCGCCGCGGCAAGGGCACCTATAAGGCCGTCGTAGACGCGATGACTCTGCTTAAAAAGAAGAAGCTTCCCTTCGGAATCTCCTGCTGCTACACAAGTAAAAACTGCGATGTTATCGGTTCAGAAGAATACTTCGACGACATGATCGAACGCGGTGCGAAATTCGCATGGTTCTTCACCTACATGCCGGTAGGCGTAGACGCTGTTCCGGAGCTGATGGCTACCGCTTCTCAGCGTGAACTGATGTATCATCAGATCCGCAACTTCAGAAAGACCAAACCGATCTTTACGATGGACTTCTGGAACGACGGCGAATATGTCCACGGCTGTATTGCCGGAGGCCGTAACTACCTGCACATCAACGCGAACGGTGATATCGAACCCTGCGCGTTCATCCATTATTCGGATTCCAATATCCACGAAAAAACACTTATCGAAGCGTACCAGAGCCCGCTGTTCATGGCCTACAAAGAAGGCCAGCCCTTCAGCGACAATATGTTAAGACCGTGCCCGCTGCTGGACAACGCAGGAGCGCTGGCGAACATGGTAGACAAATCAGGCGCGAAGTCCACGGACCTTCAGAACCCTGAAGATGTTCATTCGCTGTCCGATAAGTGCGAATTCGCAGCCAAGCGCTGGAAACCGGTCGCGGACCGTCTGTGGGAAACCTCACATCCGGAAGAATCCGCGAAGGAAAGCAACGAATAATTCCGTATTCTTCGGGAAAGAATTAAATACAGGGTATTTTAAGCGGACCTCGTGTCCGCTTTTTTAATTCCCGAAAACCGTAAGCGGAGGGCG
>RRZU012333813.1_pt1 | contig 10369 bp, 11 predicted proteins | sample 2165561 | NCBI WGS metagenome assembly RRZU01 (sample SAMN10456909, study PRJNA506462) | wastewater metagenome | isolation source: wastewater sludge | place: USA: Moscow, Idaho | reverse complement strand
TTAAATATGTTATACGAAGATTTTCAAAGAGAATTTTACAATTTTGCTGAAAGAACTGATAATGTTTATTGGTGGCAACATCCTTTTAACTCTCTAGTTAAATATAGAGCAGATATTTTATATTGTATAGGTAATGACTCTCAATATGCTTTAGAACATTTACTTGGTAAAACTTTAGATCAAATTTGCAAATATTTGTATGATATAAACTTTTCTCACATTCCTTTAGATCTAATTTTTACACGTATTAGTATTGATGATAAAGTTGTAACCAAAAATGGTTTAATTGGAGTTGTTACTAAGATTAGTTCTAAAGGTTATTTAACAATAGAGATATTAGGATCTCAAAGAAAGATAAAAAGAAGACCTGAAACAGTTATTAAAGTAGGTTTAAATGATGAGTAATGAACATCAATATTTGAACATTTTACAAGAATTAGTTGATAAAGCAGATAATAACCCTATACGTAGTGATAGAACTGGTGTAGGTACTTGGTCAGTATTTGGTCGAACAATTGAATTCGATTTAACTGACATGAAAATTCCTTTGCTGACTACTAAAAAAATAAATTATTCTAATATCTTACATGAATTATTTTGGATGTTTAGATTAAAGAATCAAAATACAGATTACCTCGATGAAAATAATGTAACTATTTGGAAAAAATGGTACGCAGTAGATCGTAAAACTGGAAAGAATTATCTAGGAAAAATGTACGGACAAATTTTAAGAGATGAATCTTTTGACCAATTACAATATGTTATTGATCTTTTAAGACGTAACCCTACTACTAGAAGAGCTGTATTTACTCTATTTGACCCTAAGACTTCTGCAGATGAAAGATTATCTTTTCAAGATAATGCTGATTTAGGTAGAGGTGTCTTAAATAATTGTCATGGATTAGCAAATCAATTTATTATTAATGACAAAGGAAATTTAGAATTTTTAACTTTTCAGCGTTTGAATAGAGCGTCCTAATACAGTAATGTATTTTGAAAACTTACCTAAAAAGGGAAACCCTTTATTAAAAGGCAACCCTATGCTAAATTAAAAATTTATGATATAATCATATTTAACCTTTCTATACGGGAGTTTAAATATGAAAGCAATTTATCAAATAAAAGAATTAAGAACAAATAAGATTTATATTGGGTCTACATTAAATTTTAATAATAGATTAAAAAGACATACAAGTACCCTAATAAATAATACTCATCATAATGTTTACTTACAAAGATTATTTAATAAACATTGTAATATTAATTTAATTGAATTTACAATCTTAGAAGAATTTAATAATCTTGATGAACAATTTCTTTTAGAAAGAAAATGGATCAATAAACTTAAACCTGAATTAAATATTGGTTCTATTGGCGGTGGAGATAATTTATCTTTAAATCCTAATAAAAAAGATATTTGTAAACAAATTAGTAATACTTTAAAATTAAAATATTCATTGATGTCTGAACAAGAACGTAAAGAAAAATATGGACGTCCATTAGAATCAAATCCTAATTGGAAAAATGGTATTTATTTAGAAAAAACTACTTGTGAATGTGGTAATAAAAAATCTTATTATGCAAAAGTTTGTGGTAAATGTCACGATAAAACTGGAAAAAATAATCCATTTTTCGGTAAAAAACATAATCAACAAACTAAAGAAAAATTAAGTAAAGCGTCTATGGGTAGAAAACCCATTAATAGTTTAAAAATTATTATAGACGGTATTATTTATGATTCTGCTACAGAAGCTTCAAAAATTCTAAAATGTGTACCTGCAACTATTTTAAATAGGTGTAGATCTGATAAATTTAATAATTATAATTTTTATAAATGCCCAACGACTATCGAAATCACTCAAAATATTGAGGAAGAGAGTAGAGTAGAATCAAGTGATTCGAAACGGTAAGGGTCCATTATAAAATGGATCATGATATAGTCTACTCTGCATGGTGACATGCAGCAGTTCATAAGACTGTTATAGTATGATATGCTACATTATAAAATTAAGGAGTTTATAATGTTTTATATCGTATATAAATTAACAAATAAACATAACGGTAAGTTCTACATAGGTATTACCTCAGAAGGTCTACAACATAGGTTTAGAGGACACGTCCGTAAATCACGTTTTAAACCTTCAAGCAATCTTCACCAAGCAATAGCAAAGTATGGGGAAGATGCTTTTTCAAAAGAGATACTATATTCGTTTGAAACTGAGGATAAAAAATACGCGTATTCTGTAGAGCAAGAATACATAACCAAATTTGACGCTGTAGCTAAAGGTTACAATATGGACATTGGTTATGGATGGGCATGTTCAGATAAGACAGGGGAAAATAACCCTATGTTCGGTAAAGTATCTGGAAATGCCCATAAAGTAATAATCCAAGGTGAAGAGTATTCTTCAATGTTAGCAGCAGCAAAGGCGTTAGGTAAAAATCGCGCCACTATTGCTAGATGGATTAAAGATTCTAAAAAACCTGATTGTTTTGCAGTCTAAGAGAACGCATATAGATTAACGACCTATATGGAATATAATGTCTCAAGACGTATTTTTAGGTGGTCCTTATAATCATGCTTTTTATGCCACTTTCACTCATTTAATTGCTCATGTTTTGGGTATTAAAGCTGAAAAAATGATTTATGTTACAGGTGATACTCATTTGTATTCTAATCATTTAGAACAGGCTAAACTTCAATTGACAAGAGATCCTTACGAATCTCCTACTATAAGTATAGATAAATCTATAGTAGATTTTGATGATTGGTCAAATATTAATCAAATAACATTACATAATTATAACTCTCATGCATTTATAAAAGCACCTGTAGCAGTTTAAATATGACAACTCTTCAAGAGATATATAATAATTTACCTTCAGAATCTTTAGGTAAATTGTATATTTTAAATAATGATAAAAATTATTTCGATATAAAAGAATTTAATAAAATTTTTATCAAATCTCTAAACTCCAATGATTTAAATAATCAAGACTATTTATTGAACTTGTATGTAAAATACATAGACGAAGTTTTTGAAAATTATTTGAATTGGGCTTTTAGATACAAAAAATCAACTTAACTATAGACGTTTAAGTCTATAATGTAAACTTTTAATAAGGAAGTAATATAATGAATATTAAAGAAATTATTGCAGCAGTAGCAACTAAAACAGGACAAAGTCAAAAACAAGTTCGTGAAACATACGACGCATTGACTGAAGTTGTTCAAGAAGCTCTTACAAACGAAGCTACAGATAAACTAGCTCTAGTAAACTTAGTAACTTTTTATAAAACTGAGAAAGATGCTTCTGTTAAACGTAATCCTGCCACAGGCGAACCTGTAGATGTTCCAGCTTATACTCGTTTAACAGCAAAACCTGTTAAAAGTTTGAAAGATTCTGTACGTTAATTTTTAGTGTGTAAAGAGAGAAATAATATTTCTCTCTTTTTTATTTCTGTTATAATTGAGATTTATATGAAAATAGATATTGAAAAAGAAGCCTTAGGAGATGTTGGATTAAATCAAATGGGTTTGAATGTTAATAGTTTAACATTTAAAACATTAATTGATGGTATTTATAATAATAAACTGGGTGCAGTTATAAGAGAAATATCATCCAATGCTAGAGATGCACACATCAAATCAGAAAATACAGATCCTTTTGAAATTATTTTAGATACAAATAGTTCAAACTTAGTTGCTAAAATGACTATTAAGGATTATGGAAATGGTCTAACTAAAGAAGAAATGATTAAGTATTTATGTACTTTGAATTCTTCTTCTAAAAGAGATTCTAATGATTTTATTGGATTTTTAGGTATTGGGTCTAAGTCTCCTTTTTCATTAGTAAATAATTATAATTTTACATCTTACAAAGATAATAATAAAATTGTTTTAAATTTTTTTAGAGCTGATAATGAAACACCTCATTATGATATCGTAACAGAACCTTCAGATGTTACTGTCAATTCAGTTGAGTGTAATATTATTTTTTACAATCAAACTATATCTGTGCAAGATACTTTATCTGAAATTTATAAACAATTAATTTTATTTGATATTCAACCTAGAATTATTGTTAATAATATTGAAGAAAATAAAACAGAAATATATGAACCTGAAAATTTCTTTTCTAAAGTAACTGAAACAGAACATTATTTTAAATTATCTAGAGATGATAGTCCGTATTATGAAGACTTACATAGAAAGTATACTAGTTGTAATCTACTAATTTCTTTAGGTAATGTTATATATCAGTATAAAATTTCAAATTATTATAATGTAAGAAGCACTTCTGCTGATACTTATATTTTCAAATTCGATCCTCAAGAATTATCTTTTAATGAAGGTCGAGAATTTATTGTAGATGTTCCTGCTAATTTCGCTAAAATTAGAAATAAATTAAACTCTATTTTTCAAGAATTACCTATAGTACATTTATGTAAACTTAACGAAACATATTTTGAAGATTTTCGTGATTATCTTAGAAAAAAGACTAGTGTATCTAATGTAAAAGGTACACCTAAATATGATTTGGAAAATGATATTGAAATGGTACATGATGTGTTATCATTTTTAGTCTATTCTTCAATGTCTTTTTTAAATAGCAGAATTGCTGTTGAGTTATTTGATTTTAATTTATCTTTGTTACAGACTTTTTTAAGAGTTATAAATTTACATGTAACTTTAAATCAATTAGAATATCCTTCTTTAATTGATACTCATATCTATTTATCAAGATTTAAAAAATATTATTATATAAATAATATTGAAACTAAACTTGAAAAAATTAATTATTTGTATCTAACATCTTCTACTTTAAACCCTTATTTCGATGCTTTGCAAATTAAAAAATTGCTAGCAAAGAATACAGCTTTAGTTATTATCACTACAAATAAACATGATACTTACGATGCTATTTTAAATAATTTTAATACTTTAGTTAAATATTTACCTGAATCTAAGATGTTTACTGCTTTAACTTTTAAAAAAGTTTATAACGATATTTATAATCTAATTAGAAAACCTATAAAACCTAAAACAACTGCTGCAAGTTCAGAACCTGTTGTTAAAAAAACTGTTTCAGCTGAAGGTTATCCTATAGGTAAAAAATTAGATCTTACTTACTGTTTAAAAGATCAAAAAGTAAATGTTAATAAGACTTATGTAGAATTTGCAAAAATGATAGATAAGGGGCTTAATTCATACTATAATAAAGGAATGCATGTTTTAATTAGTAAGAATATTGTTTCAACAGAAGAAGAAAAAAACATAGTATTAAAAGCTATAGAAAATAATAATTTCGATTATTATAAATTTCATTTTGTGTTTGAAATAGATAATTCAGAGAGTTTTAATAATTTAATTGAATTTTTTAATATCTATCGTGGCACTAAGTTTTCTAATACAGCGCATATTCATCTTGTTTTAGATAATAATTTTGATATAGATTATACTAAATATAAACATCTGTTTTTAAATTATTATATTACAAAGAACATGAATAAGAACTTCTCAGATTTTAATACTAAAGTTTATAAAGATTTTCAACTACAAAAAACTTTATTTTTTTATGTGTTAAATAATATGAGTATAAACGTACCTAAAATTTCTTTTATTTTATTATTATCTCTTATAAATAATGAATTATGTTTAAGAAATGACTATGTTGACCTTACTCATTATAGTTACTATACTATGCATCACTATTCTAGTTTTTCAACTTTATTTAATAATGCAGAAGAAGACTTAGTTAATTTGTTTATTAAAAAATATAATTTTGAAGATTTTAATTTAGAATTTTCTGAAGAAGCAAAACAACTAACACCTGAAATAAATTACGAAGCTCTTTGGGAAAAACTTTTCCCTGAGAGTCCTTTACCAGAGGAAGAATAATATGAGCTTTAGTCAAAAACTAACTGATATGTATAATCTTTTACAACAAACTAACGGTTCTTTAGAAATAGTTAATTCAAAGATTTTTAAAGATTATATTGAAAGTTTAAATTCAAAAGATTTTGCAGAAGCTGTTTTTGTATATGGTTCTGAAGTTAGAGATGAGGAGGCTGGAACTATTGATAATTATGTTTTAGCATTGATATCAACTGTTGAAGATCTTTATAAAAATAAACATAAAGAAGAAATTGAAAATGACCTAAAATTATTTTCAATTTATAATATAGGTTTAGCCAATATGTGTTTATATTTTTGTGAAAGAGTTGGTTTTAAAAATAATATTACTCTTACATCTGGTCGTATATTAGATATTAATAAAAGTATTTTTTATTTAAGAAAATCATTAGTATTAATGGAAAAAACTATTGATGTAGCTCCAGGATTATATTTACATCAATGTATAAGAACTTTAGAATATATATTTTCTGTATTTCTTAATTACAATGTTGATAATAATAATATCCCTGTTGATTTGGATTCTGTATATGTCTTTATTGATCAGTTAGATAATGACAATATTTGGCAAGAATTAGCTCGACAAATGAAATCTAAATATAACCTTTAAACAACTTATAAAATACAAAAAACAGTATAGGAGTATTTACTATACTGTTTTAATAAATCTTGTGCAGACGTATATAATATGGAAAAAACACTAACTATTGTATTTTCAAATAAATGTAATTTGTCATGTTCTTTTTGTTGTGTTAAAGACTCTTTGAATAAAGGCGAAGTTATTACAGCTAAAGAAGCTTATAATTTTATAGAATGGCAAATTTTATTAGACACTAAAAAAGATTATCTAATTGAATTCTTTGGAGGTGAGCCGACAGTTCATTACAAAGATATAAAAGAATTATTTGAAATTATAAGATTTAAATGTTATGAAGATTCTACAACTTCTTCATACCTTCGTCTAGCTCTTGAAAAATTATCTTATAGGATTTATACAAATGGTGTATATAACTTACACATAAAAAATGATAAATCTTTTTGGTCTATGTTTGACGATATTATTTTATCGGTCGAAGGAGAGTACACAGACTCTGTAGGTAGACACCCTAATAAATATAGTTATGATTTAGCTATACATAATTATAAAGATCTTTTAACTTATGCTAATGTAGGTATCGCTTTTGTATTAGCCGAAAATACCGATGTAGATAGAATCTTTAAATATTTTCAAAATATGGGTACAAGGTATTATACTTATGAAGTAATGACTTTAATAAATGATGATAAAGATGGCAAAATTTCTTTAGAGTATCTTTATAAAGTTTTTGAAAATATTTATCAAAATATTCTTTTACATAATATAAATAATTTTGATAATTATTATATTTTTAGTGTACCTAGAGAATTACTAGCTGGTTATAATTACTTTACTAACTCTAAACACCATAGTTGTTTAGATACTATGAGAAGTTTAAGTCCTTTAGGTAATATTTATTTTTGTCGAGATTTGGCTGTATCTGAAGAGCATCTATATCCTAAATCTAGTGATGATAATGTTTTCTTTAAGTCCAATATTGTAAATCCTTTTAATATAAAAGATTTACAATTAGACAAGGATTCAGATAGCTTTTTAGAAAGTGCTAGAGAGTATGACGTACTTACAGCCTGTCCTGTTAAGTCTTTTGAATTCATCCATCTTACTAAAGATATGTCCAACCCTCTTTGGATAAAAGATAAAGATTTTCAAGATTTATTGATAAGACCTTTATTTGAATTGATGTGGGATACTTTTCATATTTATCATAAAACAACTGACATAAATTTTTATAATTTCTATAAAGAAAGAGTAGAATTTTATGGAGAAATATTAGAAAAATTTAAAAATACTTATTCAAATTGAGGTTTTAATTGATATTTTTAGAATATTTTTGTAATGATATAAACCTGAATAATAAGATTTTTACTTTTAAGCTTCCAGCTAAAGATGACTATCAGTTTTTAAAAGAATGTTTTGACAATAATTTTGAAATTAATGATATTGAAAAAGATAATATTGATTACTTAAATGATAATATAATATTAGTAGAGTTTGAAAATAAATTATTAGGTTTTATAAAAATATATTATAAATCTTCGTTAGACGCGTATGGGTTTAATTCTTTTTTACATCCTACAACTTCTTTAAAACTTTTTAAAGATTTTACAATTTATTCTTGTTATAATTTATCTAAAGGTCTTTCTTTTTTAAATAAAGAAGTGTATAATTTTTATTTAGATGTTCCTTCATTAGTTATAGCTAAATGGGTGAAACAAGTATCTATGTCTTTAAGAACATTTAAGATATATCCTAATTATATTATTTGTTACACTTCTTTTTCAAATTTACACTTAAAAAATATCCTTTTAAATATAGAATAACCTTATGTTGCAAGTTATTACTATTAATAAATCTGAAACAGAAACTAATAATAAGTTATGGAAAGATTTATTGATAAATGCATATAATTATACTTATAAAAATAATGATTTTTCTGAAGAAATTACAGACAATAATTTAGAAACTTTTTGGAATTATTTACACACTGATACAGTGCAAATAGTTTTACGTCAAAATAAATTTATCGGTTTTTTCTTTAATAAAATAAATAGTATTAATAAAGAGATTACTTTCTTTTTATTTATATACTCTCAAGCATGTCCTATGTCTTCTAGGTCTTTAATGAAATGTGCTGTTATAAGATCTCTTTTAATATCTTTTAAAAACAAAAAAGATATAAATAAATTAGAATTTTTTACTTGGCATCCTTCTTTAATACATGTCGCTAGAAATATAATACCAATCACTACACACATGATTACTTCAGACTATATAGTTTGTTACTTACCTTTTGATAATTTACTAGAAGATCTTACAAAAAATAAGTTAAAGTTATATTTAGGTGTAGAAGATTATCATACAATAGATATTGATAACTTTAAGGTATTTTATTAATGACTATTTTTTACCGTTCTGAAAATTTTACTGCTTCACATTCTTCGGATACTGTATCCTTAGATGTTACTTATAAAATTAAAGACTCTGTTAGATCTGTTCACAAATGGAATTTAAAATTAAACGATAAGATAATTTTAAACTCTAAATTTAAAAATGATTATCTAAATCTTTGGAAATATTATATAGATATTTCCCTTTCAACATTAAAAGTTAATAGAATTTTAATAATTGGAGGTGGTAATCAATTACTATCTAATTACTTACTTAGTAAGTATCCTTGTAATATTACCATTTTAGATCCTTTAGCTTATTTGTATCTAACACCTAATTTTAAAAATATATTAAAAACTAAAATGTTTGTTAATTGTCAAGACAAAAATGATTTAGAATTAAGAAAAATGGTTCCTGTAGATATGACTTTAATTGAAGCATATGAAGATGGAATTTTAGAAGATAATTCTTTTGATATGATTTTGGTAGATAATTATATAGATACTTTATATACTAAATATAAAATGTATAAAGAAATAATTACTCAATATTATTAAAAAATATAAAAAGAAAAAGGGGTTTTAATAATAAATCATAATTTTTCATTAAAAAAAATAACAAATAAAATGAAAAGTTCTTTAGATAATGTCGACTTAGATATAGTTCAAGATGATATAAATTATTACAATATCTATTTGAATAAATTAAACGATTTATTATGTGAGACTGATCACATATTTAAATTAAATACTAAATTAACAATGTACTGTAAAGTATTTCCTGGTATGATTTGATATGTATAATATTATTGAAGCTCTTCATCAAAATATAAGTAAAGAAAAACCTTTAGTGAGTTTAGATGATAAACTATATTCAAGATTTTATCTGAACCCTTCTAGTAGTATGTCTTACTCTAGTATAGATGGTTCACCTATCGGAGCTTGTATAAAACAAGTTTGGTTAGATAAGAAAAACTATCCAATTACTAATCCTATTACAACTTACAGTGAATATATTTTTGAAGCTGGTAAGTTATGGGAAAAATGGCTAATAGATCAGTATAAATCTATGGGCATTTATTTAGATAATAGTGTTAAAATCGTTGACAATGAGTTAGGTATTTCTGGTGAAATAGATATTTTACATAAAAATCCTGAAGATAATTCTATAGAAGTTACAGAGTGTAAGACATATAATGGGTCTTTTTCTTACGTTACTTCTGAAGTTTTAGGTACTGATAAAGAACCACCAAAACCTAAAGATTCTTATTTACTTCAATGTGTTACTTATCTTTTAATATTAAGAAAATATAATATAAGTAAAATTAATTTAATTTACTTAGACAGATCTGTATCTAAAATATGGAATCATAAACAATTTTTAATTTATCTAGATGGTAATAAAATATATTATGATACTTATTTTAAAAATAAATTAATTACAATAGAAGAAGATAGATTTACAAC
>RRZU011910277.1_pt1 | contig 10369 bp, 11 predicted proteins | sample 2165561 | NCBI WGS metagenome assembly RRZU01 (sample SAMN10456909, study PRJNA506462) | wastewater metagenome | isolation source: wastewater sludge | place: USA: Moscow, Idaho | reverse complement strand
GACGACGTCGACGCCCCGCGCACCGGCGCCAAGCGCAAGGAAATCTCGATCTCAGCCCTGGGCGCCGGGTTACTCGAAGGAATCTCCCAGAACATGGTGATGCTTCCCCACGCGCTCACGCAGTAGTTTGGCCTGGAGCTCACGCACCCGGAGTCCAAGAGGAACACCACCTTCTCCGAGCTGGGAACCATTCGAGTGCATCCGCACTCGCAATACTATCGAGCACCACCACTGACTCGTCGTACAACTTCCATTCAGTACGCGAGTATGCCTCGGCTGCGATCAGCAACATTTGGGAGACCTCACCGTGGAGCAACACCTCGCTCAGAATCCCAGGCTCGGCGCACTCCTCAGCCAGCGTATCCAGAACAGCTTCGACCTTCTGGATTCGACCAGTGACCAACGGAACGTCCCAACGGGGCCGTAGTTCTCCCCCATGCTGGTACGGCACATACGACGTCAGATCTCCGTACGGGATGAAACACAGCCCAAATGCTCCATCGTCTTGATAAATACTGACGACGACGTCGCGATCAGTACCCTTACCTCGGAGCCAATGGAAAGGTGTCCTGCCGTCAGATGGCGTTGCCCAAGCGAGCGGAACATCGTCGTCCACCTCGAGAGCCCACTCCATTCCCTCCCACGAACGTAGTTCTGAGGATGCAAGGAGGAGCGCAGCCGAGACGTTTCGCCCCAGCCATCCGCTCCTGTCCGGAATTTGGGCCGATGCCATCAAGTCCGCGACTGACTCCTGCGTCATTGCCTCAAGATCTTGCCACCGCGGTAGATCACCCGATCCACGCGCCGCAGAGAACACCGGAAAATCGTTGCTGTCTTCACGAAAGACCTCCCAAACTTCCCTCCGATCAGAATCCGTGAACGTCCACCCAATGCCCACCCGGCCGCGCACGTTGTTAACAACGCTCACATGCCAACGAGATCGCCAATCAGTCATGGCATCTTTCTACACCATGCCATTCGACTGCGGGTTGCGGATGGCGGTTCTCATCTTGACCCAATCTTCGTTCCCATTTCGGCTATTGCCATACCGGTCCAGTGAGGGTTGTGGCGTTCAGTCAAGTATTCTGCCTGGCAAAAACCTTCACTGGTCGCCACAACCCTCACTGATCCACATGAGCAGCCCTGGCAGGCCGGAACCCCACATTCAACAAAAATGACGAAAAGCCGAATCCCATCTCCGAAAATTTCGTCATTCTCGGAAACACCCGCAAGCGGTGTTCCACTCGGATTTCCTCATTGTGGAGCTAAGGGGATTCGAACCCCTGACCTCTTCCATGCCATGGAAGCGCGCTACCAACTGCGCCATAGCCCCTCGGACCTGTATAACTTTACAAGTTCCGATCGCCCGGCACAAACTGACAGCGGGCGGTTTTCTGAGATTCACACCACGCGAACCCCAGCCCAGCACCAGCCCGGCCCACACACCCTACTTGAGCGTCATCCGCGCGGCATTCACCGGCGCAATTGTCTGGTTGTAGTGCGTCAAACACCAGTTGGGCATGCGGTTAGACTGCGGAATAAGCATTGCCCAATGGCAATTATCCAATCCCCGCAACCCATTCCAGTCATCGGCAACGGTTCCCAGCAGCGTGGCAACGCCAGCACGGATGGCAGCGCCGTGCGCTGTCACCAACAAGGTGCCGCCGTCCATTTGCGCAGCAGCTTCGGTCACCGCAGCAGCGACCCGCGCCCCCACCACAGTGTTCGGCTCAATATCAAGACCAACAGGCTGCCCGCCGTTGCGCCACACCTCGTACTGCTCAGGGTCGCGCGCGAGGATCTCGTCGCGGTTCAACCCTTCCCATTGTCCGTAGTCGCGTTCCTTGAGGCGCTCGTCAAGTTCCACTGGGAGGCCCACCAACTCCGCGACACACCGCGCAGTATCAGCAGCCCGCGACAACGGCGAACTGAGAACCCGCACCGGCTCCAAGGCCGCGATCTCGATACCCACAGCAGCAGCTTGTGCTCGGCCCACATCGTTCAAGGGAAAGTCCTGCGAACCCTGGATACGCACTTGCACGTTGAGGTCAGTCTGCCCGTGGCGCCAAAGAACGACGCGCCCGGCGGTCACTCCTCAGTCCCCGCAAGCAGACGGTCCAGAGTGCTTGGCTCCTCACTTTCAAGCTCAATGCCCAGGTCAATCGTGGGGCAATCGCCCCACAGCTTCTCCAGGGCATAAAACTCACGGTCCTCGTCCTTCTGGACGTGCACGATGAGATCGCCGTAGTCCAGCAGCACCCAATGGATCTCTGCATCCAGACCCTCACGGCGCTTCCGCTTGAGCCCCACCTCGTGGAGCGCACGCTCCACACCATTGACGATGGCACGCAGCTGGGGATCGCTCGACCCCGATATCACAAGGAATACCTCGGTGACGACTAGCCGCTCGGACACGTCCAGGGCAACGATGCTCGTCGCTTTCACATCGGACGCCGCTTGCGCAGCCTCTCGTGCAAATTCCTTGATTTCTTCAGATGCTGACACGGTTCTCCTCTTGCAGTGAATCGACCGTTTGAGCAACGGCCACAGAAAACTTCGGCGAAATTTCGCCATCTGGGTAAGCCCCCCACGACCTCACCCCAAACCCGATGAACCAACCAACCGCTAGTCCACCAAGAATAAAAATAAGGATCAAGAGGATGCCATGACGTTTTGGTTCGGCGAGTTCACCGAGATCATACTCGGTTTCGACACGTTCGGCGTCGACGACGGCGTCCGCTACACCGGCGTCGACGCCGGACACGGTTCCAGTCGCGACGCTACCCTCGAGAACATCTCCTGGCGCTTCGTCGTCGTCCGATACGAAACGCTCAAAAACGGAACTCCGGACCAATTCACCTTCACGTTCAGCAACCTCGTCGCTTCTCGTGGCCCGAGGTGACGAACGCTGGGCCTGCGCCTCCCGCTTGCGCCGCTCCTCCAGCGGCGATGGCCCCTCGGTAATGGGCGCCAGCAGTCCCCGTTCCCTCAGTTCACGTCGGGATAGGCGCGGCTTCTCCTCGCTCATCCGTTCCCATCCTTTCCCGGTGAAGGGCGCGGTATCGGCCGGTATTCTCGATAGAGTCGATACTTAGCGATGTACTGGACCACGCCGTCGGGCACCAAATACCAGATCGGGGCGCCGCGCTCCACGCGCTTTCGACAGGCCGTGGAAGAAATGGCCATCGCCGGAACTTCCATGACGGTCACGCTCTCAGGAGGCAGACCACTGACGTCAAGCTTGTGCCCTGGGCGGGTCACCCCGACGAAGTGGGCCATCTGCCACAGTTCCTCAGAATCCTTCCAGCCGAGAATCTCAGGAAGAATGTCCGCGCCCGTGATGAAGTAAAACTCGGCGTCCGGGTAGAACTCGCGCAGGTCACGTAGCGTATCGATGGTGTAGGTCCAGCCCTCGCGCTCAATATCCACGCGAGACACGGAGAATCGCTGATTTGACGCGGTAGCAATGACCGTCATGAGGTAGCGATGCTCAGGAAGCGTCACCTCGCGGTCGATCTTGTACGGTTGGCGCCCCGTCGGAACAAACACCACCTCGTCTAGACCGAAGTGATTCTGTACCTCAGAGGCGGAGACCAAATGCCCATGATGGATCGGATCGAACGTTCCGCCCATGATTCCGATGCGCCGCGGGCGCCCCGGGGCCTTCTCGACGGGCACATGAACGTTATCGGACATGCCCGTCCCCTTCGACAATCCACGTGGTGGTGGTCAGTTCGGTGAGGCCCATGGGGCCGCGGGCGTGCAGCTTTTGGGTGGAGATGCCGATTTCGGCTCCCAGGCCAAGTTCGCCGCCGTCGGTGAAGCGGGTGGAGGCGTTGACCATGATCGCCGCGGAGTCGATAGCTCCGGTGAACTGGCGCACCGCAGCCATATCCTGCGACACGATGGCCTCGGTGTGTCCAGACGAGTAGCTGCGAATGTGTTCGATGGCTTCCTCTTCGGACTCTACAACACGCACCGCCATCTCCAGGGCCAGGTATTCGGTCTCCCAGTCCTCCTCGGTGGCGGCAAGAACCGTGACACCTTCGGGGGCAAGTTCGGCCGTGGCCGGGCAGCCGTGCAGCACGACATTTCGATCTGCCAACTCGCCCAGCACCTGCGGAAGGAATTCTGCGGCGACGGCGGCGTGCACCAACAGCGTCTCGGCCGCGTTGCAGACGCTGGGGCGATGCGTCTTCGCGTTAATCGCGATCGCAAGGGCCTTGTCCAGGTTGGCGGCACGGTCAATGTAGACGTGACAGTTGCCCACGCCGGTTTCAATGACGGGCACCAGCGATTCCCGCACCACCGTCTGGATGAGCCCGGCTCCTCCGCGCGGGATAACGAGGTCCACAAGCCCGCGAGCGCGCATCAGCGCCACCGCGCCCTCGCGCCCGTACCCATCGATGGTTTGTACCAGATCGGCGTCAAATCCATGGTCGACGACGACGCCGCGCATGACCTCAACGAGGATCGCGTTCGTTTCGAGGGCCGCACGTCCACCACGCAGGAGAACGGCAGATCCCGCCTTGAGGGCGAGGGCTGCGGCATCGACGGTGACATTTGGACGCGCTTCATAGATCATTCCAATAACGCCCATGGGCACGCGCTGCTGGCGCAACACCAAGCCATTGGGCAAACGCTGACCACGTACTACTTCGCCCACCGGATCCGGAAGGGAGGCCACATGCCGGGTTGCATCCGCAATTCCAGAAATTCGTTCTTCGGTGAGGAGGAGACGGTCAAGCAGCCCCTCCCCCATCCCATTCTCGCGCCCGGCGTGCATGTCGCGAGCATTTGCCTCGACGATCTGGGATGCAGCAGACTCCAAAGCGTCAGCAATACCAAGCAACAGTGCATCTTTGGTGCTGCTGGTAGCCTCTCGAAGGGCTCGCGAAGCAATCTGTGCGTGTCGAGCTGCCGCCTCGACGCCTTCTACGGGTGTCAAATTCGCCATGGGGCAAGCCTACGTGCTTTTATCCTCCCGCGGCGAAGTCGCGTCCCAGATAACAACAGTTTTCTTGTGCAATTCCATTGTTCGGGAATACCCCGGGTAACATCATCGTTCTACGTGTAGGAGTGGCCACAAGGGTCCTCAGAATACGAGAGGTAGATATGGCAACCATCGCCGTCACTGCAGAGAACTTCAATGACACGGTCAAGGAAGGCACCGTCCTTCTTGACTTTTGGGCTTCCTGGTGTGGTCCGTGCCGTCAGTTCGCCCCCATCTTCGACAAGGCCTCCGAGGCTCACGACGACGTTGTGTTCGGCAAGGTAGATACCGAGGATCAGCAGGAGTTGGCGTCCGGCTTTGGCATCACCGCTATCCCCACCCTCATGGCCTTCCGCGATGGTATCCGCGTCTTCGAGCAGGCTGGCGCTCTTCCCGCCGCTGCTCTTGAGGATCTCATCGGTCAGTTGAACGCTCTTGATATGGATGCCGTTCGCGAGAAGATTGCCGAGATGGAGGCTGGGAAGTAAATCCCGTACTTCTCATGAGCTCATGAAAGGGGTCCGCAGGAAAACCTGCGGACCCCCTTCGCTTGATATCTCACCGCAAACGGGTGATTGGCGACCATGTCTCGGGCGGTTGCCTTATTCAATTGTTGGGCGCCGAGCACACTCAGCACCCAATGTGTTCGTTACTTCATCCCTCCAGAGAGGTGGCGCGCGCCTTCAGCAGTGGAAGGACACCGCGAATCACAGAAGCAAGATCCGTGGGCAGAGAGGCCGGGAGGAAGATGATACCGTCCGCGGCTCCCAGGCCGATCCACGACTCCACCAAGTCCGCAACATCGTAAACGGTGCCCACCACAGAAGCCTTGCCCTCAAATGCGGGGGCTCCCTGCATAGCTCCGATCAACAGTGCACGTTCATTCGCTGCCTGCTGACTTCCAGAGATCACAATGCCGATCTCGACCAGCACGCTCAGCGACCGATTCTGCTTCTTCGCTGCGGAGCGCAGGGCGAAACGCGCTTCGCGCGCCTTGTGCGGATCGGCCGTGAGGAGTCGGATCGAATCTGCCCACGAAACGAGCACGGCCACGTCGAGCTCCGCCAGATCGTCAACGTGTACACGCACTGTTATGTGAACACCGCGGGCACGCGCCTGTGCCGCGAGCTCAGCTAGCCGCATCACATCAGCGTTATCAACCACCGCAACCTCGATGCAGCCCCAGCCGTCACGCTGCTTGGCAAGCAGTGCGATCGCCTCCTCGAAGCTCTCTTTGTCGCCTGGAATCTCTGCCGAGAATCCACCTTCACCGGCATCGAGAATACGTGCCATCGTTCGCACCGCATCCATGGCGCTGACGCGATCGGAGCGCGTCTGAAAGTCCATGGATAGCGAAATGAAATCCAGCCCACCCGAGCAGGAAGCACCAGCGCACGACGCAAGTTTGGGGAAATTGACATACTCAACTGGCAGGTCGAGTCCGAGTGACGCATACTCATCTGCGGATACCGCGCCAAGAAGGCTGAGGTCAACACCGATGAAAGCATCGGTCATGCGCTCTTGCTCGCGAGAATCGGAGTTGGTTGATGCATCGATGGTGGGCAACTGGACTGTCATAGTCTTCTATCCGTTCACGGTATGTGCTAAGTCCGGGAACTGCGCTATGGGCTGGTAACGCAGGGCCTTGGCTGGTGGATTCTTTCGGGCGGCGGCAGGGTTATTTGCACATTCGCCAAGAAGAACTCCCACGATGGAGGGCATACGTGAAAGCAAAATCGTCGAGGATTTCCATGGTCTGAAGCTGAGCCATTGCTTTCATCCCTTCCAGCACATTGTGTTGAGGAGAGCCCGCTGGTGGCGGGGTGTATCCGTTGGGAGGATACGGAGCAAGAGTAGACAGTAAATCGTCCGTATATCAAGACGAAAAATCCTAAGAGTGGACGATGTCACGATTGGAGTGCTAGTGGGTCTATTGTCCCGCAGCCGTGCAAAGTATCCAGCACATTCGTATCGTTGATACGTGAAAAAATGGCCCTGAAAACCTCATGACAAAGGCGTATCGCTAACTTACCTCACCGTAGTTACCTCGGGGAACAGTCGAGAAGGCACAATGACCACCCGCACTACACGACAAAAAGTAACAGCTTTTGTATCATGCGTCCCATTGCTCAATCAGCGCACTTCACGATTTCTTGTGCGCACAAGATCATTGACGTGAACCACAGGACGGAGGCCGTGAGCCTCCTCACGATTAACCGCAATACGTGCTAAGTCCTCTGAGGAGAAGCCCGAAAGGCCTCGCCCAATCACGTGCCCGGTCATCTCTCGAATCTCCACCAAATCGCCAGCTGCGAAGCGCCCGGCAACCGCCATAACGCCCACCGGAAGAAGGGACGTACCCCGGCGACGAAGTGCGGCCGCGGCGCCGTCGTCGACAATGATCTTGCCCCGAACCTGCGCGGCATGTTCAAGCCACAGGCGGCGAGCGCTGGAGCGGCGCCCGGTGGGATAGAACCAGGTGCCTACTGTCTCGCCCTCGAGGGCGCGGCCAATATTCTCCGCGGATGTGAGAAGGACGGAAACTCCACCCGAGCAGGCAAGGTCCGCCGCATCCACCTTGGTGCGCATCCCGCCGGTACCCACATTGGACCCACGACTGGTGATTTCTAACCCCTCCAGCTGCCCCATGGCACTCACTTCAGAAATTAGCCGCGACCCAGGGACACGCGGCGGCGCCGTATAGAGGCCATCCACATCCGTGAGCAGGATGAGGGCGTCGGCGTCCACCAAATGCGATGTGAGCGCGGCGAGGCGGTCATTATCGCCAAAACGCAGCTCGTCGGTCACCACGGCGTCGTTCTCGTTGACGATCGGGATGATCCCCAGCGAGAGCAGCGTGGAAAGTGCACCTTGCGCATTGGCGTAGTGACGCCGATTAACCACATCCTCGGCCGTGAGAAGCACCTGGCCGATAGTGATATTAGCTTTGGAGAACTCCGCCTGATAGGCAGCCATAAGCCGCGACTGCCCCACCATCGCCGCCGCCTGATGCAAATGCATCTCGTGTGGCTTCCCATTCAACCCCAACGGGGCAATACCCGCTGCAGCCGCACCCGAAGAGACCAGAACAACCTGCTGGCCACGGGAATGGGCAGCACTGAGCACAGAGGCCAGCCGGGCGAGCTGCTCCGAGTTCAGGTTGCCATCAGGCAGCGTCAGAGAAGATGAACCCACCTTAACGACGATACGCTTTGCCCGACCCAGCAGATGACGATTGAGGAATGAAGCCTTCACATAGGCTATGGTGCCACTATTCAGCCGAAGGGTCGGTCCAGTGTCCAGCCTCGCGCTCCATCCACAGCTCCTGGCGCGCCTCTTCCTTAGCGTCCATACGATCCATGTAGGCGTCACGGCGCTGCTTGCGCGATGGGCGAGCATTTTCGTCCACGCGCAGATCGGTTCCACGCGGTCCCAACAACTCGGCGCCCGTCTGCATGGTGGGCTCCCAATCAAAGATGAATCCGGAATCCTCCGGCCCGATGACCACCATATCCCCGGCCCTTGCACCGGCGCGCAGAAGTTCCTTCTCGATACCGATGTTGTTCAGGCGATCGGCGAGGTAGCCAACTGCTTCGTCGTTGTCGAAGTCCGTTTGGCGTACCCAACGTTCCGGCTTCTCTCCACGCACCAAGAAGAAGTCCTCACCGGCGCGCGAACGGCGCGCAATGGAGAACGTTGCCTCGTCGCGTCCACGCGGCCGCAGAACGATACGAGGGGCTTCCTCGGGTTGAGGAGCTTCGGCACGCGCCCGCACCACCGTCTCTGCCAAAGCGAAGGAGAGCGAGCGCAAGCCTTCACGCGACACCGCGGAGATCTCGAAAACGCGCAGACCACGCCCCTCCAGATCCTCACGCACGAACTCTGCCAGCTCACGGGCCTCGGGCACGTCAATCTTGTTGAGGACCGCCAGGCGCGGGCGCTCCATGAGCGGCACGCGATCCTCCGCCGGGGGGATCTGATCGGCGTAAGCCGCCAGCTCTGACTCGATAAGCTCGTAATCGGAGATCGGGTCGCGCCCTGGCTCCAGCGTGGCGCAATCTACCACGTGCACGATCACCGCGCAGCGCTCGATATGACGGAGGAACTCTAGGCCGAGCCCCTTGCCCTCAGATGCTCCAGGAATGAGGCCCGGAACGTCAGCAATGGTGTAACGCTCCTCACCCGCCTGCACCACACCAAGATTCGGAACAAGGGTGGTGAAGGGGTAGTCCGCGATCTTCGGGCGTGCTGCGGACATCGCGGCGATGAGAGAAGACTTGCCCGCGCTCGGGAAGCCCACGAGAGCCACATCCGCCACGGACTTCAGCTCGAGCACAACGTCACGCGCCTCGCCCTCATCGCCCTTCAGAGCGAAACCTGGGGCTTTGCGCTTGGGAGAAGCGAGAGCGGAATTACCTAGACCACCCACGCCGCCACGCGCGGCAATGTAGCGAGCACCAGCTCCTACGAGATCCGCCAGCACGTCACCTTCCGTGGAACGCACCACGGTGCCGGAAGGGACCTTGAGAATCAGCGACTCGCCATTCTTTCCAGCGCGCCAATTACCCGCACCCTGGGAGCCATTTTCTGCCCTCTGGTGCGGAGAGTGGTGATAGGTGAGCAAGGTGGTGACTTGCGGGTCAACTTCAATGACGACATCGCCGCCGTGCCCGCCGTTGGCGCCGTCCGGCCCACCAAGGGGCTTGAACTTCTCGCGATGCACCGAAGCGCACCCGTTACCGCCGTTACCGGCCTGAACATGAAGGACGACTCGATCAACGAAGCTGGCCATGATTCTCCTCTCGCCGTGGGGCGACTTGGGGAAGTACTGGAATGGTGGCAGGGCCACCAGGAATAGCCGCTCTGGGCGACCTACAGGAGTGACTACTCTGAGCAACCACCTGAAAATGGGAAAAGAAAAGGGGTGGAAGGCATTGCCTTCCACCCCTTCAAAAACCTACGAAACCGAGAATCCTCAGGCCTGCGCAGTGACGATGTCAATAACCTTGCGGTCACGACGGGTGCCGAACTGGACGTTGCCAGCCGACAGGGCGAACAAGGTGTCATCCTTGCCGCGGCCGACGTTCACGCCGGGGTGGAAGTGGGTGCCGCGCTGACGGACGATGATCTCGCCAGCCTTAACGAACTCGCCGCCGAAACGCTTCACACCAAGACGCTGTGCGTTGGAATCGCGCCCGTTACGGGAGGAGCTGGCGCCTTTCTTATGTGCCATCTCTATGACCTGCTCTCTGATAAATCGTTGACGGAGTGGACCGGGCTAGGCCCGAATACTCACTGAATGCCGGTGACCTTGAGGCGGGTCAGCTTCTGGCGGTGACCCTGACGCTTGCGGTAGCCAGTCTTGTTCTTGTACTT
>RRZU010038827.1_pt1 | contig 10369 bp, 9 predicted proteins | sample 2165561 | NCBI WGS metagenome assembly RRZU01 (sample SAMN10456909, study PRJNA506462) | wastewater metagenome | isolation source: wastewater sludge | place: USA: Moscow, Idaho | reverse complement strand
GCCGCCCTGAACCCCGGCAAGGCGCAACCGGCCCAGACCGGCAGAGCGGCGCACCGCGCAAGCGGCTCGATCACGGCGGTCGACGTAACAGACTACCAAGCAACGGTCAGCAAGGACTGGGCCGACAAGGTGGGCAAGGGCGCCGCCGTCAAGTGGCCCGCCTCCACCTCGGTGGGCGGCAAGGGCAACGAAGGCGTGGCCGCCAACGTGGGCCGCATCCGCGGTGCCATCGGCTATGTCGAGTACGCCTACGCCAAGCGCAACAACCTGACCTACCTGCAGGTGCAGAACAAGGCCGGCAAGTTCGTCAGCCCGACCGAGGAAGCCTTCGCCGCCGCCGCTGCCGGGGTGGACTGGTTCAGCCTGCCGGGCATGGGCGTGTCGATGGTGAACCCGACGGGCGATGCCTCGTGGCCCATCTCCACCGCCTCGTTCATCCTGATGTACAAGCAGCCGGCCGACAAGGCGCAGTCCGCCGAAGTGCTGAAGTTCTTCGACTGGTCGTTCAAGAACGGCAAGAAGATGGCTTCCGAACTGGACTACGTGGCCCTGCCCGACAGCCTGACCAACGACATCCGCTCGAAGGTCTGGTCGCAGATCGCCAAGTAAGCCTGGCGGCCCTGCAGCGACCCGACGGCCCGCTGGGGCGCGTCGGGTCGTTTTGTAAGTACAGCGACCCGATAATGACAGCGACGAGGACTGCATGAGCGTGGGAATGACAACCATCAACAACGTGCCGCAACCCCAGCAAGAGCAAACCGGCATGGTTTCGCCCAGCATGGCCGCCATCGCGCGCCGCCAGCGCTGGCAGGACGTGTTGTTCCACCGTGGCACGCAGGCGTTCTCGCTGCTGGTGCTGGCGGCGCTCATCGGCATCATGGTGTCGCTGTTCATCAGCGCCTGGCCCACCTTCAAGACCTTCGGCCTGAAGTTCCTGTGGACGGTGGAGTGGGACGTCGTCAACGAGGAGTTCGGTGCCGCCATCTCCATCGTCGGCACGCTGCTCAGCGCCGGCATCGCGCTGCTCATCGCCGTGCCGCTGGCCTTCGGCATTGCGCTGTTCCTGACCGAGAACTGCCCGACCTGGCTGCGCCGCCCGCTGGGCACCGCCATCGAGCTGCTGGCCGCCGTGCCCTCCATCATCTACGGCATGTTCGGCCTGTTCGTGTTCGCGCCGATCTTTGCCGACTACATGCAGACGCCGCTGCAGAGCCTGCTGGGCGGCATGCCGCTGATCGGCTGGATGTTCGGCGGCGCCATCAACGGCATGGGCATCCTGGCCGCCGGCATCGTGCTGGCCTTCATGATCCTGCCCTACATCGCCGCCGTGATGCGCGACGTGTTCGAGATCGTGCCGCCCATCCTGCGCGAATCGGCCTACGGCCTGGGCTGCACCACCTGGGAGGTGGTGCGCAAGGTGGTGCTGCCGTACACGCAGAAGGGCGTCATCGGCGGCATCATGCTGGGCCTGGGCCGCGCCCTGGGCGAGACCATGGCCGTCACCTTCGTCATCGGCAACGCCAACCGCATGCCGACTTCGCTGTTCTCGCCCGGCACCTCCATCGCCTCGCTGCTGGCCAACGAATTCGGCGAGGCCGCCGACCTGCACCTGAACACGCTGTTCGCGCTCGGCTTCCTGCTGTTCATCATCACCTTCGTGGTGCTGGCGCTGGCCAAGATCATGATCATCCGCGCCGAACGCGCCAAGGGGACCTGACCCATGCAAGCCACGCACGCCAACAACGCGCTTTACAAGAAGCGCCGTGCCACCAACGCCATCGGCCTGGCCCTGTCCATGGCCGCCATGACGCTGGGCCTGATCGTCCTGCTGTGGATCCTGTTCGTGCTGTTCGGCAAGGGCCTGGCGGCGGTCGATCTCAACATGTTCACCAAGGACACGCCGGCGCCCGGCTCCGAAGGCGGCGGGCTGCGCAACGCCATCGTCGGCAGCCTGATGATGCTGGGCCTGACGGTGCTGGTGTCCACCCCGGTCGGCATCCTGGCCGGCATCTACCTGGCCCCATACGGCGACGAGCGCAAGAGGGCCGAGTTCACGCGCTTCGTCACCGACCTCATGCTGTCGGCGCCGTCCATCGTGCTGGGCCTGTTCGTCTACGCCATCCTGGTGGCGCCGATGGGCCAGTTCTCGGGCTTTGCCGGTTCGCTGGCGCTGTCGCTGATCGCCATTCCGGTGGTGGTGCGCACCACCGAGAACATGCTGCGCCTGGTGCCCGGCAGCCTGCGCGAAGCGGCCGCCGCGCTGGGCGCGCCGCGCTGGAAGGTGGCGCTGATGATCACCCTGCGCGCGGCCAAGAGCGGCGTCATCACCGGCCTGCTGCTGGCCATTGCCCGCGTGTCGGGCGAGACGGCGCCGCTGCTGTTCACCGCGCTCAACAACCCGTTCTTCAGCACCAACATGGGCCAGCCCATGGCCAACCTGCCGGTGGTGATCTTCCAGTTCGCCATGAGTCCGTACGACAACTGGATTCGCCTGGCCTGGGGCGGCGCGCTGCTGATCACCCTCACCGTGCTCGCCATCAACGTCGTCGCCCGCGTGTTCTTCCGCGAGAAGAAGGCCGGCCACTGACCGCGCGCCCACCGACGACCGTACAGAACACACAAGGACCACCATGGACATCGCCACCCCCGTGCCTCAAGCCAGCACCCGCAACGGCGGCAACGACATCGCCCAGGAGCGCGTGGCGCTGGAGCTGCGCAACCTGGACTTCTTCTACGGCAATGGTTTCCAGGGCCTGAAGAAGATCAACATGAGCATCCCCGAGCGCAAGGTCACGGCCTTCATCGGGCCGTCGGGCTGCGGCAAGTCGACGCTGCTGCGCACGCTCAACCGCATGTACAGCCTGTACCCGGGCCAGCGTGCCGTGGGCGAGATACTGTTCTACGGCAAGAACATCCTCGACCCGAGCGTCGACGTGAACCTGCTGCGCGCTTCCATCGGCATGGTGTTCCAGAAGCCGACGCCGTTCCCGATGACCATCTACGACAACATCGCCTTCGGCGTGCGCCTGTACGAGAACCTGAACAAGGCCGACATGGACGAGCGCGTGGAGTGGGCGCTGTCGAAGGCCGCGCTGTGGAACGAGGTCAAGGACAAGCTGGGCCAGAATGGCCTGCCGCTGTCGGGCGGCCAGCAGCAGCGCCTGTGCATCGCGCGCAGCGTGGCGGTGAAGCCCTCGATCCTGCTGCTGGACGAGCCGACCTCGGCGCTCGACCCCATCTCCACCGGCAAGGTGGAAGAGCTGGTGCACGAACTGAAGCGCGACTACACCATCGCCATCGTCACGCACAACATGCAGCAGGCGGCGCGCGTGAGCGACTACACCGCCTACATGTACCTGGGCGAGCTGATCGAATTCGGGGCCACGGAAGAGGTGTTCTTCAAGCCCAAACGCAAAGAGACCGAAGACTACATCACGGGCCGCTTCGGCTGACAACACCAGGAGACGTGTCCATGTACGACAAGCATTTGTCCAGCCAGTTCGACAGCGAACTCAACAGCGTTTCGTCCAACGTGCTGGAACTGGGTGGCTTGGTCGAGATGCAGATCAGGCAGGCGATCTACGCGCTGTCCGAGTTCAGCGTCGAGGTGGCCGACCAGGTGGAAAAGGAGGAGGCGCGCGTGAACGCGCTGGAGCTGGAGATCGACCGCGCGCTGTCCAACATCATCGCGCGCCGCCAGCCCACGGCCATCGACCTGCGCCTGCTGCTGGCGATCTCCAAGACCACGGCCAACCTGGAGCGCGTGGGCGACGAGGCCGCAAAGATCGCGCGCATGGTCAAGCGCATCATCGATTCGGGCAAGGCGCGCGTGCTGCCCACGGCCGAACTGCGCCACGCCGCCGACCTGGCCGGCGAGCAGCTGCGCAAGGCGCTGGATGCCTTCGCGCGCCTGTCGGTGGATGACGCGGTGGCCATCATCCGCGACGACGATCACATCGACGAGGAGTTCGACGGCTTCGTGCGCAAGCTCATCACCTACATGATGGAAGACCCGCGCACCATATCGGCCAGCCTCGATCTGCTGACCCTGGCCAAGGCCATCGAACGCATCGGCGACCATGCCAAGAACATCGCCGAATTCATCATCTACATCGTCAAGGGCACCGATGTGCGCCACAGCGCGCTGGAGCACGTGGAGTCGATCACGCAATGAGAACCATGCCACGCGTCCTCATCGTCGAGGATGAGGCGCCCATCGCAGAACTGATCGCCGTGAACCTGCGGCACAACGGCTTCCAGCCCACCTGGGCCATGGACAGCGAAACCGCCCAGCGCGAGCTGGACGCCGTGCTGCCCGACGTCATCCTGCTCGACTGGATGCTGCCGGGCGAAAGCGGCCTGTCGCTGGCCAAGAAATGGCGCAAGGACCCGCGCACCAAGGCCGTACCCATCCTGATGCTGACCGCGCGCGGCGACGAGGCCGACCGCGTGGCCGGGCTGGACGCCGGCGCCGACGACTACATCATCAAGCCGTTCTCCACCAAGGAGATGCTGGCGCGCATCCGCGCCGTGCTGCGCCGCCGCGCGCCCGAGCAGGTGGGCGGCTCGGTGGCCATCGGGCCGCTGCTGCTGGATGCGTCCACGCACCGCGTCTCGTACGACGGCCAGATGCTGAAGATGGGCCCGACCGAGTTCAAGCTGCTGCACTACTTCATGAAGAACGCCGAGCGCGTGCACAGCCGCGGCCAGTTGCTCGACAAGGTGTGGGGCGACCACGTCTTCATCGAGGAGCGCACGGTGGACGTGCATGTCAAGCGCCTGCGCGAGGCGCTGGGCGTGGCCGGCGTGCTGATCGAAACCGTGCGCGGCGCCGGCTACCGCCTGACGGCGCAGCCGCTGGCACAACTGCAGGGCGCGCAGGCGGCCACCTCTTCCTGATATCGTGGGGCCCGCGTTGCGCACGCGGTCCTCATCATGGCCCTCCGGATTCTTTCCTTCATCCTGACGCTGCTGGTCCTCGGCGGGATCGGCGGGGGGTGGCTCGGCTGGCCGGGCGCGCTGGCCGGCGTGGTGCTGGGCGCGGCCATCGTCTGGGGCGTCCATTCGGTGCGTGGCCGGCGCTTCATCGACTGGAGCCGCGAGCCCGACACCTCCGCACCGCCCGTGCTGCGCGGCCTGTGGGGCGAGGCGTCCTACCGCACGGCCCGGGCGCTGCGGGCCGAACAGCAGAAGGCGCGCGACAGCGCCCAGCGCCTCACCGATTTCCTGGCCGCCATCCAGGCGTCGCCCAATGGCGTGATCCTGCTGGACCCGGAAGGCCGCATCGAATGGTGCAACGACATCACCGGGCTGCATTTCGGCATCCATCCGCAGCGCGACCTGCTGCAGCACGTGAGCAACCTGGTGCGCGAGCCGGCGTTCGCCGCCTACTACGCCAGCCGCAACTACGAGCGCGAGGTCAAGATGTTCGGCCGCGGCGGTACCGCCAGCCAGCCGGTCAAGCTGTCGGTGCAGCTGCACCCCTACGGCAGCGGCCACAAGCTGATGCTGTCGCGCGACATCACCGCGCTGGCGCAGGCCGACGCCATGCGGCGCGATTTCGTGGCCAACGTGTCGCACGAGATCCGCACCCCGCTGACGGTGCTGGCCGGCTTCGTCGAGACCATGCAGAGCCTGCCGCTGACCGAGCCGGAGCGCGCCAAGTACCTGGAGCTGATGGCCGCGCAGTCGGCGCGCATGCAGACACTGGTGAACGACCTGCTGCTGCTGTCGCGCCTCGAAGGCAGCCCCTTGCCCGGCGTCAACGAGGTGGTCGATCTGGGGGCGCTGATGGCCCAGTGCGAGAACGAGGCGCGCGGGCTGTCCGAGCTGCTGCATCCCGACGACGCACGGCCGCAGAGGCTGTACTTCGACGCGCTGCCGCCGTTCGAGCTGACCGGCGCCGCCAGCGAGCTGCGCAGCGCCGTCTCCAACCTGATCAACAACGCCGTGCGCTACACGCCGGCCGGCGGCACCATCGACGTGCACTGGGAGCGCCTGCCCGACGGCGGCGCGCGCCTGTCGGTCACCGACACCGGCCCCGGCATCGCGCCCGAGCACGTGCCGCGCCTGGGCGAGCGCTTCTACCGCGTCGACCGCAGCCGTTCGCGCGAATCCGGCGGCACCGGGCTGGGGTTGGCCATCACCAAGCACGTGGCGCAGCGCCATGGCGGTGAATTGCAGGTGAGCAGCCAGCTGGGCAAGGGCTCGACCTTCGCGCTGGTGTTTCCGCCGCCGCGCGTGCGCCCGCTGCCCGCAGGGGCCGCGGCCGTCAGCGCGCTGGCAGCCGCCGCGTGACGCGCACCAGCAGCGCCAGGAACAGCAGCGCCACCAGCCCGAGCGAGCCCGCGCTGGCCAGCCAGAAGGCGCCCGGATCGGCCCAGCGCGGCACGCCGCCCAGGCCGTGGAAGGCCCAGCGGTAGCCGCCCGTCAGCCCAAGGCCCCACAGGAACACGCCGTAGATCAGCAGCGGCGACAGCGTGATGCGGTAGCTGCGCAGCACGAACAGGCTCACGGCCTGCACCGCATCGCCCAGGTGGTACAGTGCCACCCACACCAGCAGGCCCGCCGCCACGGCGATGATGGCCGGCTGGCTGACGTACAGCGCCGCGATCGGGCGCGCCAGCAGGGCCAGCGCCGTGGCCATCACTGCCGCCAGCGCCATGGTGCTGCCCAGGCCCAGCCAGGTGGCGCGCCGCGCCAGCCCCGGCTGCCCGGCACCCAGCCAGTAGCTGGTGCGGGCGCTGGTGGCAATGCCCAGCGCCAACGGCACCATGTACAGCACGGCGGCCATGTTGGAGGCGATCTGGTGCCCCGCCGCTGCCGTGGTGCCCATGCGCGAGATGAACAGCGCCATGAAGGTGAACGACGACACCTCCACCAGCACGGCCAGCCCAGCCGGAATGCCCAGGCGCAGGAAGGCGCCGAGCTGCGGCCAGTCGGGCCGCTCCATGCGGCGCCACAGCGCGTAGGGGCGGTAGAAGCCCTGCGTGAGCAGCAGCCACAGCGCAAAGCCCAGCAGCGCGTAATTGACCACCAGCGTGGCCCAGGCGCAGCCGGCCGCGCCCTGCGCCGGCAGCCCGGCGCCGCCGAAGGTGAACCACACCGACAGCGGAATCTTCAGCCCCAGCGAGCCGATCTGCAGCGCCGACACCAGGCGCGGCTTGCCCAGGCTCTGGTTCAGCGTGCTGTAAAGGCGAAACAGCAGCGCCGGCGGCAGGGCCCAGGCCAGCACCGCCAGGTAGCGGCGCACTTCCACCTGCAACTCGGCCGGCACGCCGGCGGCGTTCAGCAGCGGGCCGGGCGACAGCAGCGCCACCATGCCGACCACGATGGTGGCCGCGCACAGGTACAGCGACTGCCGCACCGACGGCCCCACGGCGGCGTTGCGCCGGCTGCCGTGCAGCTCGGCCCACACCGGCAGCAACGCCTGCAGGATGCCCATCAGGCCGACGTAGACGCTGATGTAGACGGCCGTGCCCACGGCCAGCGCGGCCAGCGCGGTTTCGGAATAGCGGCCCGCCACCACCGTGTCGGTGACGCCAAAGGCCATCACCGCCAGCTGGCCGACCAGCACCACGCCGGCATGGCTGCCGATGGTGCGCAGCTCGGCAGCGCGCGACGGCGGGAGCAGCGGCGATGCGCCGGTTTCAGGCATCAAATCGGGCTCCAGCGACCGTCTGGCAAGCGCAGGCAGCTATCAATAAAGGAGTTCACGGTGTCACCACGCGGCGGAACACCATCAGGCTCTCGTTGTCGTCGGTGGGGCGGCGCACGCGCCCTTCCAGGCGCCAGTGGGCCATGGTCACGGTGGCCGGCAGGCTGGCCTGCGCGTCCACGTCGACCAGCAGCCACGGGCACTGCACCGGTCCGCGTGCCGGCGTCGGCTGCCAGCCGCCGTGAAAGCGCACCGCCGCCACCTGCGGCGCGCCCAGGCCGTGCACTTCCACGCAGGGCGCATCGCCCACCAGCGCGCGCACTTCGCGCATCTGCGGCGCGAAGCTGCGGCCGTAATCCAGCGCCGGCAGCCACAGCGTCATCAGCAGCAGCCAGCACAGCGTGGCGCCGGCGGCGGGCAGCACCAGGCTCTTCCACAGCGCGGTGCGGTGGCGCCCGGTGCGCCAGCGTGCCAGGGCGATCCAGGCCAGCGTGCCGGCCATGGCGGCGACGAAGGCCGGCCACTGGAACACCGGCTCGAAGCCCGGCGCCAACCGCGCCACGTTGGCCGCCGGCTTGGCGGGCACGCCGGTTTCCATGGCCACCCACACCACCCAGATGACGATGGCCCAGCCGGTGAAGAACAGCACCGTGAACCAGTCGATCAGCGAGGCCACGCTGCGCTGGAACGTGGGCAGCGCCAGCGCCGCCAGCGCCGCCAGGGCCGGCAGCGCCAGCAGCAGGGCGCGGTCGCCGGCCAGCGTGGCCACCGTGGTCAGCACCGGCACGCTGGCGATGACCAGCGGCAAGCCCAGGTGGCGCTGCTGGCGCAGCGAGGCCAGCTGCCGGCGCCAGCGCCACAGCGTCCACAGCACCAGCGGCCAGGCGGGCCAGGTGAACCACAGGCCCAGCTGGATCAGGGAGCGCCATTCCGTCCACTGGGTGCGCCAGGGCGCCAGTTGCCAGCGGAACAGCTCGAGCGCCCAGCCCAGGCCCAGGCACAGCAGCAGCAGGGCCAGCAGCGTCAGCAGGGCGCGCGCGCGCGCGCCGCCGCTGGCGTGCGTGGGGCCGGGCAGCGCCAGCGCGGTCAGGCTCAGGCCCAGGTAGATCAGCGCGGTGAACGGCGCGCCCGACAGCGTGAGCCCCACGGTGCCCGCCAGCAGCCCCGCGGTGGCGCCCAGCGTGCGCGTGGGCAGCGCCGCCAGCCCGTAGAACACCAGGGTGCCGAAGAACAGCTGCGCCAGCGCGGGCGTCGTCTCGTGCGAGAACTGCGCCAGCCCCAGCGTGGCGATCAGCGCCAGCAGGCTGCCGTCGGCCAGGGCGCGGGCGTAGTCCAGCGGTGCCGGCTCGCCGCCGAAGGCAAAGGCCACCGGCTGCGCGCTGGGGTGGCGCGCCAGGTGGAACACGGCGTACCACGTGGCCGCCAGGGTGCCGGCCAGCATCAGCACGTAGGGCACGCGCACGGCCAGTTCGGGCGCCATGCCCAGCGGCCCCAGCCACTGCATGGCCCAGGCGCCGAGCCAGTAGGGCAGCAGGGCACCGGTGTCGGGGGCCATGCCCATCATCGACGGCTGCAGCCACTCGCGCCAGTGGCCGGCGTCCAGCAGCGACAGCATGTAGCCAAAGCTGGCGATGTCGGCGTTCTTCCACGGCGCGCGGCCCACGTAGCCGGGCACGATGTAGGCCACGCACAGCAGCAGCAGCGCCCAGCGCGGCAGGCGGCGCACGGCGTCCTGGGTGACGATGGCGGGGCTGGGCTTGTTCAAGGCGAGCGCAAGAGGATCACCGGCCGATTCTGCCGGAGGAGCGCGAAAAAAAAGCAGCACGAAACCGTGCTGCTTTCCTGCCAGGGCCCGGCTGGGGGCAGGGCGCCTGTGGCGTGCTTAGCGCGCGACCTTGCCGAAGCGGTTGCGGAACTTCTCGACGCGGCCGCCCATGTTGTCGACCGACTTCTGCGTGCCGGTGTAGAAGGGGTGCGATTCGCTGGAGGTGTCGAGCTTGAACAGCGGCAACTCGCGGCCATCGTCCATCTTCACGGTTTCCTTGGTGTTGACGCAGGAACGGGTGACGAACTTGAAGCCGTTGGACAGGTCCACGAAGCAGACTTCGCGGTAGTTGGGGTGAATGCCTTCGCGCATGATGAATCCTTGTGTGCAGTTGCGGCAGCCGCGCCGGCCCATCCGGCGTACTTTCCACGAAACCCAGCATTATAGTGGGCAGCGCAGTACCGTGGCCGCCTTGATTGCTTTAATTTTAGTAGCTGCTTGCGCTTGCTGTTGCTTGATTTCAGGTTGAAAAGTATCTGAAATGCTTGCATATCGGGCGCAAGCAGCTATCAAAACAAAAGCGCATGCCGTGCATGCGCCTGAGGTCGGGGCAGGGCGGCTCAGCCGCCGCGGCGCATCATGTCGAAGAACTCGACGTTGGTCTTGGTCGCCTTCATGCTCTTGATGACCATTTCCATCGCCTCGATCTCGTCCATGTTGTACATGAACTGGCGCAGGATGCGGGTCTTCTGCAGCACCTCGGGCGCCAGCAGCAGTTCCTCGCGGCGCGTGCCCGAACGGTTGAGCTGGATGCTGGGGAACACGCGCTTTTCATACAGGCGGCGGTCCAGGTGGATCTCGCTGTTGCCGGTGCCCTTGAACTCCTCGAAGATCACCTCGTCCATGCGGCTGCCGGTGTCGATCAGCGCGGTGGCGATGATGGTCAG
>RRZU011996233.1_pt1 | contig 10370 bp, 10 predicted proteins | sample 2165561 | NCBI WGS metagenome assembly RRZU01 (sample SAMN10456909, study PRJNA506462) | wastewater metagenome | isolation source: wastewater sludge | place: USA: Moscow, Idaho | reverse complement strand
GATAAAAGTCGCCTGTCTCATTGGCAAAGAGGCAGGCGATTTTTTATGTTTTTGCTATGCAAACCGTACGTTTTCCGGTGCAGAAACATACGGCTTACGCAAGGAAAACATACGGCTCTGTACCGGGAAACATAAAAGGTGAAAAAAGGCTTGCAAATAATCTTCTTTGCTTTTTTACATCATTCTATCAAGAAACCTGATTATTCTATGTTCCGTATGAATTTGGCCGGTACACCTCCTACTACGGTATTGGCAGGCACGTCTTTCGTTACGACGGCTCCGGCTGCAATGATGGCGTTGTCACCAATGGTAACTCCCTGCAGAATGGTGCTGTTAGAGCCTACCCATACGCGTTTTCCCAGTACGATGGGAGCCGGTGTCATGGCCGCACGCTTTTCCGGATTCATGTCGTGATTAAGTGTGGCGAAAACCACGTTGTGCCCAATCAGGCAACCGTCGCCCAATGTCACTCCACCCTGGTCCTGGAAATGGCAGCAGGCATTGATAAACACATCTTTTCCTATATGGATATTTTTCCCAAAATCAGTATAAAAAGGAGGAAATACCCGGAAAGTGTCGTCTACTGGCCGACCAAAAAGCCGGGACATCAGTGCCCGGATTTCTTCCATGGTGTGATACGATCCGTTCAGTTCGAATGTGATACGGCGGGCTTCGTCACTCATGCGGTTCAGCAATTCCATGATTTCGGGTGTGTCAAGCGGTTTCCGCATGGCTACGTGAGCCAAAAAATCATTTAGTTCCATGTGCTATGTTTTGAAAGGGTTATACAATTTTTATTTTACAAAAATATCCTGATTTTTCGGAAAACACGATATACATATTACGGATAATCATACCCCAATTACTTGTATACCGACAAAATGCCTCACTTTTGTATCACTTTTTTCTGTTTGTTTTGTTTTTTATCGCGTACATTTGTAAAAACTTTAAATGACACATCATGAAAAAAACGTATGCAATGCTATTTTCCTTCCTTTTGGTCTGCAGCATGGGATTTTCGCAGACCCGGAAGGCTGTTTCTATTTTAGGAGATTCGTACTCTACTTTCGAGAATTACCTTCAGCCTGATACCAATGCCGTGTGGTACTTTCAGCAGCCGCGGAAAAACAACGATGTCCGTTCTGTAGACCAGACCTGGTGGTATAAGTTTATTAAGGAAAGCGGATACCGTCTGTGCGTAAACAATTCTTTCTCGGGTGCAACCATCTGCCACACCGGTTACCGGAAAGAGGATTATTCCGACCGCTCGTTTGTGACACGAATGAACAACCTGGGGTGTCCGGACCTCATTTTCATTTTTGGAGCAACGAACGACAGCTGGGCCGGGGCTCCCATCGGTGAATACCAGTATGAAAACTGGACGAAAAAAGATTTGTACAGTTTCCGTCCGGCCATGGCTTATATGCTGGAACACATGCAGTACCGTTATCCCAACGTGGAGATTTATTTTCTGTTGAACTGCGACCTGAAACCGGAAATCAATGAGTCTGTAAAGACCATCTGCGCACACTATCACGTGCCTTGCATCGAACTGAAAGGAATCGACAAGCAGGGAGGGCATCCTTCCATAAAAGGTATGCAGCAAATCAACGAACAGATAAAAGCTTATTTTGCCAGTCGGCAATAAGGAAAAAGAAAACGGCTTGACGAATATGTCAGGCCGTTTCTTTTAATAATTCTAGAATCAGTTGCTCCAGTCTGTCTCTCACTTCATCCATCGGGACTTCTTGCTGTAACTCAGCCTGTAGTGAAGTGACTCCCTTGTCTATAAACCCACAGGGATGAATGTAACTGAAATACCTTAAATCTGTATTGACATTCAGGGCAAGACCGTGCATCGTAACGAAATGGCTGCTTCTTACCCCCATGGCACAGATTTTACGTTCTTCGGGCGTACCCGTAGCCAGCCAGACGCCAGTAGCCCTGTGCACTCTGGCGGCTTCTATGCCGTAGGTCCGGCACACACGAATCACCGCTTCTTCTAACAGGTGCAGGTATTCCTTCAAACCCAAGTGAAAATCTTCCAGGTTCAGAATTGGATAACACACCCATTGTCCTGGTCCGTGATAGGTAATGTCTCCTCCCCTGTCTACCTGAAACAATTCGGCATGAATGGTCTGTAACTGTGTGGGGTTCAACAGCATATTGGCTGCCTTTCCGTGCTTGCCCAGGGTGTAGACATGCGGATGCTGGCAGAAAATAATCCGGTTGGTATAAGGCTTTCCGTTTAGCTTGGCATCAATGAGTTCATCGAAGAGAGCAGTTTGTCGTTCCCAAGCCTCAGAATAAGAGATGAGTCCCCAGTTTTCTATTGTAATCATGGCATTCAATTCTTAAAAGGTTACATTTTGCAAAGAAAAAATTTTTTGGTGTGAATGGCAAAGATTTACAAAAAGAATTCCTTTTTACATCGCAATTCGTGAAGTTATGCTATATGTGTAGACAGAGAAAACAATAAAAAAAAAAAAACGTCTGAACATGATGAAAAAAATACAAAGAGGATTATTCCCCTCTGTCGTGTGTGGCTTGTTTTCCACCATGATGCTACCGGGGTGTATCGGAAACGGGACAGCCGGAGGAAACGAAGTTTCAGTGGATTCCATTCCTATGGATACGACTGTGTATCTGGATGAAGCCAATACGGAATCACCTAAATGCCAGATAAAAATCAATTTTAAATATTTAAAGTCGGCCGATAAGAACGATTCGCTGACGCAGGTAATCAATCAGGTGCTGGAAGATGCTTTTTCAAGTGCACATGCCGGAGCAGCTTCTCCACGGGCCTTTGTTGCATCTATCAAGGAAAGCCTGGCAGGTGATTACCTGAAGGATGTGCAGGGAAGTTATCAGACCGACTTGAAGAACGGAATGAAGCCCGATGAAATTGCTAACTGGTATAACTACGAATATGAGATAAATTCGGAGCTGAAAGAAGGAAAAGACAGTATATGGAATTATGCCGTCACTACTTTTCAATATACCGGAGGCGCACACCCTAATACGTGGGCACAGTGGGTTAACATTGATGCGGCCAATGGGAAAAAGCTGGACAAGAGCGAAGTGTTTGCCAAAGGAGCTGAAGAGGATATCTGCCGGCTGATTCTGGACAAGCTACTGGCAGAAGCCAATAAAAAGCTGGAGACAGATACGCTGACCTGTGTAGAGGGACTTCAGGCGGTAGGTATCTTGTTGGACACGGACTTGTATGTGCCCGACAACTTCCTGCTCGAAAAAGAAGGAGTGACATTCCTTTATAACACCTACGACATTGCACCTTATTACATGGGACGCTTCCAACTGACGGTTCCCTATGAAGAAATCAATACTTATTTAATCAAGAAATAATCGTACATGGACATTATCTTAAAATATTTTCCGAACCTGAGCGAGGTTCAGCAACAGCAATTTGCGGCTTTGTATGACCTATATACTGACTGGAACAGCAAAATCAACGTGATTTCGCGAAAAGACATTACCAACCTGTATGAGCATCATGTGCTGCATTCACTGGGTATTGCCAAGGTCATGCAGTTCCGTCCGGAAACGGCTGTGATGGACTTGGGTACCGGCGGTGGTTTCCCTGGAATTCCGCTGGCTATTCTCTTTCCGGAAACACATTTCCATCTGGTAGACAGTATCGGCAAGAAAGTGAAGGTGGCTACTGAAATAGCCAATGCCATCGGCTTGAAGAACGTCACTACCCGTCATTGCCGTGCGGAGGAAGAAAAGCAATTGTTCGACTTCGTGGTAAGCAGGGCCGTCATGCCGCTGGCTGACTTGCTGAAAATCATCCGCAAGAATATCAAGAAGGAACAGCACAATGCCCTTCCCAACGGACTAATCTGCCTGAAGGGCGGTGAACTGGAACGGGAAGTCATGCCTGTAAAGCATCAGACACTTATGTATGATTTGAAGGATTATTTTGAAGAGGAATTTTTTGAGACCAAGAAAGTGGTTTATGTCACAATCAACGGATAATCGATATGAAAATAAAGACATTTGAATTCAATATGTTTCCGGTCAACTGCTATGTGGTGTGGGACGAGGAAACGTTGCAGGCAGCTGTAATTGATGCCGGATGTTATTATCAGGAAGAGCAGCAGATGCTGAAGAAGTTCATTGCAGAAAACGGACTTACGGTGACACATTTGCTGAATACGCATTTGCATCTGGACCATATTTTCGGCAATGCGTTTATGTTCAGAGAATTTGGAGTCAGTGCTGAAGCCGGAAAGGAAGATGAATTTCTGTTGCCGAGAACGGCAGAGTATTGCCGCATGTTCGGCTTCCCTCTGAACGAGGAACCTCCTGCACTGGGCGGCTACGTGCATGACGGCGATCTGATAAAAATAGGAAATATAGAACTGAAGGCACTTGCCGTGCCCGGCCATTCTCCCGGAAGCATGGTGTTCTATTGTGAAGCGCAGCACTGCATGTTCAGCGGTGATGTATTGTTCCGGGGCAGCATCGGGCGTGCAGACCTGGAAGGTGGAAACTTTGACCAGTTGAGGGAAAGTATCGTGGCACGTTTGTTGACACTTCCTGACGAGACAATGGTGTATCCGGGTCATGGAAACCCCACTACCATCGGCTATGAAAAGATGAACAATCCTTTCTTCCGCTGATGCGTTATTCTTTTGCTTGAAAACCATAAATCTTACCTTAATAATCATGAAAACAACGACATTCGCAAACAGACACATCGGCATCGGGGAAGAGGAACTTCCGCTGATGCTGAAAAAAATTGGAGTAAGCAGTCTGGATGAACTGATAGAGAAAACCATTCCTGCCAATATCCTGTTAAAAGAACCTTTGAAACTGGGAGCTGCCATGACGGAACGTGAATTTGCTGAACACATCGGCAAACTGGCAGCCCAGAACAAGCTATATAAGACGTATATCGGATGTGGGTGGTATGATACGGTGACTCCGGCAGTTGTTCAGCGTAACGTATTTGAAAATCCGGTTTGGTACACTTCCTATACGCCCTATCAGGCTGAAATTTCTCAGGGACGACTGGAAGCGTTGCTGAATTTTCAGACGGTAATCAGCGATCTGACTGCCCTTCCGCTGGCCAACTGCTCTCTGCTGGATGAAGCGCCGGCTGCGGCGGACGCTGCTACGATGATGTACGGGCTGAGAAGCCGTGCGCAACAGAAAGCGCAGGCCAACGTGCTGTTTGTAGATGAAGAAATATTCCCTCAGACGCTGGCAGTTATTCGTACCCGGGCCATTCCGCAGGGAATGGTAGTAAAGGTAGGCAGTTACAAGGACCTGACTTTTACGCCGGATATTTTCGGTTGCATCGTACAGTATCCGAATAACAGCGGAAGCATAGAAGATTATCGGGAATTTACCGAGCAGGCACATGCCGTAGGATGCAAGGTGGCCGTAGCAGCCGATATCCTGTCGCTTGCCCTGCTGGTTCCTCCTGGTGAATGGGGAGCTGACATTGCTTTCGGTAGCTCACAGCGTCTGGGCACACCGATGTTCTATGGAGGACCTTCTGCTGCTTATTTCGCTACACGTGATGAATACAAACGAAATATGCCGGGACGTATAATTGGTCTGTCAAAAGACAAATACGGTCATCTGTGTTACCGCATGGCCTTGCAGACTCGCGAGCAGCATATCAAGCGTGAAAAGGCGACTTCCAATATCTGTACGGCACAAGCACTGCTGGCTACCATGGCCGGATTCTATGCCGTATATCACGGACCTGACGGCATAAAGGAAATAGCCAATCATGTGCATGCCGTGGCTTTCTGGCTGGCAGAACAGCTCACGAAACTGGGATATAAATTGCAGAACGAAAATTTCTTTGATACACTGAGAATACAGTTGCCGAACAACGTGACCATTCAGGAAGTGCGCACCATTGCCTTGAGCAAGGAAATCAATCTGCGCTATTTTGATAATGGCGATGTGGGTATCAGTGTCGATGAAACTACTACGCAGGCAGATGCTACGCTGATTCTGAATCTGTTTGCCGTAGCGGCAGAAGAACCGATGCATGATGTCTGTGCTATACCGGGAAAAGCTCCTGTTGCCGCACAGTTCCAGCGTCTGAGCACATACCTCACTCACGAAGTCTTCCAGAAGTATCACACCGAAACGGAAATGATGCGTTACATCAAACGTCTAGAACGGAAAGATATCTCGTTGGCTCATTCCATGATTTCATTGGGCTCTTGTACCCTGAAACTGAATGCGGCATCCGAAATGCTGCCTCTTAGCAATGCGGCCTGGATGAACCTTCACCCGTTGGTTCCGGAAGACCAGGCTGCGGGATACCAGACTTTGATTCACAATCTGTCGGAACAGCTGAAGACGATTACAGGCTTTGCAGGCGTATCTCTCCAGCCGAATTCCGGTGCAGCAGGTGAATATACGGGCTTGCGCGTGATTAGAAGTTACCAGGAAAGCATCGGACAGGGTAACCGCCGATTGGTATTGATTCCGGCCTCGGCACATGGCACCAATCCGGCTTCGGCTGTACAGGCAGGTTACGAACCGCTGACGTGTGCTTGCGATGAGAATGGAAACGTGGATTTGGAAGATTTGCGTGCGAAGGCTGAAGCACATAAGGATGAGCTGGCAGCTTTGATGATTACTTATCCGTCTACTCATGGTATTTTTGAGGAAGAAATCAAGGAGATATGTGAGATTATCCATGCGTGCGGTGCACAGGTTTATATGGACGGAGCCAACATGAACGGACAGGTGGGACTGACCAATCCGGGTACTATCGGAGCAGACGTGTGTCACCTGAACCTGCATAAGACATTCGCGAGCCCCCACGGTGGTGGCGGTCCGGGCGTAGGTCCGATTTGTGTGGCCGAGCATCTGGTACCTTTCCTTCCGGGACATGTCAGCACGGGCAATCCGCAGAATGAAGTATCTGCTGCTCCTTACGGAAGTGCCGGTATCCTGCCGATTACTTACGGATACATTTGCATGATGGGAGCAGAAGGCTTGAGGAGAGCGACTCAAACAGCTATCCTGAATGCCAACTACCTGGCTGCTTGCTTGAAAGATGCGTATGGAGTGGTATACCGCGGAAAGAATGGTTTCGTAGGTCATGAAATGATTTTGGAATGCCGGAAGATACACGAAGAAAGCGGAATCTCGGAAAATGATATTTCCAAGCGTCTGATGGACTACGGTTACCATGCACCTACCCTCTCTTTCCCTGTACACGGTACGCTGATGATTGAACCGACGGAAAGTGAAAGTCTGGCAGAATTGGACAACTTTGTGGATGTCATGGTACATATCCGTGAAGAAATTGCAGAGATTGAGACTGGAAAGGTCGACAAAGAAGACAACGTATTGGTGAATGCTCCTCATCCGGAGTACGAGATTGTGGGAGATGCTTGGACTCACCCTTATGGACGTGCCAAGGCGGCTTATCCGATTCAGAGTGTAAGAGACAACAAATTCTGGATTAACGTAGCACGTATTGATAATACATTGGGCGACCGTAAGTTGCTGCCTACACGTTACGGGAGCTTTGAATAAGGCCTTTAAAGTCACGTTGGCTTGACATAGAAAATAAGAAGAGCCACTGCATTTCTTCGTAAAAGAGGGATTTGCAGTGGCTCTTTTCATATAGGACAGGAAATGGCATTCCCTGTTTTTCCGCTTAGGGAGGATACATATACAGTAACTATCCTGACAAATTTTGAATCATTTGAACAGTATTAAAAGAAAAATGAAAGTTTTTATTTGGTTTTAGTTTATTATTTCTATATTTGTGCATCAAACAACGAAAAATAATATGAAAAACGACCAAATGTACTTGCATCCTGAAGTGGAAACCTTGTCGAGACCGGACATTGAGAAACTTCAGTTGAAACGGTTGAAAGCAACCATCGACCGTTGTATGCATTCTCCGTTCTACAAGGAACGCTTTCAGCAATGCGGCATCAAACCGGAAGATATACAGTCACTGGAGGATTTACAGAAAATCCCTTTCACTACCAAACAGGATTTGCGCGACCATTATCCGTTCGGGCTTTCTGCCGTGCCTTTGGAAGAGGTAGTCCGTCTCCATTCTTCCAGTGGTACCACAGGAACTCCTACCGTGATTTTGCATACACAGCACGATTTGGAAGAATGGGCCAATGCCGTGGCGCGCTGTCTGTATATGGTGGGACTGCGTAAGGGAGATATTTTTCAGAACTCTTCCGGCTACGGTATGTTTACCGGAGGACTGGGCTTCCAGTATGGTGCCGAACGTCTGGGTATGCTGACTGTTCCAGCTGCTGCCGGCAATACCAAGCGGCAGATTAAGTTTATCACCGACTTTGGTACTATCGCTCTTCATGCCATCCCGAGTTATGCCGGCCGTTTGTATGAAGTGATGGAAGAGATGCACATCGACCCGCGCCGCGATACCCATCTGAAGACTTTGATTATCGGAGCTGAACCGCATTCTGACGAACAGCGTCGCCGTATTGAACAGATGCTGGGCGTAAAAGCCTATAACTCTTTCGGTATGTCGGAAATGTGTGGCCCGGGGGTAGCTTTTGAATGCATGGAACAGAACGGACTCCACATTTGGGAGGATTATTATATCGTAGAAATTGTGGACCCTGTCACACTGGAACCGGTACCCGAAGGCGAAGTGGGCGAACTGGTGCTGACCACCATTAACCGTGAAGCAATGCCGTTGCTGCGTTACCGTACGCGTGACCTGACCCGTATACTTCCGGGCGATTGTCCTTGCGGACGTCATCACAAGCGTCTTGACCGAATGAAAGGCCGCAGTGACGACATGATGATTCTCAAGGGTGTCAATATCTTCCCGATTCAGATTGAGAACATCTTGTTGCAGTTCAAGGAACTGGGTAATGAGTACCTCATTACGCTGACCAACCTTGATGCGAATGATGAGATGACGGTGGAAGTAGAATTGAATGACTTTACCGATGACTACGGATTCCTTCAGAACCTGACCAAGGAAATTACCCGCCAGTTGAAAGATGAAATTCTGATTACCCCACGCGTGAAACTGGTACCTAAAGGAAGCCTGCCCGTACAGGAAGGAAAAGCCGTGCGCGTGAAAGATTTACGAAAAACATTGATTTAAAAATAAAAGAGTATGACCATACACCAATTATCTGTTTTTGTAGAAAACAAGTCGGGCACACTGCTTCAGGTGCTTGAACTACTGAAAGAAGCGCATATCCAGTTGATTGCTTCTACTATATCTGATACTGTAGAGTACGGCATCTACCGTATTATCTGTTCCGAGCCGTTGCGTGCCTATGAAGTATTGAAGGATGCGGGTATCTCAGCCAATGTATCCGATGTGTTTGCCATCAGTTTGGACAATGAACCGGGACGGGCTGCCGATGCCATCCGCAGCTTCAGCGAAACAGGCATAGGTATTTCCTATCTCTATTCCTTCTTGCTGGGAGGAAAAGGTATACTGGTGTTCCGTACCGACAATACGGAGAAAACGCGTGAAGTGATACTGGAAAAGAAACTTCAGTATATTGAAGAAGAAAATCTGATGAAAATGGCCTAACGGAAAGTCAGGCGGCGATTGCAAATGAAGTTGACGGCACCGTAGATAAAGAGTCCGAGGAATTGTGCCAGGTATTCATTACAGTGAAGAAGCTCTACGAGCATAAGAAGAAAAAGGAACTGCGCACTATAAGCCAGTGCGAAAGCACCAATGAAAAATAGCATCTGATGCCAGATGCTATTTTTTTTGTCATCTGTTTCAAGCGGAAAAATCCAGTATTTGCACCAGATAAAGTTATGTATCTGTGCCACAATATATGCGCATATATTAGCTATAATATAACTCTCGCCCTCGATGTGCATCAACAGCCATACTACGAAAGCTGCAATCAGAGCATTGAGCGTTCCTATTATTGCAAAGCGTATAATCCGTACCGATTCCTTCATCCGGTTACTTTCTTGTCTTTTTCCTTGAAACGTTATTAATTATTTTCCTTGATGTCAATTTTCAGATTCAGTTCATCCAACTGTTTCTGGTCGAGGAAGCCAGGAGCATCCAGCATCACGTCACGTCCAGAGTTGTTCTTCGGGAAGGCGATGCAGTCGCGGATAGAATCCAGACCGGCAAACAGAGATACCCAACGGTCAAGTCCGTATGCCAGACCACCGTGAGGAGGTGCACCAAACTTGAAGGCATTCATCAGGAAGCCGAACTGTTCCTGTGCTTTCTCTGGAGTGAATCCAAGAATTTCGAACATCTTAGCCTGCAATGCTGAATCGTGGATACGGATAGAACCACCACCTACTTCCACACCGTTGATAACCATATCGTATGCATCGGCACGAACGGCAGCCGGATCGGTATCCAGCAAAGG